>Ga0209400_1002574_pt1 | contig 13672 bp, 10 predicted proteins | sample M_130807_EF_Meta_FD_187313 | JGI IMG/M metagenome (GOLD analysis project Ga0209400, IMG submission 187313) | Freshwater microbial communities from Lake Montjoie, Canada to study carbon cycling - M_130807_EF_MetaG (SPAdes) (version 2) | ecosystem: Environmental > Aquatic > Freshwater > Lake... | reverse complement strand
CCACGGCGAATCGGAGTGGAATCGTGACAATCGGTTTGCAGGATGGGCAGATATTGCCCTCACTGAGCGTGGCATCGCCCAGATGCATGAACTCGGAGAGCAGCTCGCAGAACTCGGCTACATGCCCAATGTTGCTTTTGTTTCCAGGCTACAGCGCAGTTACCTTTCAAGCCAACACCTCTGTGAAGGAGCTGGCTGGGCCAGCATTTTGTGTCACAAAGACTGGCGATTGAACGAACGTCACTACGGAGAGTTGACTGGTATGTCGAAACTCGATGCCGTTCAGAAGTATGGGCTTGAACCTGTGCGTGCCTGGCGGCGGTCGTATTCTGGTGCTCCCCCCGCATTGGATAGCCTCCTAAATCAGAACTTGCTTAATCAAGACTACGCTGATTTGCCAAACCAGGTGATTCCAGTTGCTGAGTCATTGAGTGATGTCGTAATGCGTATTTCGCAGGTTTGGCTTGAAAGAATTCGTCCTATATTGCGTTGCGGTAATTCGGTATTGGTGACTGCCCACGGCAACAGCTTGCGTGCCTTGGCAACAGTGGTCAGTGGCTTGACTCCTATTGAAGCCGAGCAGCTCGAAATTCCAAATGCATCTGCACTTGTGTACCAGGTGATGCGGGATGACTCCTTGCGTTGTATGGACAAGCTTTCGTCAAAGTTGCCAAACCAGAACAAGACCATCGTGATCTAACACGCGAAACGATAACTCATTTTGGAAGGAACACAAACTACGGTTCATGTTGAGGGTGGTGTTGCAGGCGATCGCGAATCGACTGAGTTGGTGGGCCTGAATTGGCCTTCATCTCGTTGCAGAAAACACCAGAATTCTTGATCAATATCAGGCCGTATGATTGATAGCTAGCAGATGGGTTTTGTACCTCCACGCGCAGAGCGTTTGGGAGAGATGGCAAGAGCGGGTGCGTTCCCTGTGCCGAAGAAATGCGAAATCCATGTGGGCGCAGATGATTGGCAAAGCGATCCAGCAAACGTGAAGGCTTTCGGCTTGGCGGTTGGCATTGCTGTTAACGAAGTGCCTAATGCCGGACACTCTTTGCCGAAAGAATACGTTGGAAGTTTGCTGGATAGGTGGACGAAAACCTTAATTTAAGGTTTTCTAGCGGGATCGTTTGGGCGCTGGAATTTGGTTCAAAATAGCCTCCGAATGACCTCTAGGCTCAGCGCCTGTAAGGATGATGGGCAGGGCGCTTAATTCGCTACACACTTTGCTACACACCGGAATTAAGTAATTGATTTATATAGGTTTTTTGGCATAGAAACTTCTTTTAATCCGTTTGTCGTGGGTTCGACCCCCGCACGTCCCACCAACATCATCATGGAAAAGCCACAGTGTTCGTACTGTGGCTTTTTTCTTGGGCCTTAGGGCAGTGCGGCTTCCTCAACCTTTTGCATCAGTTCGCGCAGCGCCTTGGTACTGACCGCTGCCTTGGCATCGCGCAGGGCGTCCTGCAGCACTTCGCGTATGTCATCCGGTTGCACCAACTCCATGTCCCAGTGGGGGAACACGCGTTCCCGCACTTCCTCGTTCACAGCCAGTTCCACCAAGGTGTTGTGGCGTTGGTCATGGCGTATGTTGTGCATCAAGGCTTGCACGCTGGCCTTGGGGCCTTCCAGCCATTGGAAAAAAATGTCGCTTCCAAACACCAGCAGCCCGGTAATCCCGTGGGCCGGGTTGTGGCGTTGGGCTGTTGCGACGATGGCGTCGATATCCTGCGTTCCCAAGCCAGGGTTCGCCCGGCTGCAGTAGACGACATTGAACAGTAGCGTGGACGACCCATCGCGTGCTTCGTCGTAGAGATCAGAGTGCATGGTGGGTTATGAAGTGTGCTGGTGGATGCGGACCATTATTGGCCATAAACCCACACCGCCTGATGACCGCAGCCTATTCCAGGCGGAAAAGTCTGCTTTTCGCTCAGCTGCGCTGCAACTCCACACCGTATTCCAGCGCCACGTCCAACAGGGCTTCTACCTGCCCGTGGGCGTAGGTGGTCAACAGGTACAGATCAAAACGCTGTGCATCTATCCGGTGCAGGGTGCCCGGAATATGGTGGTGGCCGGTCAGCTGAAAGGTGCCGACCGGGAAAGCCTTGGGTCGGAAATCCAGTGCGTACAGCTTGGCCAGCGCGTCGACTACCCGCTCGCCATGCAACCGCAGCCGGACCCGCGCGTGGCTCAGGTCCAGGACGGAGCCGACGCCGGCGTGGATGGAGGCGCGCAGGTCCGCAATCCGGTCCGGCGTGGCCTCCGTGCCAATCAGCATGAACTCCAGCGGCCCGCTACGCATGAGCAGTCCGGCAGCGCAGGCGACGGCTTGCCCGGTGCTTGCCGGTGGCGTGCAGTCCAGCGCCTGTTGTATCGCCTGCATGAGCCCATCGATGCCACTGGCCCAGGTGCTCAGTAGCGTGACACTGTGCAAGCGTTCTTCGGCCATGTGCACCTGTACCGATCCGTTGTGGGTCGGACGCAGTATGTGGCGTGATGCGGGGGTATGGGCGTCAGACACGGTAGCGCGCTCCTTGCGGGTCGATAAAGCAGGGCTCCACCACCCGCAGGCGGTATTGCCGGCCAGTGGCGGGTGAGGCCGCGATGACTTCCTCGCCCACACGCGTGGTGCCGCCTTGCAGCAAGCCCAGCGCAATCGCTTTGCCCACCGTCTTGCTGAAGGTGGTGGAAGTCACATGGCCGCGCCCGTGGCCTTGGATGGCGTCGCTGGCAAAAAACAGAATGGATCCGTTGCTTGGTGGTTCATGCGGATCCACCGCTTCCAGGCCGACCAGGGTTGGCCGATCGGCGCGCGCCAGATGCGGGCTGTGGCGCAGCGCACCGCCCCAAAAGCCCTTGGTCTTGCTGGCCATGCGGCCGGCACCCAGATCGTCCAGCGTGGTGCGGCCGTCCATTTCGGAGCCCACCACATGGCCTTTTTCAATCCGCAGCGAGCCCAGCGCCTCCAGCCCGTAGGGCCGCATCTGCCAGGGTTTTCCGCTGGCCAGCACGTGCTCCCAGACCCGTAAGCCGTCGTGCGTGGGCGTGAAAATCTCAAATGCGAGCTCGCCCGAAAAAGTCAAACGCAGAATCCGCAGCGCAACGCCTGCCAGCGCGCCGCTGCCCTGGGTGTCCAGCAGTCCCATAAAGGGCAGGGCGGCGTCGCCCAGGTCCAGGTGCGGAAATGCGGCTTGCAGCGCATCCCGCGCGCGCGGTCCGGCCACGCTCATCGCCGCCCACTGGTCGGTCACCGAAGCCACCGTGACGCGCAATTCCGGCCACACGACTTGCAGCAAGAATTCCAGGTGGCTCATCACCTTGGCCGCTTGCGCGGTGGTGGTGGTCATGAAAAACTGGGTTTCACTGATGCGCGTGGTGGTGCCGTCGTCGAGCACGATGCCGTCCTCGCGCAGCATGAAGCCGTAGCGCGCTTTGCCTACTGCCAACTTAGAGAAACCGTTGACGTAAACGCGGTCCAGAAACTCTGCGGCGTCGGGGCCCTGCACATCGATTTTGCCCAGCGTTGAGGTGTCGGCAATGCCCACGCTCTCGCGCACAAAATCCATTTCCGCCTTGTAGGCCTCGGACAGGTTGGCACCATGGGTCCGGTACCACAAGGGCCGCAGCCACAAGCCGGCCTCTAAGCGCACGCCACCGTGCGCCCAATGCCAGTCGTGCATGGCGGTGCGGCGCTCGGGCTGGAAGTGTTCGCGCACATTGCGCCCGGCCAGTACGCCTAGCGCCACCGGCGTGTAGGGCGGACGGAAGGTGGTGGTGCCAGCCTGCGCCACGTCCAGCGAGCGGGCTTGGGCCATCAGACTCAAGCCGTTGATGTTGGAGGTCTTGCCCTGGTCGGTGCCCATTCCCAGCGTCGTATACCGCTTCAAATGCTCGACCGACACATAGCCTTCGCGTTGCGCCAGTTCCACATCGCTGGTCGACACATCGTGCTGGAAGTCAATAAAGGCCTTGTCGCGCAGACGCGCGCTGAGCAGCGGCGGGGCGGGCGTAAAAGCCAGGGAACCGGGCAACGCTGTCTCCCATGCGGGCAGTGCCGGCGATGGGGTTTGCAAACCCATGGCCTGTGCAGCCTGCTCACCTGCACGGGCACCACTGGCAATCGCCGGTTCCCAACTCTGCGTACCCACCATACTGCCCGCGCCGAACTGGGCCCGGTCAAAGCCCCCGGGTACAAAGCAGGCAATGTCCGGGTCGTATCTGGGTTTGACGTTGCGGTGTGAAGTCAGGTGCACCGTGGGTGTCCAGCCGCCGGACATGCCGATCAGGTCGACATCGAGCTGCCGGCCGTTGGAGAGGTAGGCCTTGCGCACATGGTTGCTGCCGGTCACATCGGTCAGCGCTACGCCAGCCAAGAGCTCTATGCCTGCCGCGCGTGCAGCGTTTTGCACTTCGCCCTGGGGCTCGGTGCGCAAATCTGCCAGCAGTACCTGCGCCCCCGCGCGCGCCAAAGCCAAAGCATCGGCATAAGCCGCATCGTTATTCACGCAAAACAGCGCCCGCTGTCCAGGCGCAACGGCATAGCGGTTGACATACTGACCAATCGCATTGCTGAGCATCACGCCAGGCTTATCGTTGCCCGCGAAGACCAGCGGGCGCTCAATGGCGCCGCAGGCCATCACGATGGCTCCGGCGCGCACGGTGTGCTGGCGCTGGCGCGGTATGCCATAGGCAGCGTCCGTCACGCCGGGCGCGCTGCGTTCCACCACACCGACGGTGTTGCCGTCGTATATGCCAAAGGCGGTGGCGCGGGTCAGCGTGCGCACTTTGCCGGTGGCGGCAATCTGGCTCAGCATCTCGGCGCGCCAGCGTGCAGCCGGGCTGTCGACTGCCTGGCTCAGCAAGGCGCCGCCGACCTCAAAATCCTGCTCTACCAGCAGCACATCGGCACCTGCGCGGGCTGCGGTCAGTGCTGCGGCCAGCCCGGCGGCGCCCGAGCCGATAACCAGCACGTCGGTGTAAACGTTGTGCCAGTCGTAGCGGTTCACGTCAAAGTCATCGACGCTTGCGCCCAGACCGGCGGCTTTGCGGATGAAATGCTCGTAGAACATCCACGCATGGCGGGTCGGGCCCATGAAGGTCTTGTAATAAAAACCGGCCACGAACAAGGGCGACAGCAGGTTGTTGACGGCCATCAGATCGAACTTGACCGAGGGCCACGCGTTTTGGGTGCGCGCCACCAGCCCGTCTTCCAGCTCGGCTACGGTGGCTGCGATATTGGGCTCGCGCGTGCCGCCGTCGCCCAGTGTCAACAGCGCATTGGGTTCTTCGACACCGGCTGCCATGATGCCGCGCGGCCGGTGGTATTTGAAGGAGCGTGCCACCAGGTGTTCGCCATGGGCCAGCAAGGCGGAGGCCAGGGTGTCGCCGGCATAGCCCTGAAAGACTTTCCCGTCCAGGGTGAAGCGCAAGCCGTGGGTGCGGTCAATGCGCCCGCAGTTGTCCAGACGTGCCACCCCGCCTGTGTGTGGTGCGTTCATGGCAGTTTCCTTTGCGCGGCGGGTACCACCGAGGCGATGTCGTGGGTCACGGTGTTGCGCTGCACCACCAGCCAGCGCCTGCAACCCAGGGTGTGCTGCCAGAACTCGGTGTGCAGGCCTTTGGGATTGTTGCGGGTGTAGACCGTGTCGACCCAGGCCTCGTGGTTGGCGGCGTCGGCTTCCGCCAGCAGCGCCGGGTAGGCTTTGGTGGCGTCACCGAAGTAGCTGAATTCTTCGTGGTCGCGCAATCCGCAGTAGGGGCATTCAATGCGTAGCATGGGCGGTGCGTCCTATTGCAAGTGGTTGTAAGGGCCGGTGCCGGCCTCATCGATATAGCGGCCCTGCGCAAAGCGGTCCATGGTGAATCCGGCGTTGTAGGGGTGCGGCGCGTCGTTGGCAATCGTGTGCGCAAAACACCAGCCCGAAGCCGGTGTTGCCTTGAACCCGCCGTAACACCAGCCTCCGTTCAGGTACAAGCCATCGACCGGCGTCTTGGTGATGATGGGGCTGCCGTCTGGCGTCATGTCCATGATGCCGCCCCAGTGCCGCAGCACGCGCAGGCGCGCCGCGCTCGGCATGGCGCTGACCAAAGCCTGGGTGACTTCACTCACATTGGCCAGGTTGCCACGCTGGGCGTAGGAGTTGTAGCGGTCAATATGGCCGCCAAACACCAGGCCACCCTTGTCCGACTGCGAGAAGTAAAAGTACGACGCAGACCACACCACCACGTGGTTGACCACGGGTTTGATGGATTCGCTCACATAGGCTTGCAACACATGGCTCTCAATGGGCAGCTCCAGCCCGGCTTTTTGGGCAAGCAGCGATGTGTGACCGGCCACCGCAATACCCACCTTACCCGCGCTGATGTTGCCACGCGTGGTTTTGACGCCGGTAATGCGTTCGCCCGACCACTCGTAGTCCAGCACTTCGCAGTTTTGGATGATGTCCACGCCCAGGGCGTTGGCTGCGCGGGCATAGCCCCAGACCACCGCGTCGTGGCGCGCGGTGCCGGCATCGGGCTGCAGCATGGCACCGTAAATCGGGAAGCGCGCCTTGTCTGAAAAATCGAGGTAAGGCGCCTCTTTCATCACGTCTTCGCGTGTCAATATGTCGGCACGGATGCCGTTCAAGCGCATGATGTTGGCCCGGCGGATTTGTGCGTCTTGGGCGCTGGGTGACATGGTCACAAACAAATAGCCACGCGGCGAGAACATCACGTTGTAGTTCAGGTCTTGCGACATGCCGCGCCACAAGGACATGCTGTGCTCGTAGAACGCGGTGTTGTCCTGCATCATGTAGTTGGAGCGCACGATGGTCGTGTTCCGCCCCGCGTTGCCCGAGCCGATGTAGCCTTTTTCCAGCACCGCAATGTTTTTGATGCCGTGGTTCTTGGCCAGGTAGTAGGCGGTGGCCAGGCCATGGCCGCCGCCGCCCACGATGATGACGTCGTAGCTCTTTTTGGGCTCGGGGTCGCGCCAGGCGCGGTCCCAGTTTGTGTGCCCTGAGAGCGCATTGCGCAACAGGGACCAGGCCGAGTAATGGGACATCAGGCTCTCTCCGGTTTCCAATTACATGCGCATGCGTTTGGCTTCGGGGTCAAAGGGCGGGTCCATCTGCAGGCGCGCGGGGCGGCGCTCTCCGAGAATTTCAATCTCCAGTTTCATTTCTGGTTTGAAATACTCAGTCGGAATGTAGCCCTGCGCCAGCGACTGCTCCACGTAGTGGCCGTAGCCGCCGGAAGTGACCCAGCCGACCACCTTGCCATCGACCCAGATCGGCTCGTCGCCCATCACGTCGCAGTCCAACGCGTCCACCACCATGAAGATGCGGGTCTTCTTGGGGCCGTCGGCCTTTTCCTTGATAGCGGCGGCCTTGCCGATGTAGTCGTGCTTGTCGAGCTTGACGAAGCGGTCCAGCCCGGCCTCGAACGGGCCGTAGATCGGGCGGAACTCGCGGAACCAGGTGCCGAAGTTCTTTTCCAGGCGCATGCACAAGAGGGCGCGCATGCCGAAGTTCTTGATGCCCAGATCGGCACCCGCTTCCATGATGCTCTCGTACAGGCGGCGCTGGTATTCGGGCGCAACCCAGATCTCGTAGCCCAGATCGCCGGTGTAGGTGACACGGTTCACATGGGCGCGTACGGTGGCAACTTCCATCTCGCGGTAGTCCATAAACTTGAAGGCCTCGCCCGACACGTCGTCGTCGGTCAGGCGCTGCAGCAGTTCGCGGGACTTGGGGCCGGCAATCGACAGGCCGATGAGCTTCATGCCAAAAGGCGTGATGGTGACCGAGCCGTCCGTGGGCAAGGTCTGTTCAAACCAGCGCATGTGGTAGACCTGCGCCTGGCTGGAGCCCCACATCATGAAGCGCTCTTCCGCCGCCTTGGCGATGGTGAAGTCGCCAATGATCTTGCCGTTGTGGTTGAGCATGGGGCACAGCTGCAGGCGGCCGGTTTTGGGCAAGGTGTTAGTCATCTGGCTTTGCAGCCAGGCTTCGGCGCCGGGGCCGGTGATTTCGTACTTGGCAAAGTTGGCCACTTCGGTCACGCCCACGGCTTCGCGCACGGCTTTGCATTCGGCCTTGATGTGCGGGAAATCGTTGGAGCGGTGGAAGGACACCACGTCCTTGGCTTCCGCCACCGAAGGCGCAAACCACAGCGGTGTTTCCATGCCCCAGGAGTCGCCCATGACCGCGCCTTGTTCGATAAATTTGTCGTACAGCGAGGTGGTTTGCAGCGGACGGCCTGCGGGCAATTCTTCGTTGGGGAAGCGGATGCGGAAGCGGCGCGAATAGTTCTCGCGCACCTTGGCATTGGTGTAGGTGCGCGTGGCCCAGTCGCCGTAGCGCGCCACGTCCATGCCCCAGATGTCAAAGCCGGGGTCGCCATCGACCATCCAGTTCGAAAGCGCCAGGCCTACGCCGCCGCCCTGGCTAAAGCCGGCCATCACACCGCAAGCGCTCCAGAAGTTGGTACGCCCTTGCACCGGGCCGACCAGCGGGTTGCCGTCAGGCGCGAAAGTGAAGGGCCCGTTGATCACGCGCTTGATACCGGCGTTCTCCAGCGTGGGGAAGTGCTTGAAAGCGATTTCCAGCGAGGGCGCAATGCGGTCCAGGTCGGGTTGCAGCAGCTCCTGGCCAAAGCTCCAGGGTGTGGTTTTGGTGGACCAGGGCTTGCCAGCCTGCTCGTACACGCCCAAGACCATGCCTTTGCCTTCTTGGCGCAAATAACTCTCGGCGCCAAAGTCAATCACATGGCCAATTTCTTTGCCAGCGCTCTTGTTAAACGCTTCCACCTCGGGAATATCGTCGGTCACCAAATACATGTGTTCCATGGCCAGCACCGGCAGCTCAATGCCCACCATGCGGCCCACCTCGCGCGCCCACAGTCCGCCGGCGTTGACCACGTGCTCGCACTCGACCACGCCCTTGTTGGTGATGACGCGCCAGGTGCCGTCGGGCTTTTGCTCCAGGCTTTCGACCTTGGTTTGCACTTCAATCGTGGCGCCGCCAATGCGCGCCGCTTTGGCGTAAGCGTAGGTCGTGCCGCTGGGGTCCAGGTGGCCTTCGTTGGGGTCGAGCAGGGCGCCCAAAAAGTATTTTTCTTCGATAAAGGGGAAGTAGTTCAGCGCTTCCTTGACCGAGATGATTTCGGTCTCCATGCCCAAATAGCGGCCGCGCGCCACCGTCATCTTGAGGAATTCCATGCGCTCAGGCGTGTCGGCCAGCATGATGCCGGGCGACTTGTGCAGTCCGCAGCTTTGGCCCGAGATGCGTTCCAGCTCTTCGTACAAGCTCACGGTATAGCTTTGCAGCATGGCCACATTGGGGTCGCCGTTCAGCGTATGAAAGCCGCCTGCGGCGTGCCAGGTGGAGCCGGAGGTGAGCTGGTCGCGCTCCAGCAACATCACGTCGCTCCAGCCTTTTTTGGTCAGGTGGTAAAGCACCGAACATCCGACGACGCCGCCGCCAATAATCACCACGCGTGCTGTTGTTTTCATGCTGCGAATCCTTTTAACAAATAGTCCACGATTCCAATTTAAAAGTCAGTGGGCGCGCCGCCCTCGGCTTTGCGTTTGGCAACAAACGCGTCCAGCTCCTCTTCGATCGCCGGGTCCATATACGGGCGCTCGTACAACGCCAGTTCCTTTTTCCAGGTGGCATTGGCCTTCTGGTCGGCGGTGGGTTTGCCGGCTTCTTCCCAGCTCTCGAAATTGCGCCAGTCCGAAATAATGGGCGAATAAAACGCGGTCTCGAAGCGCTCCAGCGTGTGCGCTGTGCCAAAGTAATGGCCGCCCGGTCCCACGTCCTTGATCGCATCCATGGCCAGGCCGGCCGGGCTTACGTCCAGCGGCGTCAAAAACTCGGCCACCATTTGCAACAGGTCGCAGTCCAGGATGAATTTCTCGAAGGACGCGGTCAAGCCGCCCTCCATCCAGCCCGCGCTGTGCATGATGAAGTTGCCCCCGGCCTGCGTCAGCGCCCACAGCGAAAACACCGACTCGTAGGCCGCCTGCGCGTCCACTGTGTTGGCGGCGTTCACATTGCTGGTGCGGTAGGGAATGCCGTATTTGCGGCACAGCTGCCCGCCTACCAGCACGGCCTTCATGTACTCGGGCGTACCGAAAGCGGGAGCGCCGGTTTTCATGTCCACGTTGCTGGTGAAGCCGCCATAAACCACGGGCGCGCCGGGGCGCACCAGCTGGGTCAGCGCAATACCGGCCAGCGCTTCGGCGTTTTGCTGCGCGAGCGCACCTGCCAAGGTCACCGGTGCCATGGCGCCGGCCAGGGTGAAAGGCGTGAGCATGATGATCTGGTTGCGCGAGGACATCTCCAGAATGCCTTGCAGCATGGGCGTGTCCAGGCGCAGCGGCGAGGAGCTGTTGATGATGGAAAACAGCGAGGGCTCTCGCTCCATTTGCTCGTGGCTGATGCCGCGCGCAATGCGGGCAATCTCCAGCCCGTCCTGGTTGCGCTCTTTGCCCAACGAATAGGCATGGAAGGCCTTGTCGGTGAGTTTGGCAATGTCAGAGAGGCAATCCAGGTGGCGGATGGATGCGTGCAAGTCCACGGGCTCCACGGGGTAGCCGCCGGTCAGGTGGATGATGTCGTAACGCTGCGCCAGCTTCACCAGGTTGCGGAAATCCTGCTGGTTGCCCGCGCGCCGGCCCTTGTCCATGTCCGAGCAATTGGGCGGGCTGGCGACCTGGGCAAACGCCAGATTTTTGCCGCCTATGTGCACATTGCGTTCCGGGTTGCGCGCATGCAGCGTGAACTCGGAAGGGCAGGTCTTGATCGCCTCCAGAATCAGGTTGCGGTCAAAACGCACCCGTTCGGAGCCGGGTCGTACATCCGCGCCGGCCTTTTTCAGGATGGCGCGCGCGCCCTCGTGCATGAAATCCATGCCCATTTCTTCGAGGATCTGCAGCGAGGTGTTGTGGATCGCCTCCAGCTCGTCCTCTGACACCATGGGCGTGGGCGGCAGGCGGTGCTTCAAATGGCGGTACTTGGCGGTCGAGGGTGCGGTGCGTACGGTGCCACTTCCGCGTCCGGCGCGTCGGCGGGCCGGTGCGGCCGGTGTTTCTTCTGTCATGGGGCGGTCTCCAAAGCTGCGCGAATTCTATGCAGTTCCCTCTGAAAAAGGCCTGGCAGCCCTGGACAATCCCCGCTTGGCAGCCTGTTTTGGCAATTCTTTAAATTGGATGCCGACAAACCATTTACCAAGCGCGGCTTGCGGGGTTGTGGCGGCCCGAAGCGGCGGGACACAAAAAAAGCCGCAAGACGGTGAAGTCTTGCGGCCTGATCTGGTGCCCGGGGCCGGAATCGAACCGGCACGCCTTGCGGCGGCGGATTTTGAGTCCGCTGCGTCTACCAATTCCACCACCCGGGCTGGAATGTCGCGTGACGAAATTATGGCACAGGGGCTCCCTGGGGCTTGGGCACGCCGGCCTTGGGGGCCAGGGGGGAACGCCCACTGCTAAGGCTCTAGTCGCTTGCGGTCCATCCAATTCGCGGTGAACTTCACCATCAGCAGCACCAGGTACAGGCCTGTGATGTCGCCAACCAGCATGACCAGAAACCCTTGCGCAAAATTATCGATGGTTCCGGACCAGAATAGTATTAATTGATGCAAAGCGCTGTTGAGCAAGGCAAAAAATATTCCCATACCCAGGACATTTTTGTAGGTGAGATTGCCTAAATAGTCATCGATACCCCGCCGATATTTGAAAAATAACCAGGTCAGCAGCGGGGCCAGTCCGCTGGCAGACGCCAGGGCCAAGTCCAGCGGCAGATTTGCTTGGGATATGAAAAAGTGGGCATTGATAAAAGACACAAAACCAATCGCTGCAGCCCCGCCCCAGCGGCCTATCATCACGAACAGCAATTTGAAGCCGCTCGGTATATGCACCAGATGTGCCCCAGGCAGCACATAAAGAAAACCAGTCAGGGCGTTGTTCAGAAAATAAATGGCGGCGTAGGCGACGCTGATGACAATAAATGCGCGCAAGTTTTCTTTGAACGTTTCGCTGATTGCCATATACCTTGCCCGACTTGTGTTTGCACAATTGAATAATGTATCTGAATAAAATATTTTGTCCGTAATACCTAAGGTGTATTCCACGATGATCAAGGTCATAATCGTCTCTTTCTCCTGAATGGTGACATGCAAAATCTGTATTTGCGGTTTTTGAAGATTGCTGAGGTGATTCAAAAAGGTAGCCTGAGCGAGCTCGACGAGAGCCACGTGCTGTTGCTCAATGCAATTGCCGTGCAGCACGCGGCGGGCAACCCTTTGACGGTGAGCCAAGCGATGAACCTGTCGCAGATCGCCAGCCAAACCACACTCCACCGCAAGCTCGATGAGCTGCGCATTGCCGGATTCATTGAGCAAATTTTCACAGGCACCAACCGCCGCACCAAGTACCTGGTCCCCACCCCGGTAGCGCACGCCTACTTTGAAAAAATGTCGCAGGCTGTGGCGCTGGCCGCCGCGCCTTGCCTGTTGGCCTGAGCGGACCCGGCCGCGCGGAGATTGCCTGCCTCTTCAGTCGACTGACGGAGCGTTGGTGTCTGCTTCGGCGAGTTGTTCAAACGGCAGGCTTTGCTTGACCAGCACCATGGTGCAGGGCGCTTCCATGGCAACCTTGATGGGCACTGGCGCGACCAGGCGTTGCAGCGGCAGTCCGTGCGTGGCCGCGCCCATCACGATCATGCTCACATGATTGCCCTGGGCGTAGCGCAACAGGGCTTGGGCCACGTCGCCCGACTCCAGTACGTGAAACGAGGTCTGGTGCTCATCCAGCGGCAGTCCCCGGGTCCATTGCTGGAGCATGGAAAGCAACTGCCGGTGCACGCTGGTTTCGCTGCTTTCTGGGTCCGTCGCGCTGGTCGCGCCCGGCGCAATCACCGTCACACAGGCCAGCCGCGCGCCCGGCCGTATGCCCAGTGAGCGCGCCACCGCCTGGCGCAGCGAATACAGCGTGGCGTCGCTCACGTCCTGGTTGGGTACCGCGACCATGATGATGGGCACCTGCTGGATTTGCCGGGTCGGCAGCGGGCTGGGTCGGTAGTGCAGCCCGGCGGCACGGATCCAGCGCTTGAAATGGCTCACAAAACCGGGACCCGTCAGGGCACGCCCGCGTGCGGTGACCTGGATCTGGTCACAGTGCGTCAGGTCGAAGGCCAGGTGGGCGGCTGAGGGGTAGCGCTGGTCGGCGGCGCAGGCCAGGCAGCGCATGACCACCTCTTGCAGCCACTCGGGCAGTTCCGGGCGCAATTGCCGCAGCGGCGGCGGGTCCATCCACAGGCGCTGGCGCAAACCCGCCCGGGTTGTGGGGCTGCCAAAAGGCAGTTCGCCCGTGGCCAGCTCAAACAGCATCACCCCGATTGCAAAAATATCGCTGCGCGGGTCACCGCGCACACCCACCACCTGCTCGGGGCCATATAGGCCGGCGAGCCGACCGCCTGGCGGAGCTCTTCGGCCAGCAAATCCGGGCTGTGGGCGTGCACGCTCAAGCCGAAGTCCAGCAGGACCGCGCTGCCATCGTCGCGGATGATGACGTTGGCGGGCTTGATGTCCAGGTGCACCGTGTCCTGCTGGTGCAGGCTGTGCGTGGCGTGGGCCACTGCCGCGCCCAGGCGGGCCAGCTCAGCCGCCTTCGGCCGCA
>Ga0209400_1002573_pt1 | contig 13673 bp, 12 predicted proteins | sample M_130807_EF_Meta_FD_187313 | JGI IMG/M metagenome (GOLD analysis project Ga0209400, IMG submission 187313) | Freshwater microbial communities from Lake Montjoie, Canada to study carbon cycling - M_130807_EF_MetaG (SPAdes) (version 2) | ecosystem: Environmental > Aquatic > Freshwater > Lake... | reverse complement strand
AATATGGCAAGAATCCCAGTCTAGTTGCTTTTATTGACGGAGTAACCGCCGCCGCAGTTGGTGCCATTACAGGGTCAGTTATTGTGATTGGTCAGCGCTCTATTGTGGATATTCCGACGGCTGTATTAGCGATTGTGACAACCGCATTGCTTTGGAAATACAAGAAACTCACTGAGCCGGTGGCGGTAATTGCCGCCGCTTTATTGGGCCTAGTTTTATACCCAATTTTTCGTTGAGTAGTTTAGAAACAGAGTCAGGCATCCCAGGCCCTGGTTCGATTCCGCCCCGGGCCACCAAGAATTCTCCCAACACCGGATGTGGCTCATTGAATCTCATGTGTCAGCCGCGGTCTGGCACCATTTCCTCTGGATATCCCCATATTGAATCGTCCTTTAAAAGGACACTTTATCTATTGGGGATTTGTCATCCCTGTGTCGGTCATGTCGTTTAAAACGACATTGAGAGTTATTCATTAAAATCAAAAGATTGAACTAGATAGTCTCTTTGATGCCTTTTAAACCAAACCTACTGATTACTGGAGCAAACGGATTTATTGGCGGAGCTTTAGTGGCCAAGCTCTTTGCTAACAATGAAGCCAGCAATACACTTTTCTTAATTCGCTCATCAAAACCTGAAGAGGGCTTGGTGAGATTGGTTAATACACTCAGAAATCATGGCATTAAAACAGCTCAGTTATCAAAACTTAGGCTAGAGCAGATTCTGTGCGGTGATTTAAATGTTGTGAATCGCTGGATTGATGACCCGCGTCTGAGCTCCATTGAAAATGTTGTTAGCTCTGCCGCAGTAGCATCTTTTGGCAATCACCCCTCTATTTGGCCTACGAATGTGGATGGGGTTTTAAACATGGCCCATGGCCTTGCTCACCGGTGTAAGTTAAAAAGATTTCTTCACATTGGCACCGCTATGGCTTGTGGGTTGGATTCACCAAATCCCGTTCCCGAGGGTTATAACTGCGGCAAACAAACTCAGCATTTTTTAGAGTACACACATAGTAAATATGAAGTTGAGCAACGCCTAAAGGAAGAGCTGCCTGATCTACCCTTGGTCATTGCTAGGCCATCCATTGTTGTGGGGCATACCAAGCTAGGCTGTAAGCCGTCAGGAAGTATATTTTGGGTTTTTAGAATGGCGTTAGCGCTAAAAGCATTCCCTTGTGCCTTAGATCAGAAGATTGATGTTATCCCGGTAGATTATTGTGCCGATGCCCTTTATTTGCTTTTAACCAAACCAAAGCTAAAGTATGACTTCTACCATATCTCAGCGGGAGAAAAGTATTCCTCAAGTTTTGCTGAAATTGATGAAGCGATAGCTAAGGCAACAGGCTTGCCACCGCTAACGAACTATCAACAAAAATCATATAAGCAGATACTTCTCATGAAGGATCAATTTAAAATACTTCTTGGTGAATGTAATAGACGCATTGTGGCTAAAGCAATCAAAACTTATGGAAGCTTTTCAACCCTTGAACTTGCTTTTGATAATCAAAGATTGATTGAAGAGGGAATGAGTGAGCCCACTCCATTAGCAAAGTACGCGGGACTTTGTGGGCTAACCAGTAAGGACATTTTGATTTCAGAGCAAATGAAGTTTGATTACAAATAACTAAGACTACTTAGTGCCCAAGAAGCAATGTCCTTTTAAAGGACATTTCATGCGTGGGGTACCCGACCACAACAAGGACATCACATCCTTGTGTCAGTCAGGCGTCGATTTAAGCGACACTCATTACAACAATTGAACCCCAAGGCCCTTCATAACCAAAGCAAATAAGCCAAAGCATATAACGGTCACAACAACGCTTGCCCCCATAGTCATCCAAAACCCCAGTTTTGGCAGTAAGTATGGAAAGAGCAGAAACATAGGTAACGTGGGAATCACATACCAAAAGGTGTAATAGGCGTGATTAGCTATCTTCTCTTCGGGCTGGTTTTCTATATACAGCCATACAAGAGTTAAAAGAGTCATCAAGGGCAATGCCGCAATAAAACCGCCTAACCTATCACTGCGTTTAGCTACCTCAGAGATGAACACAACCATTCCTGCTGTTAGTAGATATTTGGTGATGATCCAAGCCATAGAAGCCTTTATTGTGTATTGGTTATTAGTAGGATAAGTCCTTGGACTACACTTAACAATCAATAAATCACTTATGACATTTTATGAACTTTCCACTTAGTCACATCTCCTCTCTTTGTAAATACACGGGCATTAGCTTTACTGCTGGCGCTATTACTCATGGATTTTTTAGTGGCGAACGAGCTATCTGGACTGCTGTATTCGGAGTCGCAATCTATCTGGTTGGCGGCACACTAGAGAAGATTTCTAATCCCGATAAAGACCATAGCTGGACTGATGTATTGGCCATTGGTATTGTTGCTTCAATTGGTTTGGGTTTCTTTACTGGCGGACTTCAGCACTTCCCCGATTCTCCTGCTAGAAGTTCATGGGTAGTTCCAGTTGGGTTTGCCATGTCTTTGTTGGCGATGTATTTAATGGAAGGCAAGGGTAAGGTAAAAATGAGGTCTGTTCTCATTTATGGCTTCATTAGTCTTGCTCTAGTTATCGCCGCATCTTTATATGCCCTCTCTTACTTTAATGAGCATGGTGGTGATGGTCATAGTCATGATCATGGAACCCCACAAGCACAAGTGGTTGTCCCATCAATGAAAGAGGTTCGCATAGAGGTTGATGACACTATGCGTTTTTCTCCCGCAACATGGGAAGCGCGGGCAGGTGAGCCCATTCGCATCATTTTGGTTAACAAGGGCAAAGTGGATCATGAGTTGGTGATTGGTAGCGAAAAGGAAATCATGGCTCACGCTAAAGAGATGGCAAATCCCAGCACCAAAGGACATCATCACACAAATGAAATTTCAGCAAAACCAGGACAGCAAACAGAATTGGTTTGGACTTTTAAGGATCCTGGGAAATATGCCATGGCATGCTTTGAGCCTGGTCACTATGAAGCTGGAATGAAGGGCGTCATCAATGTAGTGGCAAAAAAGCACTAGGCGGATTGATATCCTCGGCCCTGATCGATTCGACCTTTGATTGATCGGGGCGTCCTTTTAATGTAATGTCTTTTAAAAGGACAAAATTAAGTTGGGGGGTTTTAAATGAAAAAATACATATTTTTAGCTATCGCCGCATTGTCAATGTTGGCACTCGTTGGTTGCGAGAAGCTACCAATCAACGCGGCACAAAGGTTTCAGATAGTCTCAAATCCAAATGCTCGTGTTGATACATTTTTACTTGATACCCAAAAAGGCAAGGTTTGGCGGATGACAAGAATTACGGATTTAGAAGATCAGCCTACCGTATGGGAGCCAATGGAAATTATTGATCCTGATGGTGAGATTGGGATAACCCCAAAAACTCTTCTAGAGCGTCATCCGCTTATTAAGAAAAAATAAATGATTAAGTATTGGTGGATTCTTATTCCACTTGCCGCATTGCTTGGTTATGTGTTCAGAAGCTATCGCACATATCAATTTCAAAATATTGGTGAAGTATTAGTCCGCAAAGTTCTCACTAATAACCTTCCAAGGGGGTCGTGGCATCTATTGAACAATGTCACGCTACAGCTTGAAAATGGAACGACTCAAATAGATCACGTTCTCGTATCCCGTTTTGGAGTTTTTGTAATTGAAACTAAACACTACAGAGGCTGGATATTTGGTGACGATAAGTCTAGAGAGTGGACTCAAGTAATTTGGGGGCGTAAGTATCGCTTTCAAAATCCCCTACATCAAAACTATAAGCATCTTAAGGCTGTGCAAGCTCTATTAGATTTCTTGCCAGCAGAGCAAGTTTTTGGAATGGTTGTCTTTACTGGAGACGCTGAATTCAAAACAAATCAACCCAAGAATGTTCATTCTCTAAGTTCGCTCTTATCTCATCTGAGGGGCTTTGATCAAGAATTATTAACTGAAAACAGAATGCAATTTTGCGTTGGTAGATTGGAGTGTCTACGCCTAGCATTAACTCGCGAGACAGACGTTGAGCATAGGACTAATCTTGCAAAAAGATAAAGTAAAGGCCACCCTAGACTCTTTGCTTAAGGATCAACAAGTCATCTCAGGTAAAGATCTAATAAAGCGCCACAAAGAGGAAGAGCGGCAAAAGGCTTTGTTACAAGAGGCTATTGAGTTTGAGCAAAGAAATCGTAGGCGAAAATAGCCTCATCTTAAGACGTCCTTTAAAAGGACAATCAATTACCAACCTTTAACGCTTGGTGCTTGAGGCACTTGCCGCGGTGCGTTAATGGTTGTATTAGGTTGAGTCTGAATTGGCGCTGTACTTGTCCCTTGATAGGCGCCCTGCGGACTATAAAAATTAGTCTGCCCATTATCTGTTTGAAACGACTGAGTATTTTGACCTTGAGCGTTATAGATATTTGTGACGCCACTTGGGCTTGTTTGTGAGTAACCTTTATATGCCCCATTGGCATCGTAGATAGCCTGTGCTGAGCTTAAGACTGCAAAGAGCAGTGAAAAGCCAATAGCAAGGAAATGAATGAGTATTTTCATAATTATTCCAATTTAGGTTATTCACCCAAAGGTAGCAAAGACCAACTGAGTAAGTGTCGCTTAAATCGACGCTTGTTGAAGCCTTTGTATAACGCCCACTTCTACCACTTTCACAGCATTACTAATTACGTTAAATGCTTCCAAGACATATCCCTCTTGTTCCTCATATCCCTGTTTTAGGCTTTTATCTTTAATTTCTTTCAGTTTGTTGAGCATTTGAACAGGTGTTCGTTTGATATTTGCATGAACAAAGGAATTTCTAATTTCTCTCAAAACATCCAATGTTGCCCAAGTGTTTTTATCAAATGTAACTTCACAGCCAGCAGACCTATCAAGCCATTTCAAATACCTATTTGCTATAGGCCCACCCTCTTTGGGTATTTCATCTGCGATTTTTAAGTCTTCACGCATTAGGTCAATTGCTTCAATTAAGACGTTTTCAAATATTGAGAAAAGTTGAGTTAAGACCGATGAATAAAGAAAATTTAAATGGTACTCAACGTCTGGAAGAGTGATGTCGGAATGAGCGATATCTAAAACCGCATCAGACACCTTTGCTCTATTAATTACATAGGATGCCTTGGACTCAATCAGAAATTGATTGGTAGTCTTTTGGTTTATGTAAAAGTATCTATACAAAGAGTTAATTCTTGAGTCAAAGTTATAAAAGGGCTGATAAAAATACTCTTCCGGTATATAGATTTGATCAAGTTCTAATAGCTCGTCAAAATTGAAGATAAATGGTTTTTCCATAACGCCCTATTTACAGTTAAGTTTTAATGATCTTCGCAGGTTTAAGCAATTTCATCAATCTCGGGAGTGAGCGTCGCTTAAATCGACGGTTATGTCACTAAATGCAGAAATTCCATTAAAAAGTGTCAAAATGATGTTTATTAAAGTAATGATTAAAAAATGAACGCCATAGAAATTGAAGAAGCAATAAGTGCTTTATTCGACAAACCATGTGAACCTGAAACTTTCCCCGCAGAGTTTCTGGAGGCGTTCGGCAACAAGACTACGACAATAAAAAGGTTGCAAAGCGCCGCAAGTCTTTCTGATGTTGATGGCGCGGTCTTGCTTCGTAACAACATCCACTTAAAAGTATGTCCAGAAGGTCAAGTTAGCTCAGTCTTTAATCAACTTAAGGCAAGCCCTACAACGACAAAAAATAAAGTTAAGTTCATATTAGTCACTGACGGTAGTACCGTTGAGGCAGAAGATTTAAGCGGTGAAGCGCCTTTGGTTTGCGAGTATGCGGACTTTCCAAATCATTTTGGTTACTTCTTGCCGCTTGCCGGCATTGAAACAGTGAAGCAAATAAGGGATAGCTCGTTTGATATTCGCGCAACCAGTCGGCTTAATAGGCTATATGTTGAGCTACTAAAAGATAATTCCGATTGGGGAACTTCTGAGAATCGCCATGAAATGAATCACTTTATGGCGCGGTTGATATTTTGTTTCTTTGCAGAAGATACGGACATTATTAGAGGCAATCGCTTATTCACCACCACCATTGAGCAGATGAGCGATAGGGATTCTTCGAATACCAATCAAGTAATCAGTGAAATATTTAAGGCATTAAATACCAAAACCAGCGATCGTGTGAGTGCAAAACTCCCCCGCTGGACTGAATCATTCCCCTATGTGAATGGAGGGCTATTTGCAGGGAATGTTGATGTTCCTCGCTTTAGCAAAATTGCCCGTTCTTATCTGCTTCATATCGGAAGTTTGGATTGGACAAAGATTAATCCCGACATCTTTGGCTCCATGATTCAAGCGGTTGCAGATGATGAGGAGCGTGGCTCAATAGGGATGCATTACACCAGCGTCCCAAATATATTAAAAGTTCTTAATCCGCTATTCCTTGATGATCTTAGGACTCAGCTTGAAAATGCTGGTGATAACACCAGAATGCTTTTGAATTTAAGGAAGCGTATAGCCAAGATACGTGTATTTGATCCGGCGTGTGGATCTGGGAATTTTCTTGTGATTGCTTATAAGCAAATGAGAGAAATTGAGAACGAGATTAATGTTCTACGCGGGGAGGCTGGCTATAAAAGTGGTATTCCCTTGACCAATTTTCGTGGCATTGAGTTACGTGATTTTCCAGCCGAGATTGCAAGGCTTGCATTAATTATTGCAGAGTATCAGTGTGATCTTTTGTATCGTGGACAAAAAGAAGCAATTGACGACTTTCTTCCTTTGGAGTCACAAAATTGGATTACATGTGGAAATGCGCTACAAATTGACTGGCTTAGTTTATGTCCGCCTACAGGCGCGGTGGGTCGAGTATTAACTCAAGACCTCTTTGAAGAGGCTTTCGATCAAACGCAAATAGAGTTTGAGAATGAAGGTGGTGAGACGTACATATGTGGGAACCCCCCTTATTTGGGAAAAGGAAAGAAAGAAGAAAGCCATATTGCAGATATGGCCCATGTATTTGAGGGGCGTACAACAAAATACGGCTACATAGACTATGTTGGATGTTGGTTTGTCTTAGCCGCTGATTATTGTAGGAAAACTAATGCTTCTGCGGCATTGGTCGCTACTAATTCTGTATGCCAAGGCAGTCAATTACCTCAGTTATGGCCGCTGGTTCTGGGTGCTGACATTGAAATATTTTATGCCCATCACTCTTTCAGATGGTCAAATAATGCGTCACATAATGCAGGCGTAACATGCGTAATCGTCGCAATTTCACCCATTGGCGTAAGAACAAATAAGGTAATAGAGGGCGATGGATTTGCTCGAAAAGTTTCCGCCATAAACTCCTACTTAATAGAGGGCAATCAGCTGTTTGTGATTGCTAGACCAACACCCCTATCTAAAAAGTTCTCCCCAATGTTAACGGGAAGCGTTCCTAATGATGCTGGTAATTTAATCCTTAATCTTGAAGAGATGCAAGAATTAGCGGGTTCTTTTGACTTCACAGAAAAATTTATACATGGTTTTTTTGGCTCGGAAGATTATATAAATGGCGGTAATAGATATTGCCTTGTAATAGATGATAAAGACGTTCCATTAGCCTCTTCAGTGCCTGAAATAAAGAGACGTCTGGATACAGTGGCGTTACTCAGATCAAAGAGTAAGAAAAAAGAAACTAGAGAGTTATTAGCAATCACTCCACATCGATTTCAGCATCGTGGTGCAATACCAGAAAAACATGTTGTCATAGTCCCTATAGTGAGCTCAGAAAGAAGATATTGGTATCCAGCCGGTCTTTTACCTGCGGGAACAGTTGTTTCAAACGCCGCATTTCTGTTGGCCGATGCGCCACTTTGGAACTTAGCTTTACTGACTTCGCGGATTCATCTAGTATGGCTCGCAACTGTTAGTGGAAAGCTGGAAACGCGGTATCGTTATTCGAATACCCTTGCATGGAATACGTTTCCAGCACCAGAATTAACAGAAAAAAACAAAATAGACCTTACAAGCTGTGCTGAAAAAATATTACTGACACGTGAGAAATATTTTCCAGCAACAGTTGCCGATCTTTACGACCCAGATTCTATGCCGTCTGACTTGAAGGATGCTCATGAGCTTAATGACGAGGTTTTAGAGAGAATTTATATAGGACGACGCTTTAAGAATGACACTGAGCGACTTGAGAAGCTATTTGAGCTTTATGCAAAAATGAGAATTAATAAATGACAGCAATCATGCCAATACCTTCCGTATCAGTTAATTACTCTTCTAACGGTAAGTCCACGATTCCTAATGAGCTTGGTATGCGTGTCATGCAGGAAAGGGCTTACGAAAAGCGTGGTGAGCAATACTTACTTATTAAATCCCCGCCCGCTTCAGGCAAGAGTCGTGCATTGATGTTTATTGCCTTAGATAAGATACATAACCAAGGCATTAAAAAAGCGTTAATCGTTGTACCCGAAAAATCTATTGGATCCAGCTTTAACAATGAACCACTAACAAAATATGGTTTTTATTGGGATTGGGAAGTTGAGCCGCAATGGAATCTTTGCGATGCCCCAGGCGAAGATGGGAGCAAGGTTACATCTGTTAAGTCTTTCTTAAAGAGTGAATCAAGCATTCTCGTATGCACTCATGCTACTTTTAGATTTGCTGTTGACCAATTGGGAATTCAGGCATTTGATGACTGTTTAATAGCTGTAGATGAATTCCATCATGTCAGCTCCAATCCAGATAACAAACTAGGTTTTCATCTTAAGGAAATAATTGTTCGAGGTAAGGCACATATTGTTGCTATGACGGGCTCTTACTTTAGGGGTGACTCTGAACCCGTTCTTTCCCCTGAAGATGAGGCTAAGTTCGAAACGGTTACTTACACCTACTACGAACAACTCAATGGCTATACGTACCTAAAGAATTTAGAGATAGGTTATTACTTTTATTCAGGCTCATACCTAGAGGAAATTCATAATGTTCTCGACACCAACCTAAAAACTATTGTTCATATTCCTAATGTCAATTCACGTGAGAGTACTCAGCGCGGCAAGACCACCGAGGTTGGTGAGATTCTAGAAATCATGGGTGAGTGGCAAGGTAAAGATCCAGTCACAGGCTTTGATTTAGTTAAAGCTAAAGATGGAAGAATTCTCAAAGTTGCTGATTTGGTTGATGATGGTCCAGAGCGGCACTCAAAAGTATTGAACGCCCTTAAAGACCCTAAGCAAAAAGAAAATCGAGATCATGTTGATGTAATCATTGCTCTTGGTATGGCTAAGGAAGGTTTTGACTGGATCTGGTGTGAGCATGCCCTAACCATTGGCTATCGATCCAGTCTTACAGAGATTATTCAGATTATTGGCCGTGCGACTCGCGATGCCAAAGGTAAGTTAAGCGCAAGGTTTACTAACCTTATTGCGGAGCCAGATGCATCTGAAGAGAAGGTAACAGATGCAGTGAATGACACATTAAAGGCGATTGCCGCAAGCCTTTTGATGGAGCAAGTGCTAACGCCTAAGTTCAACTTCACGCCGAAGAATCCACAATCAATGGCGCTAGATGGCTTTGATTATGGTGATGGCGGATATAAACCTGAGTCTAGCAATGTTGGCTTTAACAAAGATACTGGGCAATTTCATATTGAAGTAAAGGGCTTGACTGAACCAAAAAGTCCTGATGCACAAAGAATTTGTAAGGAAGATTTAAATGAAGTAATTACAGCTTTCGTTCAAGATAAAACCATTATTGAGCGCGGCCTTTTTGATAATGAATTAGTACCAGAAGAATTAACACAAGTTCAAATGGGCAAGATTGTTAAAGAAAGATACCCAGAGCTTGATTTGGAAGATCAAGAAGCAGTGAGGCAACATGCTATTGCCGCATTAAATATGACCCAGCAAGCTAAGAAGGTAGCAAGTGAATTTGCCAATAATGAACAAATAGGTAGTAATGCATTTATTGAGGGCGTTAGAAAGTTTGCAATGGATGTTCGCGAGCTTGATATTGACTTGATTGATCGTATTAATCCGTTCAGTGAGGCATACGCCATCTTGTCTAAGGCAATGAATGAAGAAAGCCTAAAACAAGTCCATGCAATTATTTCAGGCAAAAAGGTCAGCATGTCTCTTGATGAGGCTAGAGAGCTGGCTAAGCGCGCCCTAAAATTCAAGCAAGAGCGTGGCCGCTTACCTTCCATTACTTCCCTAGATCCATGGGAAAAGAAAATGGCGGAAGGTGTGGCGTATTTGGCTAGGATGAAGGCCGCCAATGGTTAAGAAGACGTTCACAGAAGAAGATGATGAGCTCTTAGCAGAGCTTGGTATTGATGTTGAGGTTGAAACTAAGGGCATTCACTCTCCACGAGAGGCGAGGATTATTGCTGGGTTCGAAGAGATTGAATCATTTTTTGAGAAGAATAGACGCATCCCTCAGCATGGCGAAGATAAAGATATTTTTGAAAGAATATACGCTACACGACTTGATGCCATATTAGCTTCACAAGAATGTATCAATGTTCTATCTAGACTTGATAAGCATAGCTTGTTAGCAAACGCCGAAATTAAAGCAAAAGAAAGTGATGCTGAAATTGACGATGGTGAGCTTTTAGCTGAACTTGGTGTTGATATAAAAAATGATGGCGATTTAACAAACCTTACGCATGTAAAAAGTACTGCTGAGAAGAAGGCCGCAGAAGAGATTGGTCATAGATCTCTTTGCCCAGACTTTGATAAGTTCAAGCCACTATTTGTCAAAATTAAAGAAGAGCTTAAGAATGCTGAACGCCAAAGTTTTCGTTTTAAGGAAGATACAAGTATTAATCAGGGCGAGTATTTCATTCTTGGCGGTCAGATTGCATACATCGATCAAGTGGGAGCATTGACTGAAGATAGTTTTGGCAAGTGGGATGGTAGATTGAGAATTATTTTTGATAATGGCACTGAGAGTAATATTTTGCTCCGTTCATTTCAAAAAGCCTTATATAAAGATGAGGCTGGAAGAAGGATTACTGAGCCTGATGCCGGTCCGCTTTTCGCTGATGTAATAGGTGAGGATGATATTGAGTCTGGAACTATCTATGTTCTACGTAGTAAGTCAAACCACCCATATGTAGCTGAGCATAGAGACGTTCTACATAAAATAGGCGTCACCGGTGGAAAAGTTGAAACACGAATTGCTAATGCGGAAAATGAAGCTACATACCTTTTGGCAGAGGTAAAAGTAGTTGCTACATTTAAATTGGCTGGAATTAATAGAGCTAAGCTAGAAAACTTGTTCCATCGTATCTTTGCACCCGCACAACTAGATATAGTAATAAATGATCGCTTTGGAAAGCCAGTGAAGCCTAAAGAGTGGTTTGTCGTGCCTCTCAATATTATCGAAGAAGTGGTAGATCGGATTAGAGATGGATCGATTACATCTTATGTTTATGATCCAAAGCAAGCAAAGTTAGTGTCGATTTAAGCGACGCTAAACAAAGCGTCCTTTTAAAGGACACTTCATGAAGAGGTTGTCCAACTAAAACTCTGAAAATAAAATAGCTGTATGACAACAGCACGCCGCCTGCAAAGTGACTAAGGTAATTAAAGTACCTGAAAGTCACCTGGAAGTAATCTCCTCACCCCAGCACGAATCACAACCCACAGCCTTAAGCCAGCTCAAATACGCAGAGCCTACAGAGCTTTATTTGCGTGATGGTGAGGTCGTTATCCACCGCAGACCCGGAAGCCCACTTTGGCATTGCCGCTTTAGATTACAAGATGGCTCATGGCATCGTCAGACCACCCGCCAAGCATCAATTGAACACGCAGTACGAATGGCGTGCGATCTTTACGATGAAACCAGATTTCGCCAAAGACTGGGGCTTGCACAAAAGTCGCCCACGTTCGCAGAAATTGCACACGCCACTCTCTACGCAATGCGGCAAGACTTGGATATTGGTATAGGCAAGAGTGTGTACGGTAGTTACATCACCTGTATTGAGAAGTACTTTCTACCTTACTTTGGTGACAAGCGACTAGAAGAAATAACCTACACAGACGTGCATGAGTTTGAGGTTTGGCGAAATAGGCAGATGAATAAGGTCCCTAGAGCCAGCACCTTAATGAACTTTGCCAGTGCTTGGACTAAGTTACAGCTCGTAGCCATTAGCAAGGGCTGGATCAGTGAGCGGGTAGCTATTCCAAAACTCACAGCTAGAGGGCAGAAAGGTAAAACCCGTCCAGCTTTTACCCGTGAAGAAATTGATCGTTTATTAGAGTTTATGCAACCATGGATCAAGCAAGGCAGACTAGAGATTGAGCACGAGACTCGCCCTTTACTGCGTGACTATATAGAGATGCTCCTATATACGGGTATGCGGCATGGCACTGAAGCACTGAATATCTGTTGGAATAATATTGAGTGGCATACGCAGGGAGATAAGAAGTACCTACGTATATGGGTGGATGGTAAGACTGGCGGGCGTTGGCTAATTGCCAAACATAAGGCTGTGGATGTGCTCAAACGATTGCATAGTAGGCAAAAGGCAGTCTATGACATTCCATTTGACAGATTATTTGAAACACGTTGCCCAGAGCGGATATTTGTCTTTGCCAATGGGCATCAGCCTATGCGGATTGATGGAGCATTTAAGCGATTGATGCGTGATAGCGGCTTGGGATTGAGTCACGATGGGCAGATGCGTACCTTGTACTCCCTGCGTCATACCTACGCTACCTTAGAGTTGCTAGAGAACAAGACTGATATTCATACGCTATCTAAACAGATGGGAAATAGTGCCGCCATGATTGATCGTCATTACAGCAAATTGACGGCAACGATGGCGGCGGATAGGTTGGCGTGATGAATTACATAATGTTCTTAACTTCTTCAATATCACAATCTTCGCAGATATATGGACCATCGCCTTCATTACAAGCATTAAGCATATCGTCTAATGAATACTTTTCTAACTCGTTTAGCACATCCTCCTTAGTATTTGCTTTTACTAGAAGTGATCCTCGATTATGAAATTGATAGCAAACTCTAAAAGTTTTCATGTCGCCTCCTTAAAAAATAATATTGGGTGGTGTTGGATTGCTTCGCCTAGCAAGCCTTTCCACGTTGTGGATCAAATTTCGCAATGAGCCTTTAGCAGCAGAAATAGTGGGTAATAAATCATCGTCGCTCATAACAACGCCCATATCGCTGACTAAGTTTTTAGCCAATGGCAAATAATCACTAACTGCAGCCGCATTCATTTCTACCAACACGCAGCGATCCTTCAAGCCCTTATCAAGCTCGGAGATGTTGTTGGTGGTAAGGATGAAAATGCCCCTATTAGTATTCAGTGCCGACTTGAGACTTTGCTGCGCCAACTTAGTTAAGTTATCTACTTCATCTAAGACAAAGTAGTGCAGGCTACTGGCATTAAACGAAGTCTTACTCAGTACTCTTTCAATCAGAGACATTACTTGGGGACCATTAAAGCCTTGCTGACAGGCTATGAAATCAGCCTCAATAGCTAAGTCTTCATTGGACCGACCTTTTTCAATTGCGTTAGGTAGCAGGTTTGCCAGAGTGGTTTTGCCTGTACCAAAGACGCCGTATAAAAGAATGGCTGATTTGCCGCAGTAAGGTAATGCTTCGGCACCACTGACAATATCTTCGATTCGCAAGCGACTCTCAGCATTGCCCCAGATGATGTCATTAATTGTTTTGGGT
>Ga0209400_1002568_pt1 | contig 13681 bp, 11 predicted proteins | sample M_130807_EF_Meta_FD_187313 | JGI IMG/M metagenome (GOLD analysis project Ga0209400, IMG submission 187313) | Freshwater microbial communities from Lake Montjoie, Canada to study carbon cycling - M_130807_EF_MetaG (SPAdes) (version 2) | ecosystem: Environmental > Aquatic > Freshwater > Lake... | reverse complement strand
CCGTGCGTTGACCGGGCTTTGTCAGCCGCTTATAATTTCGGGCTCGCTTCCCCGATAGCTCAGTCGGTAGAGCAACGGACTGTTAATCCGTGTGTCCCTGGTTCGAGCCCAGGTCGGGGAGCCAAATAGATTCAAGCATTTAGCCCAGCCAGAAATGGTTGGGCTTTTTGTTTTTCGAGCCGTGTAAGCACCATGTAAGCAAAATTCGCTATTAATATTGCGCATGGCTTGCGACCCAAGATTGTTCTCATCGCGAGGCTTGAAAGCCAATGTCGTCTCAGCATCAAGCGCTAGCGACCGGACTCGCTCGTCATTCTTGGACCATACCCATGCACAGCAGCCGCCTGACTCGAGGCCAGATCGCGCAAGCGCTAGATCAACTGCCTGCATCTAGAGCGCCATTGGAGGCAAGTACGCTTAAGCAGCGATCACTAACGGCGAAGCAAATGCGGTTCGCCGAGAAGGTAGCACTCGGTTCCTCCAAAGCGGCCGCCTATCGGTCAGTCTACGAGTCGAAAGCCAAACCCGCGACCCAGAGCCAATCCGGATGCCGCCTTGCGGCGGACCCTCGAATCGCCGCACAAATTGGGGCATTCAAGGTGGCTGCAGAGGCTAAGAGATACGCAACACCTGCCGCGCTGCGGTCCCTGGTCATCGAACAGCTAACAGCGATGGCGGTCAACCCGGACGTGAAGGATGCGCAGCGGCTACGGGCGCTCGAACTTCTGGGCAAAGTGACAGAAGTGGCGGCATTCACTGAGCGCCGGGAACTGGTCAAGGTGACGGACGCCGGCGATGCGCGAACCAGGCTGGTCGACTCACTGCGTCAGGCTCTGGCTGTCGTCGATGTCCAGGCTATCGAGCCCGACCTACTGGCCGAGCTGAGGCCTGCCGGTGATGCGGAGGGGGTAGGCCTTGTCGATTCTGCCGGCGAGACCCAGGGGGAGGGGGCCACCCCCTAGACTGGCCGGGCTTCGCGCACAGCCGTGGCTTAGTATTCCGCACATCCGAGTGTCGACCTCCCGTAAATTAGGTCCGTGGGTAGCTGGAGCCGTCGTTCACCTTTATTCAGACTAGAAAACATCAATGCATTGGATCGCCCCACCTCAAAAAGACGCTGCCAACGCAACGCTGGAAAAGAACCTTTGGAACGCTGCCGACCAGTTCCGCGCTAACTCCGGCCTGAAGGCGCAGGAGTACTCCGGCCCCCTCCTCGGGCTGATCTTCCTGCGGTTCGCAGAGGTGCGCTTTGCCGCTCAGCGCACCAAGCTGGAGGCCGCTGGCGCCAGCTCTCGGCTCGGGTCGCGCGTTGATGAGCCCGCCGCATACCACGCCGACAACGTGCTCTACCTGGCGCCCGAGGCTCGGTTTGATTACTTACTGACCCTACCTGAGGCAGCCGACATTGGCGGCAAGGTGAACGCGGCCATGCGCGAGGTGGAGAAGCACAACCCGCAGTTGGCGGGTGTCCTGCCCAAGACCTTCAACCTGTTCACCAGCACCCTGCTGAAGGAACTGCTGAAGAAGATTTCCGAGATCCCGGCCACGCTCGACTTCGACGCCTTCGGCCGCATTTACGAGTATTTCCTTGGTGAGTTCGCGATGAGCGAGGGCCAAGGCGGCGGCGAGTTCTACACCCCGTCCAGCATCGTCAAGCTGCTCACCGAGGTGATCGAGCCATATCACGGCCGCATCTTTGACCCGGCCTGTGGCTCGGGCGGTATGTTCGTGCAGTCGGCGCGCTTCGTTAACGAGCACCACCAGAACCCCGCCGCCAAGCTCTCCATCTGCGGCGTGGAAAAGGTGGACGAGACCGGCCGCCTATGCTGCCTGAACTTGGCCGTGCACGGGCTGGAAGGCGACATCCGCCACGGCGGCAACGTCAACAGCTACTACGACGACCCCCACGCCGCCACGGGGCAGTTCGACTTTGTGATGGCCAACCCACCGTTCAACGTCAACGCGGTGGACAAAGAGCGGCTGAAGGACATGGTGGGCGATGGCCGGCGCTTCCCGTTTGGCCTGCCTCGCACGGACAACGCCAACTACCTCTGGATTCAACTTTTCCACTCCGCGCTCAACGCCAAGGGCCGCGCCGGCTTTGTGATGGCCAACTCGGCCTCAGACGCACGGTCCAGCGAACAAGAGCTGCGGCAGAAGTTGATTGAGGCGCGGTCGGTCGACGCAATGGTGTCGGTCGGCCCGAACATGTTCTACACGGTCACCCTGCCTTGCACGCTGTGGTTCCTCGACCGAGATAAGGCGGCTACCAAGCGTGCTGACACGGTGCTGTTCATCGATGCCCGGCACATCTACCGGCAAATCGACAAAGCCCATCGAGACTGGACGCCCGCTCAAATCAGCTTCATCGCCAACATCGTGCGCCTGTACCGCGGCGAGGTGGTGGACCTGACCGTGGGTGGCGACGAGACCAAGAACAAGCTGATCGAAGTCTTCGGCGAGAAGCTGACCTACGCGGATGTGCCCGGCCTGTGCAAAGCGGCCACGCTGGCCGAGATTGAGGCGCAGGGCTGGTCCCTGAACCCCGGAAGGTATGTTGGTGTTGCGCCCGGTGAAGAGGTGAGCGACGAGGACTTCAAGTCGCAGTTGGTGGCGCTGAACGAGGAGTTGGAGGGGCTTAACGCTCAGGCACGCGGACTGGAGAAGACCATCGCCGCGAATGTGTCAGGGATGTTGGGGGCGTGAAGATGAGATCCAGTCCTACATCGTGGCGGCGTGTACCAATAGTCACCCTTTGCGAGGCCCATGTTGACTGCGTCAACAGAACGGCCCCAGTTGTCAGCGAGCCTACGCGGTTCAAAATGCTTCGCACAACGAACGTTCGTAACGGCTATGTAGATGTCGAAAACGTACGTTACGTGACCGAAGAAACGTACAAAAAGTGGACTAGGAGACTTGTACCAAAGCGCGGTGACGTCATATTGACGCGCGAGGCTCCACTAGGCGACGTTGGAAAGATTCGCACCGATGAAATGGTGTTCCTTGGCCAACGCCTGTACCACTTCAGGCCAGACCCTGAAAAACTTGACGCCGATTTCCTGCTGTATTCGTTGTTGGGCGACGACTTGCAGAGCCAGATCAAGGGGTTCGGGTCGGGATCGACTGTCGAGCATATGAGGCTCGAAGACATCCCTTCGTTGGAGTTCAATGTCCCCTCTCTCCCACTACAGCGGCGCATCGCGGGCATCCTCTCCGCCTACGACGACCTGATCGAAAACAGCCAGCGGCGCATCAAGATTTTGGAGTCGATGGCTCGCGCCCTCTATCGCGAGTGGTTCGTCCACTTCCGCTTCCCCGGTTACGAATCCGTCCCCCGTGTCCCGTCCCCCCTCGGCGAGATTCCGCAGGGGTGGGAGGTGAAGCGAATTGGCGACTGTTTTAGGACAGTCCTTGGAGGAACGCCTTCGCGTTCAAAGCCCGAGTTTTGGGATGGTGGCACGATCCCTTGGATCAACTCGGGCAAGGTGAACGACCTGCGAATCACTGAAGCTTCGGAGCTCATCACGCCGCTCGCATTGGAGAAATCAGCAGCGAAGCTCATGCCCAAGGGCACGACCGTACTCGCCATCACCGGAGCGACTCTTGGACAGGTCAGCTTTCTAGAGATCGAGACCACAGCAAATCAATCGGTTGTGGGCATCGTTGACCCGACCGGCTATTTTTCGGAGTGGGTTTATCTGACGATTTGCGAGCGCATTGAGGGCATCATCAAGCAGGCGAGCGGGGGCGCGCAGCAACACATCAACAAGGAGATCGTGAATGACGTACAGGTCTCACTGCCGCCCCATTCACTGGCTGCCGACTTCAGAGGTGTCGTTGCACCGATGTTCCGCGAGTTGGCAGCTTTGCTTTTCCAAATCCGAAACCTCCGCCGCTCTCGCGACCTGCTGCTGCCGCGCTTGCTCTCCGGCCAGATTGATGTAGAGGCGATTCCGGCATGAAAACCAAGGTCGACCTGAGCAAACTGGAGCGGGTACCGCTACGCGAAGCCTGGAAGCATGAGGCGGGAGATTTCACGCCGTGGCTGGCCGAAGCGGATAACCTCGACTCGCTGGCGCAAGCCCTCGGGCTGAGTGAGTTGGAGGCCGTAGCGACCGAGCACTACGTGGGCGATTTCAAGCTAGACATCCTCTGCACCGACGGCGACCAGCAGGTGATCATCGAGAACCAATTGGCCGAGACCGATCACAGGCACCTGGGCCAGATCCTCACCTACGCGGCGGGCGTGGGCGCCCGTAAGGTGATCTGGGTGGCTGAGTCGTTCCGACCGGAGCATGTGGCCGCGCTGCGGTTCCTGAACGAGAACACCACCGACGACCTCAGTTTCTTCGGCGTACAGGTTGAGCTGTGGCGCATCGGCAATTCACCACTTGCCCCGAAGTTCGAGGTCGTGGTCAAGCCCGACAACTGGGCCAAGGCCGGCCGCGAGCAGGCGCGGGCCGCGGCAGCGGCATCGCCGACGAAGCAGTTACAACTTAAGTTCTGGACGGCGCTGATCGAACGGCTGGGGAAGAAGGCGCCGCATATTCGGCCACAGAAGCCCCGACCGCAGCATTGGTTGAACAACTCGATCGGCCGCTCCGGTTTCGAGCTCAACATCACGGCAAATACCCGCGATGCGCGTTTGGGAGTGGAACTTTGGATGCCCGGTGAGGCCGCCAAGGCGCGATTTGCGCAACTCATTGAGCATCGCCCAACTATCGAACAGCAACTCGGCTTTGCCCTCGACTGGCAAGAGTTGCCCGACGCAAAGGCGTGCCGCGTTGCCACCTGGCTGCCGGACGCTCCCATCGAGGACGAAGGTCGGTGGAACGATTACCTTGCATGGCTGGAGCAGCGGCTCGTCATCATGGACAAGGTGCTGAGGCCCATCGTTAAGGCTTTGCCGTGAGCGTCCACGCCTACACCGAAGACCAGCTCGTCGAGCAGCCCGCCATCGGGTTGTTCGCCACCTTGGGCTGGCAAACGGTGTCGGCGATGGAAGAAACCTTCGGCCCGGGCAGCACCCTCGGACGGGAAACCAAGGGCGAGGTGGTGCTCGTCGAGCGGCTGCGGTCGGCGCTATCGAGCCTGAACGCCGGCATTCCGCCTGAAGCCCTACAAGCGGGCATCGATGAGCTCACCCGCGATCGGTCGGCCATGAGCCTTGAAGCGGCCAACCGTGAGATGTACCGGTTGCTGAAGGACGGCATCCCGGTGTCGACGCCGGATATCGAGAACGGCGGCCAGAAGACCGAGCGCCTGCGGGTGGTGGACTGGAGCCAGCCCAAGCGCAACGACTTAGTGCTCGTTAGCCAGCTCAGCGTGGTGGGCAGCCTGTACACCTGCCGCCCTGACCTCGTCGGCTTCGTGAACGGCCTGCCGTGGGTGGTGATCGAGCTGAAGAAGCCCGGCGTGCCCGCCCGCGCTGCCTTCGACGAAAACCTTACCCACTACAAGCAGCAGATCCCTCAGCTCTTCTGGTTCAACGCACTGCTGATTGCCAGCAACGGCACGGACAGCCGCGTGGGCTCGCTTACGGCGGATTGGGGCCGATGGGTGGAGTGGAAACGCGTGGAGCGCGAGGACGAGCCCCGGCGCGTGTCGCTGGAGGTGATGCTGCGTGGCACCTGCCACCCGGGCCGGCTGCTGGACCTCGTGGAGAACTTCACCCTGTTCTCGGAGCACAAGGCCGGAGTGGTGAAGATCGTCGGGCAAAACCACCAGTTCCTTGGCGTGAACAACGCCATCGAGTCCATGCTCGAAGCCCGCAAGATGGGCCACGGCCGCGGCGGTGTGTTTTGGCAGACGCAGGGCAGCGGTAAGAGCTTTTCGATGGTGTTCTTTGCCCAGAAGGTGCTGCGGACCTTGCCGGGCAACTGGACCTTCGTGGTGGTGACCGACCGGGTGGAGCTGGACGATCAGATCGCCAAGACGTTCAAGACGGTGGGCGCGGTGAGCGAAGCCGAGGGCGACAACTGCCATGCTGCCAGTGGCGCCCACCTGCGAGAGCTGCTGCGCGGCAACCACCGCTACGTGTTCACGCTGGTGCACAAGTTCCAGACGCCAGAGGCGTTGACCGAACGGTCCGACGTCATCGTGCTGACCGACGAGGCGCACCGAAGCCAGTACGACACCCTTGCGCTTAACATGCGGGCGGCCTTGCCCAAGGCGCTGTTCTTGGCTTTCACCGGCACGCCGTTGATCGCGGGCGAAGAGCGCACCAAGGAAGTGTTCGGCGATTACGTGTCCATCTATGACTTCCAGCAGTCGATCGAGGACGGCGCGACGGTGCCACTGTTCTATGAGAACCGGACGCCGGAGCTGCAACTCGTCAACGCTGACCTCAACGATGACCTTTACAGCGTCATCGAAGACGCGGACCTCGACGCTGAGCAGGAAGCCAAGCTGGAGAGGGTGCTCGGCCGGCAGTACCACCTGATCACCCGTGACGACCGGCTGGAAACGGTGGCGCAGGACATCGTGCGGCACTTCCTCGGGCGCGGTTTCGTGGGCAAGGCGATGGTGGTGTCCATTGACAAGGCCACCGCTCTGCGGATGCACGACAAGGTGAAAACCCACTGGGCGGCCGAGACGCTGCGGGTAAAGAAGGAACTCGGCGAGTTGGCCCTCCTGCCTGGCGGCGGGGAGTTGACGTCGGAACAGGCCCGGCGAGATGCCCGTCGGGCCGAGCTGAAGCAGCGGCTGGCCGTGTTGACCGATACGGACATGGCCGTGATCGTGTCGCCGGGGCAAAACGAGATTGCCCAGATGCAGGCGCTGGGGTTGGACATCGAGCCGCACCGCAAGCGGATGAACGAGTCGCAGCCCGGGCTCGACGAAAAGTTCAAGGACACGGGCGACCCACTGCGCTTGGTGTTCGTTTGCGCGATGTGGCTGACCGGGTTCGACGCACCCAGTTGCTCGACGGTTTACCTCGACAAGCCGATGCGCAACCACACGCTGATGCAGACCATCGCTCGGGCCAACCGGGTGTTCCCGGGCAAACACAGCGGCGTGATCGTGGATTACGCCAACGTCTTCGCTTCACTAGAAAAGGCGCTGGCGATTTACGGCGCCGGCAAAGACGGCCAGAACCCAGTCAAGGACAAGCAAAAGCTCGTAGAGGAGCTGCGTGCCGCCGTTGAAGGTGCCACCGCCTTCTGCGATGCGCACGGCGTTTCATTGGCTGCCATCGAGGTCACCGCCGCGGGCGGTATGGCCCGCTTGGCGCTGGTTGAAGACGGCATGAACGCGCTCATCTCACCCGACGCCTTGCGGCGCGACTTCTTTGCCCACGAGCGACTGGTGGGCACGCTGTACCGGGCGGTGAAGCCGGCGCCTGCTGCGTTGGAGTTCGCCAGTGCAGTCGCGTGTATCGTCACTCTGGCAGAGGCGATTCGCGCCAAGCTGAACCCCAATCCGCCGGATGTCTCGCAGGCCATGGGGAGGATCAATGTGCTGCTGGACGGCTCCATCACGGGCCATGCGATCCGGGAGGACGCCCCATCTGCGCTGGACCTCTCCAAGATCAATTTCGAAGCACTGTCAAAGACTTTCAAGCAGTCGAAGCATAAGAACACCGACCTCGAGATGCTGAAGGCCGCCGTGAAGGCACAGCTCGAGCAGCTGGTTCAGCTGAACAAAACGCGGGCTAATTTCGCCGAGAAGTTCGAGGCGCTAATCGAGGCCTACAACGCCGGCAGCGCCACCATCGAGTCGCTGTACAACGAGTTGCTCAATCTCTCGAACAGCCTCACCGATGAGCAGCAACGGCATGTGCGCGAGAACATGACCGAAGAGGAATTGGTGATCTTCGACATCCTCACCCGGCCTGCGCCGGAACTAACACCGGAGGAACGGGGTGAGGTCAAGAAGGTTGCTCGAGACCTTCTGGCCAGGCTGAAGCGGCTGCTTGTGCTGAATTGGCGCCAGAAGTCTGCAGCGCGGTCCCAGCTCAAGTTGGAAATTGAAGATGTGTTGGATGGCGGATTGCCGCCCGGTTATACGCGCGAAATCTTCACGCAAAAATGTTCCGCGCTGTTCGAGCATATGTACGAGAGCTACCCGGAGCGGGACGCAGGGGTGTACGCGGGCTCACTCTAATTAGCCCCGGGTTTTTTAGGCACTTCCTAGCCTCACACTTGAGGTCTTAAAGGAGTTGCCATGGGCAAGCCGAGGTGCACAGAGTAGTTCAAGGTTGAGGCGGTCCGGCAGGTGCTGGATCTTGGGCACTCGATATGGGAGCGACGCCATATCATCTCTGGCGCCCCAAGGCTCGCCTCCAAGCTATTAATGCCGACCTAAGGCCCTTAACAGACGCGCATGCCTTGTCTAGTTCAGCCTGCACATGCTTTTCGTCGTTTGGAAATGCCGATCGCAATAAGTTGGCCAGCTCGTCAAGCATTGGCGCGGAAGTCGACCAATCCCCGGGGACCCAGCGTTCGGCGATGCGACCCGACGCGTCGCAACTGTCGCAACTGTCGCTGTCGCAAACCTCCGGCAAGCTCAGTTCGCCCAGACGGCAGTACTCAGCGTAGACGAGTCGGTAACAGTCTAAGGCGCCATTAACGTCGCCACTGGCCCAGATTCGCTCGATTTCCACCTCGACCTCATGCGGCGCATCGTGGAGCAACGCCAACAGCAAGTCGCGAAGCTCTGCGACTCGAGGGTCATCGAGGGGGACGATACGAACATCCCTCTCTTCGACACTTGCGACAGCGACAGTTGCGACAGTTGCGACACTGGAAGCATCCACACGGTACATCGGGAAGGTGGGGGTTGCCGTGGCCTTGGGCAACTGGGTGCTGGTTTTCCCCCGGATCAGGTCAGCGAGACTCATGACGGCACCAGCAACGCTGGATGGACTTCGATGAATCGCCGCTTCCCTGCGGTTAGGACTCTAGCCCTATCGAGTTCTACCAGCACCACCATCGCCACTTCCAGACGCTTTCCATCGCGAATGGGCCCAAGCCGCTGAGCGTCTCTAGTCGAGACCATGTTGGAGTGTTGGCTACAGCAATACTTGATTAGCCATGAGTCAAAGCTCACCGCATCGGCCAGCTCAGCCGGTAATGCGAGTTCCCCGAAGAATCTTCGACTTTCATTTAGGTGCCATGCCGCGATTCGGCTAGCCCCCTCGAGCGCACTTATGCCGATTGAGCTGGCACCCCCGTCGAAAATCTCGAACAACGCCGCAAGGCGTGCTGCGTTGTCGGCAGACTTGCTTGCGACATCCCGCACATCGCAAAGCTCAGCACCCGTAGGCAATTGGCTCTCGATGGCATTGTGAAAGGCGACCCATGCGTCTTTTGCCTCTTGAGACATGGCCAGTATGAGTGGAGTCAGGGCACCGCCTTCGTCGATGGGAACCGGATCGTCCAGTATTTCCGCGATGCGCCGATGGAATGCCGCAAGAGATGGCCACGCCGTGGGCCCATCCGGTGCATGAGGGTCGATCTGACGCGTCCCTTGAGTTGATTCAGGCCACGCCACAAGAAATCGGGCAAGAAAGCCGCTGCCGCGCGCCAGCGTCCCGGACCGGTTGAAGAATTCCCGCAAGGTCGGTTCCTGAACCTGCAAGGCTACGGTTAACCGAGCACCTCGCACTTCGAAGGACTCTGTTGATCGCCTATCAATGGCCAGCTTTTTCCCATCCCAAAGCTGATTCAGAAGGCCCAGATTCCGCATGACTGAGTCTTTGCCCATGCCATGTGAACCGAAAACAATCCCAGCCTCTGCCGAGACCACCCCCGCTGACGGCCATTTCGTCGCCAACCCATGAGCCAATGCTTCAGGAGTTGCATCGGCATATAGCAAACGAGGGACTCGAGGCGGATCTGGCTTGTCGTGTTCCAGATCGCGCAGAGTCGATTCCATGCCTGTTGTTGGCTTGTTACCTTTGGCTAATTGACGGATCTTTTCCTTGGCAGCGCCTCGCTTGGCCTCCCACGCCTCAAAGGCCGCTCGGTAGTCTTTCAAAAGTGGTTTTGCCGCCTCAGCTTGAGCCTCTTCGTAGTCAATGATGGTCTTCGTGAAGAAGCCATCGCAGGTTGATTTCCGCTCGCCGGAATCAGCAATCACGAGAATGAAAAGCCCGACGGGCCCGATTAGCTTTTCGATCCGCTTCACATCCGCGTGAGCTTGGATTGCCAACGACAGGGCCGCCAGCGCAGACGATGCCACTAGCGCGAAAGGCGCTTTTACAAACCCAGCGACCTCTTCCACGGCCGCGCGAATGGGCACGGGTAAGGCATCAACGGGGTACGGCTCCGGCGGAATCCTGGCAATCAATGGCTTTGGATTAGACCAACCCTCGCCTTCGCCCTGAATGCCTTCATTCGACCCGCCCAGCTGTTCCCTACCCAACTTCGTACGTCGGTCAAGATCTTCGAGTAGGCTCATATTGCCCTCGCTTTCCGAGCTGCATCTCGAACGCGAGCGGCTGCATCTAAAAGTGCCTGCCTGTCGCCACACGTCAGTGACTGGCCACAAGCCAGATAGTTGGCGGCTACGTAGACCAACGTGGCGTCTGAAGCGAGACATGCCAGCACTGCCATAGCGTTGAACGGTGTCCTAGGACGTCCAACCTCGTAGCTGTCGGCAGTGCGCTCGAACAAGTCGCTCAGCTCCAAGCCGATTGCTGAAACAATCTCGTACGCGCTGCACCCCGCATGGCAATACAGCAAAACCTTGTCTGTCTCCGAGATTGCGAGGGAGGGGTTCTGGTCTTTATGCGCCGGGCAGCGAGCCCGCCAACCATTGCGTCCGACCGGACGAACACACTCGAGTTGATCCAGAAGGCGGTCAGCGAGAGCCATGCTTTCCCTCCTGACCAACAAGTTCTCGAATCCGTGACATTGGCCAGCCCAGTCTACGTCCGACCCTAACCGGGCGAATTGGCCCGTTTTCTTGGGACGCCCAAATGCGAAGGGTCTGTTCACCCCTCAATAGGTAGAACGCGGCCTGCCGCGTACTGACGAGTGGGCGGGTCTCTTGGTCAATCGCGGGGAAGATGGGGGCTTGATTGGCCCCGGCTCTGACTTGCATAGCGGCTCCTGAGCTCTGGCCGCTAGCAAACAAAAAAGGCTCGCGACCATTTGTCGCAAGCCTTGCCCATCGAAGCCCTGGCGCCTCACGGCAAGGTTGAGCTTCTTCTTTACCTCGGATAAACCGCAAAAACTGCAGTTACCGATTGCCCCATGCTCAGCGAGTCCCTGAGCGCTATCCACAACCTCCACCACAGAAGCTGCCGGCGTCTACGCCTCCAAGCCTTGAGGAGATGGCTGCTGGCTCTCCCAAGACGCGCTGGTTAAGCGCTTACGTTATGCATGGACGGAGCATAACCTACGTGATGGAATAATCAAACTGCACGTCAGCCTCGTGCAGGATCCACGCCTCGATTTGGAAATGCGCCGCCGCCAACATGTCAAGTGGGCGCTGTGTGTAGTGCGCCTCAGCGGTTTGGCGCGGACGGTGACCCATGATCTGGCCGACCAAGCCAGGGCTGACATCCAAATCCCCGGCGCCACGCCACTCAGTAAGGCTTTTGAAAGAAGCTCGCAGACCTTTAAGCGTCACATGCCGGATACCTGCCCGGCGACAGGCGTCGGCGTGTACCGCAGTCGGAATGCTAATTGGGCTGCCCTTTTTCACTGAACTGGCAAACACATAGGGGCTACCCTCCGCTTTAGGTAGCCTGCGAAGCAAATGTTCGACATATGGGGTCAGCGGGATTGTTCGGGTAGGACTGTCCTCCCTATCTCGGCGAGCATTCTTGTCGGCCAGAGTGAGTGTGGGCGGCTTACCCTCCGCATCGACGTCCGACCACTCCAGCGCCAGCACCTCGCCGGGACGGGCCCCTGTCAATAACAGAGTCTGTAGATATGCTGAGATGGCTCGGTTAGGAATGCTGCCCACAGCTTCGAACCATGCTGATATCTGCTGCCGTAAAACCGTGTCGTTTCCTCTGCTGGCTTTGCCAAGTGTCTTTCGGACGACCTTTGCCTTAGCGGGGTTTTCGACTATCAGGCTCCGCAGGTCGGTCTGTTCCGCACACCAATTAAAGAAAGCCTTTAGCTGCCGCTGCGCAAGACGTGCTCGCGCTGGCCGTCGACACTTCTCCCGCTCCGCCCAATCCTTCAGGGTGACAGCGTCGATAGCTGACAGCCGCACACCGATGAAACCGGCTAAAGGACCAGCGACGGTCCTGGACTTGGAGCGGGACCGAGGCAGCCCACCCTCAGCGATCATTGCCAAATGGTCGGCGTAGTGGCGATCGCCCCAACAGCCGCGGTTTGCCTCCAAGTATCGGGCCCACGCCTTGCAAAACGTAATCTCAGCGGCCTTGCGAGCGGCGCGCTTCTTCTTTTCCTGATCAACTCGCTCAGCATTCGCCTCGCGGGGGTCAATTCCCGCGTCAAGGAGTCGCTGCAACTCACGGGCTCGATCCCGTGCATCAGCTAGGCTCCAAGCAGTCGGGCTACCAATCGTCGTCCTCACACTGGGGCCACGCGATCCGCCAAGTCGGCCTTGGTGGAAGTAAGACCTTGCACCAGTAGGCATCACCCGCAGCCCCAACCCTTGCGTTTTCGCGTCCCAAATAAAGGCCTGATGCTTTCCCGGAGGACACTCGAAAGAGCCGACCCTGTTCGCCGTAAAGGACACTTTGGTAGACACGCCACATATCTCTTGTAAGCACTATGTAAGCATAATGCCGCAACATAGGGGAATGTCAATCAACACAAAGTCAACCATTAATTGCTGTTTTTATGTGCTTTTATGACATACAGGCAATTTGAACAAAGCCAACAACTAGTTTTTATGCGGACTGTTAATCCGTGTGTCCCTGGTTCGAGCCCAGGTCGGGGAGCCAAATCTCGAACAGCACAGCAGCCTGATCGGCAACGATCGGGCTGTTTTGTTTTGGACCCATTATCAATTTGCCCCCGCCGACCGGAATATCTTCCATGGGGCGACAAACTTGTCTAACGTGACCAATCGTCGCGTTGTCTAGGACAAACGACGTATTCCCGACATCTAAGGGTACGTTAAGCACATGCAGATTGAACTTCACGACCGTTTGCTGGACATCCCCCGCGACGTGTTGGTGCGGGTGGTCTACCAAAGCCGCACCGATATGGACGACCACGAGATGGAGCAAGTGATCGCGACCTCCCAGCGCAACAACGCAGCGACAGGTATCACCGGCGTGCTAGTTCACAGTGACGGACTGTTGATGCAGGTGCTGGAGGGTGGTGCTGACGTGGTGAGCGCCCTGCTCACAGTGATCGAAGATGACCCGCGGCACTGCGATTTCGACCTTGTCCGCCTTGACGCGGTAACAGAGCGAAGCTTCGGGGACTGGTCGATGAACCGCATCGAGCTCGAGAGCCGCCGCCTGATCCAGATCCTCTACGCGTATATCAACCGCGAGCCCGGCGCCAGCCAGCTGCTCCGCGACTACGCGGCAGGTGGCGGCTGGAACCGTCTCGATTCACTTCAATCGGGACAACATAGCCTTCAGCTAGGTACCCAGCGCGCCTGAAGAAGCCAGTCAGTCGATGGTCGCCTTGCTGCGCAGGTCTTGCACCATCTTCTCGATGGCCCGACGCTGCATGAACTGCGTGAGTTCGCCGCGCACCTGGTCGATCGACGGGGCCTGAGCCTTGCGCACGTCGTC
>Ga0209400_1002565_pt1 | contig 13686 bp, 14 predicted proteins | sample M_130807_EF_Meta_FD_187313 | JGI IMG/M metagenome (GOLD analysis project Ga0209400, IMG submission 187313) | Freshwater microbial communities from Lake Montjoie, Canada to study carbon cycling - M_130807_EF_MetaG (SPAdes) (version 2) | ecosystem: Environmental > Aquatic > Freshwater > Lake... | reverse complement strand
GAAGAGTCCGGTGAGAAGATGGAACGGTGGGGGGAGTTTAGAGGAACGGAGGACGCTCCGGCTGTGCTGTGGACTAGTGAAAGCCAGATCCAATCGATCATGCTTCTCAAGAAGGGCACTGTTTCCTAGGGCTTCGATTAGCTCCAAGGCACGGTGATAACAACCCATCAGGATATGCTGCCCATTGTCCAGGATCGCCCCCGTCTTGGCTTCACGATAACTATGGGCGCGTCCTCCCAATTGCGGTTTTGCTTCGAAGAGTTCCACGGTGTGACCCTCCCGAGCGAGGTCAAAGGCGGCGGCGCAACCCGCAAACCCTCCTCCGATGATGGCAATCCTAGAGGGCGGACGACGTTTGACGTGAGGTTGGCCCAGTTGGGCCCGGCCTCGGCGCAGGGCTTTTAGTTTTTCCCAGCGGGAAAGTTTGATGGGGCCACGGAGGATCTGGAAATTTCTTCGACGAATCTTTTCGAGGAGATCACGATAAACCCCTGTCATCAGGAGAGCTGCGGATAGATGGGGTCGGTCCACTTCTGGAATCAACCGGTCGGCTTTTTCAAAATAGTGACGGGCACGGAAATACTGGAGACGGAAAAGTCGTTCCATCCCGGGGGTGAGATCCGGTTTCCGAAAATCCTCCTCTGAAACGCCGAAGGCCCGGCATTCTTCTAAAGGAAGATAAATCCGCCCAAACTTCTGAAGATCGTAAGCGACATCCCGAAGGATATTCGTCAGTTGGAAGGCAAGACCCAGAGCGATGGCGTATTCGCGGACAGCCCGTGTCTGGCAGCAAAAGATATTGATGGACACCAGACCAACGGCTGAGGCAACCCCGTAACAATATTTCCTGAGATCGGCAAAAGTCTCGTAACGGTTTTGGGTTAGATCCATTTCTACGCCGTCCAGAATCTCCAAAAGGGGTTCGGGTGGGATGAGGTACTGCCGGACTACGCCGGCCAATTCTTGGGCCAGAGGTTGGGAGGGAGTTCCCCGGTAGATAGCCTGGATATCGTCCCGCCAAAGTTGTAACCGGGCTTGCCGTTGGGACATCGGGGCCGTGGTTTCATCCACAATATCATCCACGGTCCGACAAAAGGCGTAAAAGGTGGACATGGCCTGCCTCTGCTCGCGAGGAAGGCAGATGAAGGAAAGGGCCAAGTTCGAGCCGCTTTTTCGCGTAATTCGTTCGCCGGTCCCTCCGGGAGAAGGCTTGGAATTCATTGCCCAAGGAATGCCTGCAGTCCGAGCCGGAGAAAATCGAATTTTGAAACCGTGGGGCGTTGAGAAAGGGTATCGTAGTTCAATTGATCGATTTTTCGGAGTATTTCGGTTCCCCCCAGCCAGGTTAGACGGATTTCCCAGGAGAGGGGGCGAGGCAGGTGCTTGGGGAGGGACTCGCCTTCCTGGAAAAGTTTCCATGCCCTTTCTGTCTGGTAGCGAAGGCAGTTACGGAAGTTGGGAGTCGCGGTTCCTGAAAAAAGATCCTCCTCAGACACGCCCAGCCTGCGGAGGTCGATCTGGGGAATGTAGATCCGGTCTTTGCCCAGATCCACGGAGACGTCTTGCCAAAAATTGGCGAGTTGCAGGCCGGTGCAGATGGCGTCGGATAGCTGGGCCAATTCTGCGCTGCGTTCTCCATGAATGAGGAGGACGAGTCGCCCGATGGGATTGGCGCTTCGACGGCAGTAGTCGAGAACTTCGGGGAAGGCTTCATAGCGTCGTTGGACGATGTCCTGTTCGAATGCGCTCAGCAGGTCGGTAAAGAGGGAATCGGGTAAGTTGAGTTCCGCTTTGGTCCGCTGCAGGGGTTTGAAAATCCAGGCATAGGTAGGATCGTACTCCCTTCCCTCTAGGGCGTTTTGCCATGCGTGACGGTAGGCACGGAAGACCTGCAGGCGTTCGGCTTCCGTGGGGGTCGATCCGTTCGATTTTGTGCGGGGATCGGCATAGCCTTCATCGGCCAGATCGTCGGCTACACGAGCAAAGGCATAGACGGCATGGACATGGGGTCGGAGTTTTTTTGGAACTAGACGACCCACGGGGAAGTTCTCGTAGTGTTCCCGTGCCAACTGGCTGCAGGCCGCATAGGGATCAGAAGCCGGGGCCGTAAGGGACTCGGCTTGAGCTATGGGGCTGGCGGGCTGCATCATCCGTACATTTTTACAGAGATTGAAGGGCGGAGCGAGCCGACAAGTGTCTATTCAAAGTATCCTTTGGCAGGGAGGCGGTTGGTTTTTAACCATCCCAGGTAGTCCATACTGAACAACTTAGGAAAAATTTCTGGTAGATTCGATCGCCTCAAGGCCACGATCAAGGATGCGTTACTTATCGGGGATTCAGCCCACCGGAAGGCTCCATTTGGGCAACTATTTCGGGATGATCCGGCCAGCCGTTGAACTTCAAGCCAAAGGGGAGGCTTACTACTTTTTGGCCGACTACCACGCCCTGACCGGAGCGGCAGAACCGGGTCAACTCGCTAGCCTGGTTAAGGAGACCTTTCTGGATCTTTTGGCCTGTGGTGTGGATCCGGAGAAGGCTGTTGTCTTCCGTCAAAGTGCGGTACCGGAGGTCCACGAGTTGGCTTGGTATCTGTCCACGATCACCCCCATGGGGCTGCTGGAGCGATGCCACAGCTACAAGGACAAGGTGGCGAAAGGCATTGCCGCCTCCCACGGGCTCTTTGCCTATCCGGTTTTGATGGCGGCGGATATTCTGCTGTATGACGCGGACCGGGTCCCGGTCGGGCAGGACCAGAAGCAACACCTCGAGGTGGCCCGGGACATTGCCGGAAAATTTAATGAGAAGTACGGTCCGGTTTTTAAGTTGCCGGAATCGATTATCCGGGACGACGCGGGGGTCGTTCCGGGGGTGGACGGGCAGAAGATGAGCAAATCCTACGGAAACACGCTGGAGCTTTTTGCCCCGGAAAAAGATCTCCGGAAAAAGATCATGGGGATTAAAACCGATTCCACGCCGGTTGAAGCGGCGAAGGCGGTCGAAGGAAGCACCCTCTGGGGGTTGGTGAGGTTGATGGGAACGGATGCAGAGCGGGCCGAATACCGAAGCAGGATGGAAAAGGGCGGCACGGGATATGGGGATCTGAAAAAAAGCCTGGCCGATCTGGTTCTCAGGGAGTTCGACGGAATACGGAAAAAGAGGGAGGAGCTCGCCTCGGATCCTGTAAGGGTGGAAAAATGGATGAAGGAAGGGGCGGCCAAGGCCAGAAAAACAGCCGAACAGGTTTTGAGCCGGGTCCGTTCCGCCGTGGGGACGAATTCATGATTCCCATGCTAGAAATTCCCGGGAGCGAAGCCCTCCGTGTCGAGCTGAATGCCTTCACGGGGCCGCTGGATCTTCTCCTGCACCTGATCCGGGAACAGGAGATGGATATTTATGATATTCGGATGGAGAAACTGACGGAGCAGTACCTCGCCCGTTTGGATCAGATGAAGGAGGATAATCTCGCGATCGCAGGTGAATTTCTTGTGATGGCGGCGACCCTACTTTATTTAAAAAGCCGAACTCTTTTGCCAGTACAGGATCGTCCTCCGGAGGAGGTGGAAGAGGAGGATCCGAAGTGGGAGCTGATCCGGCAGTTGATCGAGTATCGGAAATTCAAAGAGGCTGCGAGTCAGCTTGGGGAACGGGAGGCGTTGCATTCCAAAATATTCGGGCGGGTTCCGGAAAGGATTTCCGTACCCAAGGCGATGCAAGGTCCCGGGCAAGTCTCGATGTTTGATTTGGTCTGGGCCTTTCAAAAAGTTCTTCGTTCGGTTGAGGACCGTTCCCGAGTCGGGCGTTTTGAGGATGAAAAGTTCACCGTCGGTCAGAAAATCGAGTTTCTATTGGATCGGTTGTCCCCGGGGGAGGAGGTTCTTTTCGAGGACCTTTTTCGTTCCATGTCTTCCCGAGGTGAAGTTGTGGTGACCTTTTTAGCCATGCTGGAGTTGATCCGGCTACGACAGCTCGCAGCTGTTCAAGATGGCCCACTCCAACCGATCCGCATCCGCAGAACTCCAGAGGGCATTCTGGGGGTACCCTCGGAAATGCCCTCAAGTGTCGAAGGAACTGGTCAACTGGGCGACAATTCCGCAGTTTAAAGGGCATCGAATATGGAATGGGGTCGCATACTTGAAGCACTGCTATTTGCCGCAACGGAACCCATGGAGCCCGCACGTTTGGCCTCCATTCTTCGCGAAGGGCCGGAGGGCGGGCAGGGATGGCCGGAGGTAAAGGAACAGGATATCCGTGACGAGCTGGCCCAGTTGTCCGAACGTCTTGCCCCGAGGGGTTTGATCCTGCGAGAGGTGGCGGGTGGATTTCGTATCGGGACTGCGCCGGATCTCGCGGGATGGGTGGCGAAACTTAAAGGAGTGACCAAACCCCCCCGGTTAACTCCACCCGCTTTGGAAACAATGGCCGTGATCGCCTATCGGCAACCGATTTCCCGTGCGGAGATTGAGGCGGTGCGAGGAGTCGATTGCAGCGGGACTCTTGCCACCTTGGAGGAACGGGGGATCATCCGGATTTCAGGTAGAAGTGAGGCCCCGGGTCGCCCCATTCTGTATTCGACGACCCCTCTTTTTCTCGAACATTTCGGATTGCGGGATTTGGAAGAATTGCCGAATTCAGAGGAGTTGCGGAGGGTCAAGTTGCCGACTCCGGCAGATCCCGCCGGGCCCCAACAGGAGGAACTGATTCATGAAACTGTCGAATCTGCGCCACAAAGTTGATCGTTTGGATGACCAACTGGTCCGGCTCCTTGAGCAACGTGCCAACGTTGCCCGGGAGATTGGCCGCCTAAAAAGACAGGGTGGACAGTCTGTTTTTGCCCCTGCCCGGGAGGCGGCACTTTTCCGAAGGCTCGAAGGCAAGCTTCGCGGGGGAATGGATCTGGAAAGCCTTCGGGCCATTTATCGGGAAATTCTTTCCAGCGCCCGGCAGATTCAAGGAGGAGCTCGAGTAGCTTATCTTGGACCGGAAGCTTCTTACTGTCATCAGGCAGCCCGGGAAAGGTTTGGTGCCAGGACTGAACTTGTGCCTTGTCCCTCCATTGCGGAAATCTTTTCCGCTGTGGATCGGGGCGAAGTCGATGCCGGCGTGGTACCCATGGAAAATTCGGGCGAAGGGGCGGTCGGAGCCACCCAAGAGGGGCTCCTCACAACGGGATCATGGGTTTGTGGGGAAATTTATCTCCCGATTCGCCACGCCCTTCTCGCTCGCAATGCCACGGGTCCCCTTCGGGTGCTGTACAGTCACCCACAGGCATTGGCTCAATGTCGGCATTGGTTGGCCACCCACTTGCCAGGTGTGAAGTTGGTTGAAGTTGCAAGCACGGCGGATGGCGCCCGTCGGGCATCACGGGAAAAAGGAGCTGCTGCCATCGCCAGTCCGTGGGCTGCCAAAGTCTATCGTCTGCACATTCGAAACCGGGATGTTCAAGATCGACCGGGAAACAGCACCCGGTTTCTTATTCTCGGACAAGAGGCGGTTCCGGCAACGGGGAAGGACAAGACGAGCCTGTTTTTCACCCTGCCTCACCGGGCGGGGGCTTTGCATCGGGCCCTAGGGGTTCTGGCGGCAAAAAAGATGAATTTATTGAAGGTAGAATCCCGACCTGCCCCGGGAAAACCCTGGGAATATGTCTTCTTTGTCGATGTGCGTGGGCATCTCGACCAGCCGGACTTCCGCAAGGCCTTCCTCCGGTTGCAGAATGATACTCAGGATCTCCAGATTCTGGGAAGTTATCCGGAAGATCGCTAAGATGGCAGAAGACAGCGCCCCACCACCCGGGGGTGGCCAGGATCCGGCACCGAAAAAGAAACTTCGATTAAAAGTCACCCGGGTTGAGGAAAATCAACCGAGAGTCCGTCGGAGGGTTGTCTCCCCCATGCCGGCCAGTCCCGGGCATGAAATCCCTGCCGCAGTTGAGAAAAAGCGTGTGGGCACGGGTAGGATCCTTGCAGATCTTGGAAATGGTTTTTTGGGCTGGTTGAAGGATTTGGATCGAAGGGCCTGGATAGGAGTCGGAATCTTTGTCGGTTTGTTGGTGGTATGGGGTCTCTGGTCGGAATGGAGGAAAACAGCTGTCCGGGTCCGGGTCAGTCTCGATGCCGTTCGTCTTGGGGACAAACCCGAGGTGCTGGTTCTCTATGATTTTTCGGAAAGGCTGGCGGGACTGCGGAGGGATTATGGAAGAAGATTGGCCCCCATTCGCCCCCAGATCCGGGAGCTGGAAAAAACGTTGGTTTTGGCGAAAGCGGATGCCGCGGGAACTTCGGAAAAAGTGCGAATGGTGCAGCAGGTTCTCGAGCAGGACACCACAAAGGAGAAGGCGGTGTACGAAGATTACCGCACCTCAGTCAGTCGATTGTGGCTGGAGGAGGCGGGATCCTTGGATCTTGAGTTTGACGCCGCCCGAAAAAAGTTTCTTGAGGAGGTGGAGGTGAGGGCTCGGGAGGTGGGGCTCTTTTATCAAACGGAGGAGGACACGGATCTCCAGCAGCCGGAGATTGCCGCGAACGAGTATCGATTGGCCCTCTACCGGGCTCCTCCCAGTATCAAGATGCCAGATCAGTTTGGTTGGATTGAGAAAAAACTGACTGACTGGCACAAATTCGAGAAGGATTGGGACGCCCGCTACAAGGGACTGAGCACGAAAGCGAAGCAGTTGCGCAGTCCGGCCAGCACGAGCTTGGATCAAAAAAAACAGAACGTGAATGTCCAGAGGCGGGAGCTGGATAAATTTCAAAGGGATTCGCTCGCCATACAGAACGAGATCAAGGGATATGAAGAAAGGCTGAAGGAGCTTAGGGATAAGGAGGCTCAGGCCAAAGGGCCGTTTGAGGAGGATGTTTCGGCCATTCCCGACGCCTTTCTGTGTCAGCGGGTTCCTCTGGATGCCGATGTGGCGGAAATCATTGTGAAGGGAAAAGTGGCGGCGGCGGCTCCGGGGACTTTGCGATTGGTGATTCGAGGAAAAAGAAACGGACAATCCGCCTGGGTAATTTTACCGTTTGAACCGGTTTTGCATAAAAAAACCGAGGTCACGGTCAAAGATACCGACTTCCACCCTTTGGACGACTGGCTGGACGAATAGGGAGGGATCAGCGATAGAGCCGGAGAATTCCGAAGAAGACTTTGGCGGCACCCAAGGAAAGAACCATTCCGATCCCGGAGTAGAAGAGCCAGTTCGGAATGCCCGATTCAGGTTTTTTTGGAGATGGAGTTTGAGTTTTCATGAGATGATTTCCAGAGAAGATATTTTTTAACGTCCCGGGAGAGCAAGGCGAGGAAAACCCCGGCGACCAGGGTGTCATCCACGATGCCTATCACGGGAAGTGCCTCAGGAATGAGATCCAGGGGATTGAGAAGATACAGCAGACCCAACACTCCTCCCACCAGGGTGCCGGCGGGGACACGGGGGTATTTTCTCCTGGCGGAATCGCGAAGCATGGAGGGAGTGGCCTGAAGAAGAGATGGGATTTCACCCCATTTGGGCAGGATAGAGAAACGACTCATGGAGGAAGTTTCCCACATTCAAGAGGGTGAGGGAAGGGCAGGAAAGGAATGTTCTGCATCGACGGGGCCGGGAGTGGAGGTAGGATTCCTAGATGAAATTCAAATCTATCTTCACCGTGGTTACTCTTGTGTTGAGTCTCTTCACCCACCTCTCGATGGCGCAGGCACCTGCAGCGAATCGGGATGCGCTCCTTGAAAAAGTGACTACCGCGATCAATCCTGAAGCTGACGGGGATCGGAAGGAACTCGTCCGAAAGGGCCTTGCCGCCTTGGCCGACTTGAATGCGGCAGGAACCACTCCTGAAGACGCGTTAACTCAGGCCAAAGCGAAGGGGAACTTGAGCGGAGACAAGACCGAGAAAATGAGTAAGATGTTGATGGAGATGTGGAGCTTGAACACTGCACGGATGTCGGAACCTGCCACGCTGGATGCGTTGCGGGCTGGCAAAATGCCGGAACCCGCACTGAAACGGCCTTAATTACCGTTGGGTGGGGAAACTATTTTCCGTGCCGTTGGGGAAGCCAGCCCGGCTTCTCTGGGTTTGCCATACTGGGGGGACGCTCGGCGGTGGGAGTTAGATTGCTGGATGAGTCGCTATCGTTCTTCTTCTCTTCCCCATAAACGGGGCTGAGGGCGAAAGCGAGCAAGACCAAGTAAGAAGCTATATTCATGGAGCTATTGAAGGCAATGGATAGGGCACGTCAAGGATCAGGCTTGCTCCTGTTTGTTTCTCCATCAGTTTGATTCAGATGCACATCTTCTTGGGATTGATCGTCAGCCTGTTTCCGGTCCTATGCATGGCTGGAAAAGAAGAGCTGCCCCCGAAGTATAGCCAGGACCTTCAACAGCAGGCGGATTCAGGCGATGCGGATGCCCAGTTTCATCTGGGAGACTGTTATTTCTTTGGGTTGGGCGTTCCGAAGGACCAGCGTAAGGGCGTCAGTTGGTACCGGAAGGCCGCCGAGGCGGGGCAAATGCAGGCACAGTTCAATCTCGGTGGTTGTCTGCACGAAGGGCTGGGCATTGAACCCAACCTGATGGAAGCGATTCAGTGGTGGAGAAGATCAGCTGGACAGGATTACGCTCCGGCCCAAATCAGCATCGGGGACTGCTACATTTTCGGGAAAGGTATGGCCCAGGATGAGGAAGAAGGGGTGAGATGGTTCCGGAAGGCAGCGATGCAGAATTATCCGGCAGCCCAACATCGATTGGGGAACTGCTACTATCATGGGCAAGGGGTGCGTAAAGATCTGGTGCAGTCGATTCAGTGGTATCGCAAGGCTGCTGCACAAGGGTATCCGCCCTCGCAGCGGGCGTTACGCGACCTTGGAGATGAAGGGAGCGATTAAGGGGTGCGGAGGCGAAGATAGCTAAGAAAGAAAACAATCAGGCTCATTCCGAGGACTCCTCCTCCGATGAACAGAGTAAAGATCCAACTACGCAGATCAGGGCGATTCATCATCCATTGAGATTAAAAGCCGGGAATCATTAAGGGAAGTCTGGATTGTCTCGCTGGGTGAAAAAGGGAGAATTGGGAATGCACCGTGTCCAAACAGGAAGAGGGGGAAAAGTGGTTGTTGGTTTCCATGGGTGGAGCGGGGATCACACCACATTTGATCCATTGCTGAAAAACCTTTCGGAAAATGTCACCTTTTACAGTTTTGACCTCCCCGGATGTGGCCAATCCCCCGAACCCAAAAAGTGGGAGATGAAATCCCTGGCCCGTGAAATGGCAGAGGAGCTGATCCGATTGGGTAAAAGAGATCTGACTCTTGTCGGAAGCTGCAGTGGGGGAGTTGTCGCCGTCTTTACCGTCCGGGAATTGCGTGAGATGGGGAAAGGAGAGGTAGTTGGGCGATTGGTGATGATTGATCCGTTCGGTTTTTGTCCATGGTATTTCAATCTCTTCCTTACTCCATTCGTCGGAGGTTTGATGTATGCGGCGACCTTTGCGAATCCGTTGGGACGTTGGATCACGAACTGGTCACTCAGGAAAAAGAGGGCGGGAAAAGTCCATTTGACCGAATCGTTCCGTCAGGTGAACCATCGGGTAACGATGAAATATCTGAGAATGATGGAGGCTTGTGGAGCCCCCGACCAATTTCAGGGGATGAAGATTCCGGTGGAAATTCTGAGGGGTGGAAACACCTTTGCGGCCGTGGCTGAATCGGTTCGGATGTGGCAGAAGGCCTTACCCCAGGCGAATGTGAAAGTATTGGAACATGTGGGGCATTTGCCGATTGATGAGGCAACGGATGCCGTACGGGAGGTGGTTTTTTCACGTCCTTTCAAAAGGAATATTCCAAAGTTGAAGAAAATGCCTGCCATTCAGGCGAGGGAAGCACGAGAGCTGAGGAACGAACTGACACGAGGCGACATGAAGGGTCCACCGGCCTGTGATTTCGATCCTTCCGGGAGCTGATACCCACACAAGGCGCTATGGATTGAAGTGGGCGGATTCAGCGTTACGCGCTACACAACAACCCATGAGGGTCCTTTGTCTTGTCTCCTTCGTTTTTATGGCCTGTTCTTCGACAAAAGACAGTTTTGTACAGCCTGGAAAACCGCAAAATACTTTTAACCGGAACTCCAGCTTCAGGATTCCAAGGGACGAGGGGTATTCCGAATGGGGCGAACGCCGCCCGGATCCTTTGCAAAACACGTATGTAGGGCAAGGGGTGAATCCGAACGGCGGGGAGACCCAGTTTCCCTTCGGGCGAACCGGGTGGGGAACCCGGCAGTACGAGCATAGCTTTTAAGGATCGAAGGGGTGGGAATGGAGACTGGGGAAGACGGCTGTTGATTTCTCTTGGTGCGAATGAACTGGAAACACAGAATTAAGAAATGGGGTTTAAACCTAGCTGGACTGTCTGGCTTCTGCTGGCCCTATGTCCAGCTTTGTTGCCTGCCGAAGACTATGTTGCGAACGTTTGGAACGAGTTTAATCAGAACGGTGTTGTGATGGTCGAACCTTCACCAGGATTGGAGACCTCCGATTCAAGGGAGGCGCGGATGGAGCGGGAAAAGGAGGAGGCAAAGGATGTGGCACTGAATCGCTCCTTAGTGAGGAAGGGATACTACTGGCTCGATGGACGGTGGGTGGGAAAGGGGGAGGTGCTGGAGGCCCCCCGCTCTCTGGAGGAGTTGATCGATTCCGACCGCGACGGGTATGATGATTTTACTGAGTTAAAGTTTCATACCGATCCGATAAATCCGGATTCGAAACCGTCCCGTTATTTTGAGGTGAAGGGAAGCAACCGGGTGATTTTCTTTTCGACGAACGCCAAGGCAGTTCATCGGTGATCAAGCTTTTCTGGATATTCGGGCTACTTCTGTTGTGTTGGAGTACGGGCTGCGCTCAGAAACTGGATTTAATGCAGGAGCCCTGCATTACGGGAGAAAGTTGTCGGTGTCCCTGCACACGCGACAATAAGAAATGTCCATGTGAAAAAAAATGCGGACCGGCAGATAAGATTACAGACGAACTTGTTCCATGAGAAATAAATGGTCGTGGACCGCAAAGATTATTTCATTGCCCTGCGTGGGACGGATTATAAGAATTAACCCGGATGAAGTATCTCCTGTTTCTAGCCTTTGCTTCATTTCTTTTGGATGCTTCCGCACAGAGAATGGAGGATGGGGTGAGTTACCCGTCGGGAAATATGGAGGGGAGCGGAGCTCTCTATTCAAAAAAACCGGCAGGAACGCTGTCCCAGCGGGAGTTTTCCCAGCTTTATGAGCGGGAGGTGATTCGACCTGCCGTCGAACAGGGGGGCATACTAGGAGGGGGTATCGCTTTGAATCTCCAAACAGGTGAAATCTCGATTTGCAAAAAAGCTCCCGAACCTTCCACGCTCTCACTCGCGGCTTTGGGCGGGGTATTAGTGGCTTTAGGTAGGCGGAGAAAATAATACCCCAATGAGGGCGGTCCTAGTCTCCGTCTTCGTTTCGGCCTTTTTCCCGTTAATTGGATTTGCTGACATGCTGGAATTCCCGGCGGTAACTGGAGCTACACTTGAAGTCCCTGCTGGAACTTCAATCAGAATTAACTATGCTTCGGCGAAGGGTGGCGCTGCGCCCTACATGAGATTCCAGTTCCGAATCGGCGGGCAGACCTGTGATCTATTGCCAGAGAATCTTTCGCCGCTTTATATTAATGGACCTGCGACATTAAGTTCGGTCCCTGCAGTACTTACTCCGACGGCCGGCATTCCTTATAAGTACACATCGTCGGGCGGCGGAACAACGCCGGATACTTATCCGATATTGTATGATGCCAATGGTACGGGTGACTACTCGACCACTCTCTTTTCTTACGATAGCAGATATCAAGCATACCTTGACTGGCTTGCCAGAGGTAATACACCGCTTCCAGCAGGGACTTATACAGGAACTGAAATAGGCTCATCGGGAGTACTTATTAAGTATAATAGATATTCAAACCAACCCTATAGGTCACTTCTCTGTTCAGACAACTCAACCCAAACAATCAATATACCGGCAGGTAAAAAACTCGTTATACCTTCTTTAAGCGGTCAGGGTATTTATCGTATGGGCTGGTCAACCGGGGGTGAAGCTGTAAGTAATTTCTACTTCGGACCAACCTCCTCCCAAGATATGTTTCTGTGGAGTCTAAGCGTTACCATCAAAGGCGGTTATCCTGTTAACTTTCCTGATTGTGATATCGATGGCCCAGAAGTTGTGACCATCAAATATATCAAACAACAAGAGATTAGTCTTGGGGGGGGAGGGGGTGCCACCTCTACCTCCGGTTCGGTAAGCATCGGTCCTGAGTTTGCAGTCTTTACGTATTACTTTGCAGATGAGTATAACGAGCCGATTAGTGATTCTGCTGCTACTGCCATTGCTAGCAAGATCACATCAACCGCTGGTAACTACGGAATAGCTACTAAATCCGAGTTAACCTCCGCCCTTGCTGAAAGCAGAACAGCAGGGGTGAACAGCGTATTAAGCAATCCCAACCTCTGGACGCTCTATACCACCAGCCAGATTCAGAATATGGCGGTGGGTGATTTGGTTTTGAGTCGGCAGGTGAGCGGGGGCTTTGTCCTCAACTACGACATCGAGCAATCTACCGATCTACAAACTTGGACAACTTACGCGCCTCTCTCCCTGCCTCTGACTGGTCTGCCAGCGGATAAGGCGTTTGTTAGGATTAAGGCGAAGCAGTAGCGCTGGAATCGCCTTGCTAATGGCAGGCAGAGGGGGGTTGTGCGTGAGGGGGGTAAGGGGGGGGTAAACAGGTTTTCTCTCCGCTGCATTGTTGGCCACTCCTCATCGAGGGGTGGAAGAGAGTGGAGGCAGGTAAGTAAAACTTGAATTTGAATATCTTTAGCCCAAAAATTACCAATTATGAGTTCAAAGCCGTCACTCTTACTTCTATTATTCGCAGGAGTTTTGTTGCAGAGCTGTGCAATGCTGGGTTCAAGGGTCACCGCCCAAGAATTGGCTGACGCAGACTTTGGAGTATACCCGGAGAACTATAAGGAGTTAGTTCGTGAGAATCTTTACCACACTCTTATCGATCCGAACTCCCTCATGCTCGAATTTACAGGATTACCATACAAAGGTTATTGCTACGCTCCGACATACGTTCCCAAGGGGGAAAACTTTGGATATGGCATTTGCCTTCGAGTGAACGCAAAAAACAAAATGGGAGGATATACGGGCTGGAAAGATTATGTTGCATACATAAGAAACGGAAAAGTCTACGAAGCCTTTGAAGTCTTTTCTCAGGTCGGGCACACACCAGATGAGTGGGTCATGCCTGTTGAAAAAATTAAAGTTCAATAGATGGAGGTCCGACTAGTCCGTTTTTGGTATTCTATATATTTAACTGTGAAGGCAGTGGGGGCAAGAGGCCACCGGTTTGTGATGGGAATTCATTCATACAGCATTATTACTGTATATTAACTACTTACGAATCCTCTACTCTACGCGCCCGGGTGGATTCGAACCACCGACCCGCGGATTAGAAATCCGCTGCTCTAGTCCCCTGAGCTACGGGCGCCTGATATGAAATTTATAGCAGAAAGGAACAGGAGGGGCGAGGTGTTGGAAGGGGGAGTGGGAAAGGGGTTTATGTGGAAGGATGAAGGGGTTGAGGGAGCAGAGGATCAGAACGATTAGGTTTTTTTCGGGCG
>Ga0209400_1002564_pt1 | contig 13686 bp, 12 predicted proteins | sample M_130807_EF_Meta_FD_187313 | JGI IMG/M metagenome (GOLD analysis project Ga0209400, IMG submission 187313) | Freshwater microbial communities from Lake Montjoie, Canada to study carbon cycling - M_130807_EF_MetaG (SPAdes) (version 2) | ecosystem: Environmental > Aquatic > Freshwater > Lake... | reverse complement strand
TTTTTCACCCCTTACAAAATTCGATTCAGATCGTTTAGTTCCATTGTCATACCAGAGTGTAAATAAGCCATCTTCTCTGCCATCTTTATAATGAGCTTCTAATTTTAGCTGGCCATTCTCAAACCATTGATTCCAAATACCGTCTTCTTTATCATTTTTATAAGTTGTTTGAATATATTTTCCACCACTGATATACCAGAAAATTTCTAGGCCTTCTTTTTTGCCTTTAATGTAATTCACTTCATATTTTGGATTTCCATTGTGATACTTTTCTGTATATTTTCCGGTAAGTGGCTTTTCTATGGATTCATTTGCATATGATGGTATGCAAAAGAGAAGAATACTCAATAGATAGAGGACTTTAATTTTTTTAATAACTAACATACAGAAATATTACCTTAACTTGCTAGGCAGCTTCTAGAGAAATCCCTTGTTTGTTTAAGTGAGGCCTTAAGGTCTTCACGTGGATAATAATGAGGCTCATTCAGATACAACTCTTCAATTTGCTTGCAATTTTGATTGTCTAGTCTATTGATACCCGCAATGAAGCAGGAGGGGTTATATTTAATTAATTCTTCAAGAATGGCTGCATATTTTGATTTTTCTTCTTGGTCAGAAGTGCTTTGAATTGCTTTTTTGATAAATTGATCAAGTTGACTAGAGTTTATGCATTGGTTAATTTGCCCAATGAAAGCTTTTTGATTTTCGAGCTTTTTAATATCTATATTGTTGTTATTAGCGGCCCATAGCTGAGTATTTAAGGCTAAAAGTAGTAAAAAAAGAGCTTTCATGAAGTACTCGTATAAATTAAATGGCTATTTGTCTTATTTTTAAAGAAAAAGTTCATAAAAACTAATATCAAGATAAATTAAGGTCAAATTGGCGTTGATATCACTTTCTTAGAAAGGAGAGTGTCAACCATAACGGACAGATAAACCCAAAGAAAGCATATAGCATACGAAATATGCAAACACTTAAAAGAATAAATTTTAACGGTGAGATTTTAAAAGACAGCCGACTCAAACAAAATAAAACACTTGATGAACTTGCGAATGCTATATGCGCTAATTCGAGGCAGCTTGAAGCGATTGAAAATAATAATTATGAGATTTTACAAGCACCTGAAATTAGGAAAATTATAATTAAGCGCTATGCAAATGAGCTTGGGATTGAGATTACCATTGAAGAAAATTAACAGGGAATATAACCAAAGATTGGCGCTTTAAAAATACTTTTATAAGCGCTTAATATTTAAATTTTTTGAACGGTTTTTTTACTGCATCTTTTATCGTAAAGATTTGAAATTTGACTGCTCAGCTTTTGATTGTCTGATTGACTAATAAAAGATCGACTTACATGTAAAAGCTCGCACCCCCTTATAGGGTTCGCTTTTTTGAATTCAAAATCAGCCTGATCTGCGAAATCTTTTGCTAAAGAAATAATTCGACTATTATCATCAATCGCCACACTGTTGCATACAGCGAAAGTCTTACTTGAAATCAAGGCAAGAAAAATTGTGAAAATAATTTTAATCATGGCTATTATTCTCTACCTATTCATATCTTTTTCAAGCAAATATTAATCTAGTTTTGCCATATAATTAATGACATGAAACATGCATCAGTTCATTCAGATTCGACCTCATGGATACCTTAAGTCACGCCCTATGGGGGTATGGTTTATTTGGCTATAAACGATACCCTTGGACAGCTATTTTTTTTGGGGCTATGCCTGACCTCATTTCATTCGGCTTATTTATATTAATTAATCTTATGAGCGGGAGTTGGCATTTTGGTAAGCCAGCACTGGAATCTCTGCCATCCTGGATCTTTTTGGCTTATTCTATTGGCCATAGTTTTGTTATATGTTTACCTATTATCTATCTTGTCTACCGATTGAATCGACCGTTAGCCATGGCAATGCTCGCTTGGCCATTTCATATTGTTCTAGATTTTCCGTTTCACTCAAAAGCTTTCTTTGCCACTCCAATTTTTTGGCCAATTTCAGAATATAAAATAGACGGTATACCATGGTCACACTGGTATATATGGTATCCAAATATCTTATTCCTTTCTATTTTGCTTATTTATCGCTTCAAGAAAAAATAGAATTGACCATTAAGGTTTCAATTTGATAGCTATTACTTTACAATTGCCGAAACCTAAAGCTTAATCTGAATTAGAGGCCGTTATCATGTCAGAAAAAAATAACATTGATAAGAAATTATCCACCGTCAAAAATCTGCTAGCTAAGCAAAATTTGGTCGGGAATCTGATTCAAAGACAAGATATGTCTCGCCAAGATATTGTTGAATCTTTGGTGCAAAAACAAAACTCAATTGAATTAGAAAAGCTTATTACGAAGCTTGAGATTATTGAAATTGCAAGAATTCTTGAGGGTCTACTAGAGCAAGAGCGAATTGTTGTTTGGAATCATATCGAGTCAAGCCGACGTGATGATGTGCTTCTTGAAGTTTCTGATGACATTCGTATGGATCTTGTGTCCGACGAAACTCCTAATAAAGAACAAATCACAGTGATTCGTGTTTTTGACTTATTTAAAGGCCGTTTACGCCAAATCCCTATATACAGCAGAAAAGATCTTGAAAAGGCCAAGCCTATTTGGGTGGATCTTGTCACGCCAGAAATTGAACAGCTCGAATGGGCAAGAGAGATTTTTGGTGCGCATATTCCTAATCCAAACGAGCTTACGGATTTGGAAACCAGTGCCCGCTTTTATATTGAAGATAATGGTGAAATTCATCTCCATTCAAACTTTTTGCTCGACACCACTAAGGAATCCAAGAATGTGACTGTCGCTTTTGTCCTTAAAGATAAAATATTATTTACAGTAAGGAATGAAGAATTACCTGTATTCAGACTGCAACGTTTAAGAGCTCGTGCAGAAGCAGGGTATGTATCGCAAGCGAAAGATGTCTTGTTAGACTTATACGCTGCTGATATTGAATATTCAGCGAATGCGCTTGAGGATGTATATTCCAGACTAGAAAAAGTGGGCAAGCAAGTAGTTAAATCTTATATGACCAATAGTCAGGCTGCGACAATACTTTCTGATATTGCGATTGAAGAAGATCTCAATGGTAAAATCAGACGCAATGTGATGGATACGAGAAATGCTTTATCATTTTTAATGCGCTCAAAATTATTATCAGTGAGTCAACATGAAGATGTGAAAGAAATTTTACGTGACATCGATTCATTAGATGGCCATACATCTTTCTTATTTAATAAGATCAATTTCCAAATGGATGCCACAGTCGGCTTCTTGAATGTAAATCAAAACATTGATTTGAAGCGATTGACGATTATTAGTGTGGTATTTATGCCAGTGAATATTATTGCAGGGATTGGCGGTATGTCTGAATTTAGCATGATGACAAATGGCATTCCATGGCCATTAGCTTACGGTTGCTTTGTTTTCGTAATGATTGCTATTGGTTTATTAACCTTTATAAGCTTAAGAGCTCTTGAAAATAAACGCATCGAAAAATTAAGATCAGAAAATTCATTTGATAAATAAAGAATTCTTGATTAATATTTAAAAAAAGCCACTTTAAAAAGTGGCTTTTTTTGTTTAACAAATTTAAGAATTAGCGTGCGCGTTTAAATGTTTTGGTAGTAGGTGTTTTATTTCTAGCGAATTGATGCATTCTTCTCGAATGATTTTCGGACAAAGGTTGTCTTGCAGGAATAAGGTGTTTTTTACTGTCCCCGATTAAATCCGTGCGACCCATACGCTCCAGAGCTTCACGAAGCATGGGCCAATTTTTAGGATCATGATAGCGAATAAATGCTTTATGAAGTCGACGAACACCACCAGCGCGAGGAATAGGAACTTCTTCACTATCATCAGTGACTTTACGTAATGGGTTTTTGCCTGAGTGGTACATAGCTGTTGCCATTGCCATGGGAGTTGGGGTGAAGGTTTGTACTTGATCCAACTTGAAATCATGCTCCTTTAACCATAGAGCTAAATTCATCATGTCTTCATCTGTAGCGCCCGGATGTGCCGCAATAAAATAAGGAATGAGATATTGCTCTTTGCCAACTTCTTTTGAAAACCGATCAAACATTTCTTTAAATTTATTATATGAACCCATGCCAGGTTTCATCATTTTGGAAAGTACATTTTCTTCGGAGTGTTCGGGTGCAATTTTTAAATAGCCACCCACATGATGTTGCACCAGTTCCTTAACATATTCAGGAGAAGTCACAGCCAAGTCATAACGAAGTCCTGAACCGATAAGTACTTTTTTAATACCTTTGGTATTACGTGCTTTACGGTAAAGCTCAATAAGCGCAGTGTGATCAGTATTTAAATTTTCACAAATCCCCGGATAAACACAAGAAAGTTTTCGACAAGAAGCCTCAATTTTTTCTGACTTACATGCCATACGATACATGTTGGCTGTCGGTCCTCCGAGATCTGATATGACACCTGTAAAGCCATCAACTTTATCTCTAATTTCTTCAACTTCTTTTAAGATACTTTCTTCAGAGCGACTTTGAATAATTCGCCCTTCATGTTCTGTAATAGAACAGAATGTACAACCACCAAAACACCCGCGCATAATATTGACGGAGAAGCGAATCATTTCCCATGCAGAAATTTTAGCGTCACCATATGAAGGGTGAGGTTTTCTTGCATAAGGCATGCCGTAAACATAATCCATTTCTTTTGTCGTAAGAGGAATAGGAGGAGCATTCAGCCAGACTTCTCTATCTCCATGTTTTTGAATGAGTGCTCGTGCATTCCCAGGATTAGCCTCTAAATGAAGAACTCGAGACGCATGTGCATACAACACAGGATTATCAACCACATCCTCGAAGCTTGGTAAACGAACGACTTGCTTATTGCGATCAGCTTTTGGTTTTCGAACTACTTTAATCACTTGCATGCCATCAGGTAATTTTTCTTCGTTCGATTTAGCATTGGTTTCACAATCACTACCTGCACCCATTTTCATTTCATAAGGATCGATAGCAGGTTCAATTTTTCCTGGGCGATCAAGATGTGTCGATGCAACCTCTTCCCATCCCTCAGGAATTTTTTTTCGTAAGAATGCAGTGCCTCGAATATCTTGAATGTCTTCTATTTTTTCACCATCAGCGATGCGATGAGTTAGCTCAATAAGAGCTCGTTCGGCATTGCCGAATAACAAGATATCTGCTTTGGAATCTACAAGAACCGAGCGACGCACTTTGTCAGACCAGTAATCATAATGTGCAATACGACGAAGGCTAGCTTCAATACTTCCAATCACTAATGGCACATCTGAAAAGGCTTCACGACAACGTTGTGAATAAACAAGCACTGCTCGATCAGGGCGTTTCCCAGCAATAGCACCCGGTGTATAAGCATCATCTGAGCGAATTTTTCGATCGGCCGTATATCGATTGACCATGCTATCCATATTGCCCGCGGTGATACCGAAATAGAGATTAGGTCTACCTAGAGCTTTAAAGGGCTCTGCGCTCGACCAATCAGGTTGAGAAATTATCCCTACACGAAAGCCCTGATCTTCGAGCAATCGCCCAATTAAAGCCATACCAAAACTAGGGTGATCAATATAAGCATCGCCTGTAACTAAAATAATGTCACAGCTATCCCAACCTAATACGTCCATTTCATCGCGGGACATAGGGAGCATGGGGGCTGTGCCAAATCGTTTCGCCCAATAAGGACGATATTTATTGATCGCACGAGGTGATAAAAGTGTCGCGTTTTGCATAGTTGAGTATTTTACCCTGATAAATTGATTAAACGCTTTATAATTAACTACTTAAAAATTTTTGACTGAATAAAAAGGTAACGTAATGTATTTTGAATTGACCGACTTAGCGATAAGTTTATGTCTATTATTAGGGGCAGTTCTCTATACATCAGTGGGGCATGCAGGAGCTTCAATCTATATTGCCATCATGACTTTATTTAATATTCCAAGTGCTGTGATTAAACCCACCGCATTAGTGATGAATATTTTTATCGCCTCATTCACGAGCTGGCGTTTTATACGAAAAGGTTTCTTTGATTTAAAAGTTTTATTTCCAATCGCGATAGGTGCCATACCCTTTGCATTTTTAGGGGGTTACATCAATGCACCTAGCCATATTTATAAATCCATTGTTGGCATTATTCTTTTATTATCTGCCATTTCTCTCGTTACGAATCTATCTAATATTATTGACAAAAAACTTAAGAAGCCACCATTCCTCATGGCAGTGATTATCGGTTCTCTCATTGGATTTTTAGCAGGATTGACTGGAACAGGCGGGGGTATATTTTTATCTCCACTGATATTATTTTTAGGGTGGAGTTCAACCAAAACAACTTCAGGCATCACAGCCCTTTTTATTTTAATCAATTCAAGTTTTGGCTTACTTGGAAATTATTCTTCTGTGCAGAACCTACCTAATCAATTGCCTTTATTTATAACAGCAGCTCTCATCGGTGCGCTGATTGGAACAACGCTTGGTATAAAGTTTTATACAGCGAACACCATTAAAAAAACATTAGCATTCGTTTTAGTGATTGCTGGATTTAAATTACTACTTTCCTAAATCTTTAAAAGGGTAAATGAGATTCGGGACTAGCGTTAGATAAAACGCTTCTGAAGGAATCTTGAATTCTTTCAAGCGCAATTTTATTTTCAGCTTCAAACCTCAAAACAATCACAGGCGTTGTGTTTGATGCGCGCATCAAGCCAAAGCCATCTTGATATTCAACACGTAATCCATCGACTTTAATAATTTCTAAAGCATTATCAAATTGTGCTTCTACTTGCAATTTTTGAATTAACGCGTGAGGCTCACCTTCCTTCATTTTAATTTGAAGTTCGGGCGTACTAATACTATTAGGTAAGTTATTTAAAATTTCAGATGGATTATCAAAGCGACTCAATATTTCTAAGAGACGAACACCGGCATAAATGCCATCATCAAAACCATACCAACGTTCTTTAAAAAAAGTATGCCCGCTCATTTCGCCTGCGAGCGCGGCATTTTCTTCTTTCATTTTAGCTTTGATAAGTGAATGACCTGTTTTCCACATTAGGGGTTTACCGCCTTTATCTTTAATCCATTGAAATAAATTACGTGTCGATTTCACGTCAAAGATAATGGTGGCATTTGGATTGCGACTTAACACATCTTCTGCAAATAATAAGAGCTGTCGGTCCGGATAAATAATTTGACCGTCTTTTGTAACTACACCTAATCGATCTGCGTCACCATCAAAAGCAAAGCCTAGCTCAGCATCGCTTTTCTTAAGGTGAGCTATCACATCATTTAAGTTATGTGGTTCAGAAGGATCGGGATGGTGATTCGGGAATGTGCCATCAACATCACAAAATAATTCTTCAACTGTACACCCAATACTTTCATAAACTTTTTTAGCGTAAGCACCTGCCACGCCATTACCACAGTCAATGACGATTTTCATGGGACGTTTTAAGTGGATATGATTTTTAATGGCATGAATATAATCATTGGCAATGTTATATTTTTTCTCTTCTCCCCGACCTTTGTGAAAGGCTTCTTCTTCAATACGGGTATATAGTTTTTGTATCGATTCGGTAGATAGCGTATCACCACCTAAAACCATTTTTAAACCGTTGTAATCAGGCGGGTTATGACTGCCTGTAACCATCACACCCGATTGAGTTTTCAGAAAGAATGTAGAGAAATACACCATAGGTGTAGTCACCATTCCTAGATTGATTACATTAATACCCGTTTTCAGTATGCCTTGAATAAGCGCATGAGACAGTTCTGGACCTGAGAGTCTCCCATCAAAACCAATGCAAATTTCCTTTTGATTACGATCAAGCGCCTCACTACCAATTGCGCGTCCTATGATTTCTACAAATGCTGGGGTAAGTGTTTTACCAACAATGCCGCGGATATCGTAGGCTTTAAAAATCTCTTTAGGAAGTAACGCCATAATTTATTTAGCTTCTTCAATCCATGCGAGCTGAATAGCTTCTAGTATTTTTTCCCCACATTTATTAGGGTCATCTTGAAAGCCTTCGAGATCTAGAATCCATTGGTACAAATCAGTAAATCGAATTGTCTTGGGGTCTATATCAGGATGTTTGTCGTATAAAGCTTCAGCAATTACTTGACTATCAGTCCAATGCATACAAACTTTCCTCTTCAATATTGTTGAAAGATTATAACTTTTAGATTTTATCTAAGATAGAACTTCATTAAGAAAGATAGGTCAGACCCATGATAAAATATCACTTTTCAGAGATAAAAATCTCTAATCATTTTAAATACATAGCGGAAATATAGACATGTTTAGCAAAGCTCAAAAATTAAGTATGGTGGATCCAGAAATTGCCCTTCAAGTCTCTCAGGAAGTGAAGCGCCAAGAAGATCATATTGAGCTCATTGCTTCTGAAAACTATACAAGCCCTGCAGTGATGGAGGCTCAAGGCTCTCAACTCACAAATAAATATGCAGAAGGCTATATTGGTAAGCGCTTCTATGGCGGTTGTGAATTTGTAGACAACGTTGAACAAATTGCGATTGATCGTCTAAAGAAATTATATGGTGCGGAATATGTGAATGTTCAACCGCATTCAGGCAGCCAAGCGAATCAAGCCGTCTATTTTTCAATCCTCAAACCTGGCGACACTATCATGGGTATGAATTTGGGACATGGTGGCCATTTAACACACGGCTCTCCTGCGAACTTGTCTGGCAAGCTTTTTAAGATCGTACCTTATGGCCTTAATGCTAAAGAAGAGATTGATTATGATGAGATGGAAAAGCTTGCCATTGAATCGAAACCTAAATTGATTATCGGGGGTGCTTCTGCTTATGCATTGCGTTTTGATTGGGAGCGTATGTCCCAGATCGCTAAAAAAGTAGGCGCTTATTTCATGGTAGATATGGCTCACTATTCAGGATTAATTGCTGCAGGCGTTTATCCAAGTCCCGTGCCTTTTGCAGATTTTGTAACATCTACTACACATAAAACTTTAAGAGGTCCTCGTGGTGGTATTATTTTAGCTAAAGCTGAATTTGAAAAAAGTATTAATAGTTATGTATTCCCTGGCATTCAAGGCGGACCTTTAATGCATGTAATTGCAGGTAAAGCTGTTGCTTTCTTAGAAGCATTAAAACCAGAATTTAAAATTTACCAAACGCAAGTCATTAAAAATGCACAAACTATGGCTGAATCATTATCCAAGCGCGGTGTGCGCATTATTTCTGGTCGCACAGAGTCGCATGTATTTTTAGTAGACTTAAGACCGAAGGGCTTAACAGGCAAAGTAGCTGACGTGCTGTTAGGCGAAGCTCACATTACAGTGAATAAAAATTCAATTCCTAACGATCCAGAAAGTCCTTTTGTGACTTCAGGTATTCGTATTGGATCACCGGCAATTACAACACGTGGCTTCAAAGAAAAAGAATCAGACATGGTGGCACAAATGATTGCTGATATTCTTGACAATCCCCATGACGAAAAAGTGATTCGTGAAACTAAGGCTAAAGTGGTTGCTCTTACAGCTCAATTCCCAGTTTATGGGACTTAACCTAAGATTTAAAAACTTCAAGTGAGATGCCCATTTTGCGGAACTGATGATACCCAAGTCGTTGACTCTAGAGTTAACGATGAAGGAAATTCAATTCGTCGACGACGAAGATGTTCGAAATGTGACAAACGATTTACGACATATGAGTCAGTTGAATTAACACTTCCTCAAGTCGTCAAACAAAATGGTAAGCGAGAGGATTTTAGTCGAAGTAAACTTCATCTGTCATTAAGTCGCGCGCTTCATAAGCGCCCAGTGCCTGTTGAATATATAGAGCAAGCCATTGAACGCATTATTCAAAAGGTTTTAGCTTATGGTGAGAAAGAAATCACCGCAAGAGAATTGGGCGAAAACGTCATGCATGAATTAAAAAAAATGGATAAGGTGGCCTATATTCGTTTTGCATCTGTGTATAGAAGCTTTTCAGACGTTGAAGACTTTCATGACGTTATCCGCGACCTTGATTAAATGAACTCTCAATCCCCTCAATTTTTCATGAGTGAAGCTTTGAGGCTTGCAGAAAAAGCCATGTTCACAACATCACCTAATCCAAGAGTAGGGTGTGTTATCGTTAAAAATAATATCATCATAGGCCGTGGCTACCATAAAAAATCTGGCGGACCACATGCCGAAGTCATGGCATTGGAAGAAGCAGGAAATCAAGCTGAAGAGAGTGATGTATATGTCACCTTGGAGCCTTGTAATCATTTTGGTAAAACACCCCCTTGTGTCGATGCTCTCATTCAAGCGAAGGTCAAAAAAGTTTTCATTGCGATGCAAGATCCCAACCCTTTAGTTTCAGGCAAGGGTATTCAAGCATTAAAAGATGCGCATATTGAAACTGAAGTGGGTGTCATGGAAGCTCAAGCTCAGATACTTAATGCTGGATTTATTTCTCGCATGTCAAAAAAATTACCTTTTGTGAGAGCGAAGCTTGCAGTTTCTTTGGATGGAAAGACGGCGTTACATAATGGCAAGAGCCAATGGATTACCGGTGATGCGGCAAGGCAAGATGTGCAATATTGGCGAGCTTCTTCATGTGCCATCATCACAGGTATTGGTACGGTCATGCATGACAATCCAAAACTCTCTGTAAGGCTTTACGAAAATGCACGACAACCTCTTCGAGTCGCTGTTGATTCAGATTTAAAAATTTTATTAGATGCAAATATACTCCATGAAAAACCTTTGCTCATTGTTTATGCAAACGATAAACATGGAAAATTAGCGCAATTAAAATCTTTAGGTATTGAATGCATTCAATTAAATAATAACGATAAAGTAGACTTAACTTCACTTCTTAAAACACTCGCGGAACGAGAGATCAATGATGTTTGGATTGAGGCAGGCGAAGGTTTGAATGGGGCATTTTTAAAAGCTAATCTCATTGATGAATTAATAATTTATTATGCACCAGTGATTTTAGGTTCTGAAGCAAAAGGAATGTTCACGATGCCAGCTTATGAAAATTTAGAAAATAAAATTATGACCACTGTCATAGATCATCGCTGGATCGGACAAGATCTAAGAATGCGATTCAAACTTAAATAATTTGCTATGACGCTTATTGATAGCCACTGTCATCTTGACGCACTAGAGTTTCATCATGAACAAGATATTATTATTAAGGATGCGCTTGAACATGGTGTTGGAAAAATTATCGTTCCGGCTGTGAATCGAAAAAGTTTCGATGATGTGATTGAGTTATCTAAGAAATTTCCTAATTGTTTTTATGCGCTCGGTTTTCATCCAATGTATATCGATGATATGAAGAAGGATGATTTAGAAACATTACAATCTTATTTAAAAACATACGAACCAATTGCGGTAGGTGAGATTGGCTTAGATTTTTTTGTTACGAAAGAAAACCAATTACGTCAGGAAGAAGTCTTCGTGTCTCAATTAAAGTTAGCAAATGATTTTGATTTGCCCGTGATTATGCATGTAAGACATGCGATTGATGATGTGCTTAAAAATTTAAGGCGCTTCCCAGTCAGGGGAGGCATTGCGCACGCTTTTAACGGTAGTCTGCAACAAGCTCAGATGTTGATTGAGCTAGGATTTAAATTAGGCTTTGGTGGCGCTATGACTTATTCTAGAGCGACACATATAAAGATGTTAGCTAAAACATTACCTATTGAATCTATTGTATTAGAAACAGATGCGCCTGATATTCCTCCCTCTTGGTTGGTACATGGAGGACGAAATGTACCAGGGGAATTACCTCGCATTGCAGCTTATTTTGCAGAGTTACGAGGCATTGATCTCACCTCAGTGATTGAGATGTCGCACCAAAATACACTCGATGCGCTCCCCAAAATAGTGCAGTTATGCACATCTTCTGAGAACTTACATTAAGTCAGACTAAAAACATCAATGGAATTAGACACATAAGATAACTCATTGATTTTAAATAACTTTTATTCCGCTTAAAAAATAAGCGATTTAAAAAAAGGCTTATAAATTCACGAGTTATAAATTTATGACAACTTTATCCACAAAGTTATCCACAGAATTTGTGGAGATGTATTTTTAACAAAACGGGTTGACAGTTCTTTATTTTATCCATTAAAAGAAAGCCTATTAGTACACCAAACCCTTGAAATCCCTTTCTCTCTTTGAGAAACCTCAAACTTCAATTGTGAGACACATAGCTTTAAAGTAAAATAGACTCCCGTCAGCAATTATTTAAAAGCCTTTCCATGACCAAATTCGTGTTTGTTACTGGCGGTGTCGTTTCTTCCTTGGGAAAAGGTATCGCAGCCGCTAGTCTCGGCGCAATCTTAGAATCACGTGGCATCAAAGTAACGATGCTCAAACTAGACCCCTATATTAATGTCGACCCAGGCACCATGAGCCCTTTTCAGCATGGTGAAGTTTTTGTCACCGATGATGGGGCAGAGACTGATCTCGATCTTGGTCATTACGAGCGTTTTATTTCAGCGCGCATGGGCAAGAAAAATAATTTCACCACAGGTCAAATTTATGACAGCGTCATTCGTAAAGAGCGTCGTGGGGAATATCTCGGTAAAACTGTTCAAGTCATCCCTCATATTACAGATGAAATTAAACTGCATATTAAGAGTGGTGCTGATGGTGCCGATGTTGCAATCGTCGAAGTAGGCGGTACAGTGGGTGATATCGAGTCACTTCCTTTTTTGGAGGCTATTCGTCAAATCGGATTTGAAGAAGGCCGTGAAAATTCTTGCTACATACATCTCACATTACTTCCTTATATCTCAACTGCTGGCGAATTAAAAACAAAGCCGACTCAACACTCTGTGAAAGAATTAAGAGAAATCGGTATTCAACCTGATATTTTAATTTGTAGAGCGGATCGTGCTATTCCTGATGATGAGAGAAAAAAAATAGCTCTATTCACCAATGTGCCACCTGAGGCGGTGATCTCATCAGTCGATTCTGATTCTATTTACAAAATTCCAAGCCTATTGCATCAACAAATGATCGATGAAATCGTTTGTCATAAATTAAACATTCTTGCAAAACCAGCTGATTTATCAAGTTGGGAAAAAATTACTGATGCACTCAAACATACGAAGCATCATATCGATATTGCATTTGTAGGTAAATATGTAGATCTTACTGAATCTTATAAGTCGCTTTCAGAAGCATTAATTCATGCAGGTATTCATACATCTTCAAAAATTAAAATTCATTATCTTGATTCAGAAGAAATTGAAAAGAGTGGAACGAAAGCATTAACTGATATGGATGCTATTTTAGTTCCTGGTGGTTTTGGTAAGCGCGGAACAGAGGGTAAAATTAAAGCCATTCAATTTGCGCGCGAAAATAAAATTCCATACTTAGGTATATGTTTAGGAATGCAACTTGCAGTCGTTGAATTTGCAAGACATAAAGCAATGCTTAAAAATGCAAATAGCTCTGAATTCGATGAGAACTCTGAGCATCAAGTGATTGGATTAATTACCGAATGGAAATCTTCAGAAGGCGCTATTGAAAAAAGAGATGACACATCAGATTTAGGCGGAACAATGAGATTGGGTGCACAGAAGTGCCCTATCGAATCAGGCACTTTAGCTTATAAAATTTATGGAGCTGAGGTCAACGAACGTCATCGCCATCGTTATGAAGTCAATAAT
>Ga0209400_1002559_pt1 | contig 13689 bp, 12 predicted proteins | sample M_130807_EF_Meta_FD_187313 | JGI IMG/M metagenome (GOLD analysis project Ga0209400, IMG submission 187313) | Freshwater microbial communities from Lake Montjoie, Canada to study carbon cycling - M_130807_EF_MetaG (SPAdes) (version 2) | ecosystem: Environmental > Aquatic > Freshwater > Lake... | reverse complement strand
ACTAAAAGTTTGGAACCGTAATATGAATATAAGGCCCATCCTAAAACAACAAGAATAATAATAAAAAGGATGGTTTCCTTTTTGAATAATTTTGGAAGACCACGAAGTTTGGATTGAATAGCTTTAAACATTCTATTTATATAATCGGTGGATAAAATTATTTTTTATTTTGATTTGTTTTAAAATTGCTAAAATACTTCACATTAAATTGGCATATCTAAAAAGTTTTTTCATTCATATCATATTCATTATCACTATCGAAATCCACATCACTATCATCACTATCTGAAATATCCTCGAGCATATAGGTATTTTTTATTTTCTTTGCTTCTAAATAAGAAGAAAGTGCTAAATCACGAGCTAGTTTGGCTTTTTTTCTTGCTTCTTTGTACATTTTGTAATAAACGTCATTTCTTTGTTTTATTACAATAGTATCACTATCTGGTAATTCTTCTAAATTAAATTCAATTTCCTCCATTCCATCGATCGTTATTGGCAATTCAGTTTCTACGAAGGATTCATTTGTTTCATAATCTATCGGCTCTTGATTCGATGTGTCAACAAACATTTCTGATTGGGATTCTTCTTGTTGAGGTTCTCGAGTTTGAATCATAATTTCTTCTTTTTCAACGTTCGGTTTATAATCGATTGATTCTTCTGAATTATCATTGATTTCATTTTCAATATTATCAGGTTCTCGATGGTCGATGAAATTTCCTAAATTATTTTGTTCTATTTTATTATCGATAGTATCAGAAGGTATAGTATTTTTATTCATATCTGTATTTTTTGTTTTTATTAATGCGCGTTCGAATAAATTATCTGGTTTCAACACCATCATTTGTTTCAATTCAATATCAATTTGAAAACTACTTGTAGAACAACGTATACCTTGTATTTCTAAAATAGAAATGACATTGGTTTTATCATTGATAGATTCTAAACTCACATCCTTTTCATTTTCATCATAGATTTTCAGGTTCGGTTTTCCTAAAGCATTTGTAACATTCACGCGCACTATGTAGAATTTACCGGATTTGAACAATTTCAACGGCGATGTAAAATAGTTCTCAATATCATGTAATTCCATTTCACTATCAAACCAATTCGCTCTGTTTTTGTAGATGTATTGGTGACAGTGATTCTCTAAATTCTCCATCCAATTGATAAATTCCTCGTTCTCATTAGTAAACATCAAATCAATATAGTAACGTTTTCCAGTTTTTATGAAACCCTGTTTGGTTATACATTTAGGCGGTTGTACATAAAGATGATTATTATTAATAAGAAAACGTATGAAATAATTACCACCACCGATTAGACTAGGCTTTGTCAATACTAATTTGTCAAAATCGAAAGATTTGTCAGTATCATATATTTCACTCATCAAGACAAAAACCTATTTATAATTTTTGTATAAATTTCTTAATGAGATATTACGAATATGAAGAATACGTTTGTTTTTTTTCTAAAATTTATTCGAAATATTTAGAAGCATTCGAGAACATGAAAAATATAAAAGATAGTTGTATTGAATTTTTCAATAGTGAAAATATACGTAAAGAAGTAAGAGAAATAATAAAACCAATCGTGAATATTATTTATAACGAAATTTATGTATATATTTGGTTCATTTGTTTTTATAATGTGTTTTTGATTTTCATCATTTTAGCGAATTTGTTTTTGTTGTTGAGATTATTAGCAAAAAATAATAGATATTCGAATATAGATAATTAAAATATGATACTATTATATAAAACAAATCAATGGATATTACAACAACACCACCAACACCACCAACAACATTAGAAGGAGGAGCACCAGAACCAGCTGCTCCAGAATCAGCCGCATCAGCACCAGAAGGATTATGTAACAAAATGACTGGTGGAAAACGTAAATTAACCGAATGGAACAAATTTGTTTTAAAAATTTTCCGCGAACATCGTAAGACAAATAAAAAGTATAGTTATGGCGAAGCTTTAAAAGAAGCATCTGTACTTAAAAAATCCGGAAAAATGTCCATGAAAAAAGAACCAAAAATGCCAGTCAAAAAATCAGGTAAAAAATCAGGTAAAAAAACCGCAAAAAAATCAATGAAATGTAAAAGAGAGTATGTATAAAAATGTATAAACATTTATAAAAATATATAATATTAGTAAAAACTAATATTATGTCAAACGAAAATCAAATTACGAAAACACCGGAAACAGAAAAAAAAGAATTTATTGAAAATGTACAAAAATGGGTGCTCGTTGAATCTCAATTAAAAGTAGTAAATGAAAAAACAAAAACAATGCGGGAAGTAAGAACTGAACTATCCAGACAAATTTGTGAATATACAAAAAAGAATTCACTGACAAAAATAGGTACAACAAATGGAGAACTACGAATTTATGAAAAAAAAGAATATCCACCACTTACTTATGGATATATAGAAACAAATTTAGCAAAAATCATACCAGACAAGTCACATGTAGATTATATAATAAAATATTTGAAAGAAAATCGTCAAATAACTAGTTCTCCAGAGATAAAAATAATTACCAATAAAAAATAAAGACGATTTACAAATATATGTAAAATATATAACAACAATCAAAATGTCTTTAGTAATGCCATCTATAGTTGAACGATATATTTATAATACATTTGACTATAATAATACTGAAAAAATCATATCTGCTGGTTTTCCTATAACAAATTTCATAGAAAAATCAAATGAAGAAAAAATGATATTAGGTGGGAATAGAAAATTAGATGAACATGATAACATATCTATTGTCACAAAAGTAGAATCGCTAGAAAAGATGACAATACCGATTGGTTTGGTATATAATTATAATATGCCTGTGAAATGTTCTCAATATACAGGTTTGAAAATAAAAGAAAGAAATCCAAAAGATTCGGAACAAGTCATAGATGAAGATGTATTCGATAAATTATTATCTAAGGTACGTGTTTTGACGAAAGCTCAAAAGCAAAAAAAATACAAAACAAAAAAAAATAAAAAAAAACAAGATGACGAAAAACCAAAGGAAAAATCGAAAACACGAAGACAATCGAAAAAATAATTGATATAATATTTTTCTAATATATCAATCGATATTCATCTAAAATTCACTCCACTTCACGTTATTGAAAGAATTTAACTTCAACATATTATCACCATTCTTTTTCCAATATTCGACTTTTTTGTCCAAAGCAACATCGGCTTCACTTTTAGGGAACAAATTATTACCTTTTTTTTTCAATAAGGATAAATCTTGTGGATTGGCCTTTGGTTTTTTACCGTAACAATTAACACCAAATTTTACATATGGATTATGAATATACCCGCCATTTATGCCTGGTCTACCACAATCATTTTTATGTTTTGGAAATTTCTGTAATTCTGTCCAAGACGCTTTTTGTGTAGGGAAAAACGCCATTTGTCCATCTGACCAACCATAGTTACACCATTCAGCCCCATTTTGATAAGCATCTTCTATTTGGTCATATGTTGCTAGTTTTGCTCCATAAGAACTACATATTGCCTGTGCGTCATCATAAGTATATAAATTATTAGAAATATTGAACACTTCGTTTGTATCGGTGGGTTTTGGTGTAGGTTTATCTTTTTTATCATCGTCATCTTTTTTTGGATTCATAAGCTTAGATAACATATCGGTAATTGAAATACCGAGAACATATTTGAAAAAATCGACAAAAGCAATAATAAGAAATAGAATCCATGCTAAACTTTCAATAAAATAAATAAAAAAAGGTTTTGTTTCTTTGGTCATTGGAATACGAAACAAATAAAGAATAATATACAAGGCAATAATCAAAAAACCGGTTACAAAAATAGAACTAGGTTTATCGACAAAATCTTTCAAATTTTTGAATAAATCATTGAAAACCGTTTCTTTTTCACTGTCCGAATAAGTATAAAAAAATAACGCGACTACAATCAATAACGCTATCAAAATGAAAATATCAAATGTACGACTAACTTTGGTTTGAAAATTAGTAGATTCACCACCTTTGTTCAAAAAGAATCCTAAAATGAAATATACAATGAAATATATCGCTAAAAATAGTACAACTAGAATCATAGTTGTTTTGTTGAAAATAGCTTTTGCTAATTCATTGATACTATCCGTTGTATTTTTCGAATCATCTTTTGTTTTGTCAATTGTATCTTTTACTTTATTCTCTGTTTTTTTTATTGAATCAACATTTCCAGAAACATCAGAAGCTATTTTGTTGATATTCAAGGACGCATCAGTGAGTCCTTCATACTTTTTATTATTACCGAAATATTTCAAAAAATCAAACATGTATTTAAGAAACTAATATATTATACCAAGTTATTTTTTTTACGATAAAATAAACAATAAGCCATCGGAGTGATAATTTGTTCTGGATTTTCAACAATTTCTACATTTCTATCATTGTAATGAACCCATGTTTTATCAGCGTGTTTCGCGAAAGCGGTATAATGCCCTCCCATTACACCTCCAATATGATTACAAATACCAAAAAGTTCATAAACATGTGTGTCAGCATTATATCCGCGTACATATTTTGACAAATCTAAATTATCCAATGGGAAATGAATAAGTTCATTAATTTTTTGCGTGCCATCTGGAGTAAATCGTTTCAACATAATAATCAAAACTTTGGGAAAATTCCAAAAAGATGTTTGTTTTACTACGTCTTCTTTCATTCCGGATTTTTCATTAAACCAGGCATTATCACCTTCCAATATATCGGGCTTGATAAAAATATCAAAACAATCATACAAATTATTAGCCATTCGGTTGCCTTCTAATATTGGCAAGTCTAATATAAAATAACTTTCGGGTTTCAATACATGACGTATCTTTCCGTCTTTTGAAATAATTTCCGATATGTATAATCCATAAAAAATCTCCATTATTGCTGAATATTCATTCGCATATGTGTTTTTTAGCATTTTGTAGCATTGGACTGCTATTTCATCGATGGGGGTTTTCACCTTACCGCTTATTTTCATATTTATTCTCTTCGAAATACTGTTATGTAAACAATCCATAAAAAATTGTAGAAATTCAGGCATATCATTTTGTGCCCAACCTGTGAAAATATCTTTTTTTTTGTAAACAGCAATTTGTTGTACATTATGAACAAATTTTTTTGGTGTAACAACACCATTACCACTCCACATGACTTTACGTAAATCATTCCATTCTTTCAACATACATGAATCGATGAGATTGAGTTTGGTATTGTTGATATATGATTCGCTATCTAAAAAAGCGTGTAATTCATAGGTATGATTTATTACTTGTAAACAAGAATTCAAAAAACAAGTATTACCCAAATTTTCTAAACCAGTCAATCCTTTTCCATTGTATTTTGATAAATCCATTCGTAAAATATTAATTTATGTATAACAATATATAGATAATCCGCTTTATATTATATTTAATCATGGATAATAATGAAAATGCCATGTCATCGAATGAATTAGTAAATACCAGTTCGAATGAATTGATGTTAGAAAGAATTATTGAGAATATAATAAACAATTATGTAGATAACAACCAACAAACCCAACCTCTTCATACAGAACAGAATGTTCCTAGACAATCCAATAATCAGCATTATGTTGAGAACATGTCAATGATACACGCATTACGAGACGTATTAGTCGGATACAACACAAATATGCGTGAGTATCAAGAAAATATAAGGAATTTTTTGAATATTATACATACAACACAATTTTCTGAAAATACACAAAATCAATATTTTCAACAAACGCAACCTTTACAAAGGGAACCTGAACCACAACGTCCACAACCACAGCCACAGCCATCGCGCACAGCAAGAACTACTATGTATAATATAAGACAGCCCGCAAATAATAGAACATCATTTACATTGAGACCTCTTCAAACAACTCCAAGAAACCCTGTCAATAATCGACCGATTGTATCTGAGAACCAACAAACAAGACAAACTACACAAATACCTAGTATTATTAATAATCTTTTGAATACTGATACTAGTATTTTATTTTCGGACCGTCCTATTATAAATAGATTAGGCAGGGGGTTATTCAATAATTTACGGGATGTGGTAGTATATCCTTCTCAATCCCAAATTACGAATGCTACTAGAAATATCGAATTTTCAGATAATTCCGCTAATATGAACAGTTCGTGTCCAATAACACTAGACGAGTTTCAAAATGGCGATATGGTTCGACAAATCATACCATGTGGTCATATTTTCCAAGAAACCGCATTGAGAAATTGGTTCACACGTAATGTCCGGTGTCCGGTCTGTCGTTATGATATTCGTGATTATGTAGCAAACGATGACATCTCTAGAAATCCTATCAACAGAACAGAAATAAATTATAATAGCGATTCAGATACAGAGGATGATGTTGATGAAATCCGCGATGAAATCCAAGATGAAATCCACGATGAATATACTAGAGACTCATCTGTAAATAGAATAGAACAAAATACCCCAATTGCTAGTGCTAATAATGTAAATCAAATAGTAAACAATATTTTGAATACAACAACGAGAACATTGGATGAAATATTAGCATCTTATATGCGTAACTATACAGATTCATCGGATAATTTAATATATCGCGTAGAAATACCACTTTATTATGATGAATATTATGATGCTTCTGATAATTATATGGGAATGGGCGATTTAATGCCAGATTATGATTAACAATTTGTATATTGTTCTGGATAGAGCGACATATTTTTTATAATTTTTTTACGTTTTTGATAATCATTTTCCCATTCTTTGCGATCATAACAAGACCTCGTGTTACATAATCTATCGAATATTTTTCTGTTTTGTTGATTCAGTAGATTTGTATCAAAAATGGTTTTCAGTATAGCCATTTTACGTTTGAAATAAGCATAATCTTCTATATATGTATCTAATTCATTATCGACATTTTTTTCGTCGTTTTTTATTATACGGTTTACTAAAAGATTGTTCTCGATTTCTATTTTCCTTTTTTCGGCGTGTGCTTTCAATTTCCATCGACTATCATAAGGAAAGACTTTCGGAGGACCCGTATCAACTATAGGTTTGCTGTTTTTTACGCGTTCTAAATGCTGTTCATATAATATTTTTTTATATCCGCTCCTTTCTGGATGTGTTTTTACCATATCGGATAATATTTTCATTATTAGAATATACTATATAATAATGAAAAAAAATATTTATATATATTTACAAAAACTATTTACACCATGGGTTTATTATCGTTTACCAAAGAACATGGTAATAGGTTGTATGCGATTTTTTTCATTATGGATTCGGTTCAATATTTTATCAAATAATAGCGTTTTTATTTTCAATGAACAGTATTTTTCCTTTTTTTTCATGAATTGTTCCATATCAGGTGTTTCATGTTCTAATTGTTCTATTTCTTTACGATACGTTTTGATAGCAGGTCTTTTGTTTTGTATTTCCCAGATTTGTTCTAATGCTAAACCGAATAATTGTTGTAACGGTTTCATCAATTGATTTGTAATATAGTGTGTATAGTCGATTTTCAAACCATTCTGTATAATAAATTCAGGGGTTTCTATTTTATCACCCATGAGTGCTTTTGGTTGGTCATTCACGATAAATACAAATTTCATACGGTCACCTGGTTTTGGTTTGTTACCAGGGTCTCGTTTACCGATTCTATCTGCTAGAACCTTATGTCCAATCGTATTCGGATTTTTATAATAACCTCGTAGCGCCTTCGTTATAGTGAGTTTATCCATCGGTACTTTACTTTCAATCAAATCGAGGAGTGATTTTTCTAAAAAGTCGATGGCGTTTTTGATATTGTTTTCTTTCATTAAGATGTTGAGAATACCGCCATAGACATCTTTCAAATAATCACACGAATCACGACGTTTCAATGAAAGCCCCATATATTTCATTTTACCTTTATTCGGGTCTTCTTCATAGAGCATACCAACATATCTCTTTTTTGATAATAAAATAAATGGCATTAATGTTTTTTCATAAGATAATTCCATAGGTGGTTTCAACCACTGACTACATAACTTAGCGGCATCTTGTGCGATTTCAATTGTCATTTCTAATGCTGGTTTTCCACGTATTTTTTCGCCAGTTTTATGATTTTCTAGATTAAATGTAAAGAATACACTATCCGTATTATGAACAATCATATTACCAACACCAGCAGCAAAGTGATGATTATCAGTTGTTAAATCGTATACGAAACCGGTATATTCTATTTCCTGCAGTTTTTTAATATTATTACTATATTTCTTCGTCTTGTCAAGTATTATGATAACAGAATTATCTTCTCCTGCTTCAATATGATATTCAAAATGATTTTTATTATTTAGATAATTGATATATTTTGCCGCTTTAATAATATCTTGACAATGATAAATATAAATAGAATCATTTTTTACATATGGATTATGAATACAAATATCATTCAAAGGATTATGTAGAAGAGGTGTCCCAACTGTAACATCTTTTGGTGTAATAGCATTAGCAAATACATCTAATAACGAATGGTCATCTGTAACATCAACTAAACCTTGATCTGTAGAAATTCTTACCATTTTTTTATGAGGAGCGAGTGTATGTCTTATAACACGATGTAATTTCGTCCAACCGCTTTCTGACCAACTTTCAACCCCATACAATTCACAGAATTCTTTTTCTTGTTTACCTTCTTCTCTACAAGTAACCCAACAATCTTTTCCATATTTTTCTGCCAATTGCTCGATTGTACATATGTCTATTTTTTCATTATGTTTTACATATACTGGAGTATAATTAGCTACGCTATCGCCGTATACATACTCAGCTTTTGTTCTAACTGGCCCGAAACATGCTGTCTCATATACCATATCTCCATAAACTTCTTCAATTATACGTTTAGCATAAATAATCATCATACGACCTGTAGCCGTTGTACAAGCGGCGACATCTTTCTCATAAAACGTAGATGTTCTAGAACCACACTGACCATATAACGAATTCGCGGTAACCTTATAACCGAGTTGTCTTTTATCTAAAATATTTTGCATGAATGGGTCTTTTTCGGTTTTTATTTTTTTACGAGTATCCGACCTTGCTTTCAATAGTTCTTCCAAAATAGATGGCATAATGGATTTTTGATTATTTGGTAATTGTGCCCATCTACATATCATTTTGCCTACTTTCGTTTTTGTAGCAGCAGCAGTCTCCGATTTTCTTAGATATTTATAAGTATCAAACTCGATATCAATATAGTGATATCCAGGAATATTATCATATAGAAATCCACCTTTCGTGTCGCGTTCACCACTGATATTTATTAAATTACCTTTCAAATCATATTCTTTGGACCAAACCTTACTATCATGAGAGAAATTTTGACTAATCATAGACGATGGATATAGAGATGAATAATCAACACACGCTACGGGATTATCCATATACATCGAACATTTTGGTGGCAATACAATGGCACCTTCATAACCGTCCGCATCGGTAACTTTATCCAAATCAGGCATCAATGTATCCTTTTCTCTACATTTCTTCGCTACATAACTAGTGAGTTTTATACCTTGACCACGAAATACTAAGAAACTAATAGGAACACTACAAATACTAGACATCTCAACATATCCAGTAATAACATCGATTTTGTTCATCAAATGATGAACTAGGTTACAATCTTGAATACAGTATTTAGCGACGATAGCACGGTCGCTTGAATTACCATTTGCTAAACGGAAAATATCTTGTGGTGTTACATCATCCTTTGCCATACACCATTTTATGGATTTCGATTTATCGATTTCTTCGTGTCCTCCTATCAAAATAACATTGTATTTATTTGTTACTTCTTTCCCTTTTATCGTTTCATTTATTTCGACTCCATTACGTATTTCCAAGACCCTGAATTTCTGTCCATCTTTATAATAATCCGATGTAAAACTACTTAATTCAATATGAATAAAATCACCGGCATGGAGACCCATCAAGTTTTGACTATATAATTCTGTAGCATTACCGAATGTAGGATGTTCAACACATGCGGTTTTCTTTACATCATCACTAATGAATTGTCCGGCTACATCATCTAATTTATAAGATGATAAATTGAAATCACGACGAAAATACGCATACATATCAATCTGTAATCTACCCGTCATATTGAAAAACCGTAAATCATATTCACCACTAGCTATAACTAGTTTTTTATTTTCGATAGTGAGTTCATTTGGAGAATCACGTGGTGAGTTAGCACATAGTTCGCCTACTTTTCTAGATAATAATAAGAAATCGTGTTCGCAATGATTTTCTTGTGCTCGACGAAACATGAATTCATAATCAAACCCAAAAATATTATATCCAATGATGATATCAGGATTTTCCTTTTGTATTATTTCAGTCCATTTCATTAATAAGTCGGTTTCTGTTTCAACACTCTCAATTATAGCGCCATCTACTTCATCACAACTACCTAAAACTAAACAGTGATTTAGATATGGTTCTGAATCACCATATTTCATAAATGTCGAACCAATAAATGTTACTTTATCACCTTCTAGACGAGGAAATAGGCGGGTTAATACTTCATTTGTTATTTGTACTTTTTCATCTCTATCGAATGAATCACTGAGTAATATATCGAATATGGTTGCTTTTTTTTCTACTTTTGTTTTTTTTTTGTATTTATTATGTGAATATGCTACAGCATCCACACCAGATGTATTCGCAACCATTGCGGATTCGTTATCTGCTAATCCATCATTTCCTTCTGATTCCATGGTTGCTTGTTGAAATTCTTTCATTTGTTCGAAAATAGAATCAATCGTCAATAGGTTGGAATTGTCCTCTTCTGTGTTTGATTTTTTGGCTTTTTCCAATGATTCTTCTTTTAATATTTTTATCATTGATTTTACACGTTCTTTGGGTGGAGGATTTTTTGGATATACTAAATCCACATCATCGAAACTATCAAATCCAAATCCAGTCATAATAACCTTCTGTAGTAATAATTTGGCTTTATCTAGGTCCATGAATTGTGATTGCCTTATGAACGCATCGACCAAGTTAGTCGCTAAACGTTTATAGGTTTTAATAGGTAGGGGGAAATCACCGTGACTACTACTAGCTTCAATATCAAAACTACATATTTTATATGGAACTCGTACCTCTTTTTCTGGCATAGGAACCAATTCTTTTTTTGGACATATATATTCATATTTACAAGTGGTAGTATTATTTGTAGGTTTTGAAACACGATTTGTTTTGAAACATACCCAGCCAGATGGACTGATGTTTTGAATATGGAAATATCTTAAAAGTGGTGGAATATTACTTTCATATAATTCCAATTTGGCACCTTGAAAAATGAAATCGACCTGTTTTCGCTGATTTTCATCGCCAGTTTCACTTTTAACATAAGCATACCAGAAATTTTTCACTTTTCTCATAACAATTGTATTTTTAAATGCGATTCGAATAAATTTGCTTTTCTTACCACCAGAGAATCCATATAATTTATGGTAATCTACGAGCTCGTATGATACGATGGATTCTTTATATCGCTTTTCTAGTTTGGATTGAATTTCTCGAATAAGACAATTCATGTTATATTCCGTCCAATTATCACCGACTTTTATGAAGAAGAATGGTTCATAATCACTAATATATAAACAAGCAGTCTCACCTTTTTCATTGATACCAAACATTTGGATTACGAAAACGCTTTCATCTTTCGCTGAGTATTTACGTTTGTATGGGTCGTCATTAGAACCGTTATCTGAATTAGAATCATTTCCACTACCACTTTCATTCTCTTTTTTTGGGACTTCATCGTAAGTATTGAAATCAAATAATCGAAATGATTTTACAACAGCGAGCTTTTTATTCGATGGTTTGGTTTCTGAGGTCATTTTGTATTAGTATTGGTTTTATATTTAAATGGATTCGATATATTATCAATAATATTTATCAATTTTTTGGCGTTTTTGTAGCATAATTTTTATAATTATTTTGCTATAAAATATAAATTTTTTGATAGAATTTATACCAGTGAGGATTTGAATCCGCACCCATAAGTTGTTCTCTATTCAAATCGGTAACTGGTAACTTAGTTGAATAATTATCCGAACAGTGGATAATTATTCAATGGTGTATATTTATAATGATTTATAATGATTTTTTTGAACTCTTAGGACTCTTTGATTTTTTATGGTTTTTTGGACTTTTTGTATCATTATATTGATATCCTCCACGAATACGTTTCAAGAATTCCATTACCATTGATTTCGCTTTATTACCATTATATTCTGTAGGTTCAAGTACTCGTTCTTCCATAATTTCTAATACGTCTTCTGGTTCGCTTTCACCGAAAACCCATGATTTCATAGATTCAAAATCACGTTCTCCATTATATATTTGGATTTTATTATTTTTAATTTTGAAAATAACAGGAAAACTATTTCCTTGTAATCGTTCACCACTGTATTTGTTATTTAATTTATTGATTTTTGTTTCTTTGTCAGCATCCGTGGATTCTATTTCATGTATCTTTGCTACTTTGCCTTTAAGAAAAATTGTCAAATTTTTCCAATCCTTTTTCATATCTTTACAGTGACCACACCATTCCGCATAAATTAAACCGACAATAATTGGTTTTTTTATGTTTTTCTGTTTTTTTGCTGTTTTTCTTGCGGTGCTCTTTTTATGATTTTTATTCGATTTATGAGAACCTTTTGGCATTTTTGTTACTTATATAATATCGATAGAAAATCTTACTAAATAAAACAATATATTTTTGAGAATTTTCCTCTTTATATATTATAAGTATTCGTATTATAATAAATGAAACCAATAACCCTATTTTTTATTATATTTTTATTAATAACATTTTTATTGGGTATGTATTTATACGCAACATTTTCTTTGAAGACTACCAAATTAGAAACAGTAGAAAGTAAAATCGAAACGTTATCCAATAATTTTTCGAGTGATTCTAAATGCCCAAATTTATTAGTAAGAAAAGGAAAAGTATTGATGTTATATAATAAAAATGAACCAATTGTAGATGGTAAAAATCCTATACCTTTTTTTAATATGGACGAATATATAAATTATTTAGAGATACAACGTTCAAAAGGAATAAATTGTCCAGTATTGTTTTTACAACAAGAATCCAATACCCAAGGTGAAGATGTATTTAGAATGAGACCGAGTCCATTCGATTTACAAGGTGGATTACCACAAATGGCAAATTTGAGTGAAAATGATAAAAAAATCGTTACGATAAAAGATGCGAATCGTAAAAATTATCCATATAATGCTAATAATTATCCGGGATTTGACCCTACTAGTCAATATGTTGGTGTATATACTAATTTAGACATAATTCATGATAAAACACAAAAGAATGAAATCAGTGATAATCCAATGGACCCTAATTGGGCAGGAACTATTTATACACAACAAATGATTGATTCTGGAAAATATTTAGAAAGACATGTTACGCGTCCAGCTTTAACCACCCCAAAAACCACTTTTTATCCTAGTATAACAAATTTCCATATGCCCAAAGATATTTTATAATAGATTTTAGGTGAAATTTATTTATTATTATAATATATATATTTTAATAATAATGTCTGAAAATAATAATAATGATTT
>Ga0209400_1002557_pt1 | contig 13693 bp, 11 predicted proteins | sample M_130807_EF_Meta_FD_187313 | JGI IMG/M metagenome (GOLD analysis project Ga0209400, IMG submission 187313) | Freshwater microbial communities from Lake Montjoie, Canada to study carbon cycling - M_130807_EF_MetaG (SPAdes) (version 2) | ecosystem: Environmental > Aquatic > Freshwater > Lake... | reverse complement strand
GCCTGCTGGGCTATTGGCTTGTCCTGCCATTCCTTGTCTTGGGATGGCCGAAAACTTTGGAGTTTGCGTGAACGCTGATCGACAGACAAGAGTGTCTTTCGTACTTCCAGCATGCGCGTCATCGGCAGCAAGGACTTCCCCTCCCCCTTTGATTGGGATGCGGTGGAGACATCCCATCAGCGGCATCTACCTCAACTGGACCAACCGGGTGCGATTTATTTTGTCACATTCCGTCTCGCGGACTCGGTGCCGCAAAAAGTTTTGAAACGCTGGTTAAATGAGTAGGAAAGCTGGCGGCGAAGCCATCCTGAGCCGTGGGACGAAGACACTCAGAAACAGTATCGGCGTCTCTTCACTGTTCGAATGGAACGATGGCTCGATTCCGGTTCCGGCGAGTGTATGCTGCGGAATGTACAATGCCGCACAGAGGTGGCTGAACGTCTGCTTTTCAAACATGGTACGGATTACGATCTAGGTGACTGTGTGGTGATGCCCAATCATGTCCATGTCCTGCTGCAACCTCCTGGTGACAAGCCGCCGCATGAAATCTTGAAGTCGATCAAGGGAGTCAGTGCGCGAAACCTCAATCGCTTGCTAGGAAAAACCGGCTCTCTTTGGATGGATGAGTCGTTCAGCCACATCGCTCGCAGTTTGGAACAGTTGAAGAAATTTCAGCACTATATCCAGGAGAATCCGCTGAAAGCAGGCCTGGCAGCAAACGATTTCAGCTACCAACAGCGCTGGCGGATCCTCTGAAGTACGACAGACACTCCTGTCTGTCGGTCAGCGTCACCGCAATCCCCTGCGCACGCGCATCATCCCAAACCGACTGAACTGCCCGGTGATGCGGCTGGTAGAGTTGCGGGCTGTGACTTATGGCGGAGCGCTGATCTACAGACAGGAGAGCCGAGGCTTCGCGAGACAGGCGAAGTCAATCTGTCGTATTACTTCAGCGTCTGCGGCCACGCCAACAGATCCGCAAGCCCCTGCGGCCCGATAGCACCAGCAAGCCCCGGAGGCATGAGCGACAGCTTCATCTCCCCCTTCTTGACGATGCTCGATTTCTTAACGTCCGCACTCACTCCACGTCCTCACCCAGATGCGCCGCGAGGTGCTTTCGCAACTCCGTGCGCGCGCGGAAGAGCAGGCTCTTCACCGCAGGAAGGGACATTTTCAGCACAGCGCAAATGTCCTCATACGGCAGGTCCTGGTGACGGCGCATGACGACGGCGATGCGCTGCTTCTCCGGCAGCGCGGCGATGGCTTTGTCCAGCGCCTGCTCCAGCTCCGTCTGCTGGGTGATGTGATCGGCACCCGGCGTGCTGTGATCGGCAAAGTACTTCGGCGGCTCGTCCTCGTTCTCCTGCTCCATGCTGACTTCCTTGCGGCGGGAGCGACGGCGGGTTTCGTTGAAGACGAGGTTGCGGGTGATGGTGAAGAGCCAGGTGGTGAACTTGGCGGTGACTTCGTAGCGCGGGGCGCTGCGCCACACGCGGATGAAGACCTGCTGCGCGATGTCGTGCGCATCGTCAATGTTGTTCAGCATGCGGGCGCAGGTGCCGATGATGGCGCTTTGATGCATTTCCACCAGACGCTCAAAGGCTTTCACATCGCCTTCCTTGACGCGGAGCATGAGGCGCACGCTTTCCTGGTCGGATGACTCCTCCACACCGTCGGCGGCTGCCTGCGGTGCATGGGGGGGAGCGTTCCGTTCCGGTTCGGGCATGAGGTAGGCTGGCAGTGTGGCTGCCATGCTAGCGAGGGTCATGCGCAATGTAAACCACCGGAGGCGTGGAATGGTTGCGCGCGAATATTTGACGCTCAAAGCACCGTCGTTAGCGTAATGATTGCCATGAACGATCAAACCTGGGACACGACTTTTCGCGAACTTTTCGAGCGCTGCGCCAAACTGCACCGTGGCGGCGACACCCGTGCGGCCAAGTGGTTCACGGCGGCGGACAAGGCCTTTCTCGACAGCATTGGCTACACGACGCAGGAGTTTTTTGACTTTGTCGATGATCACTGCCGCTATGGCGCTGAGGGGCCATCGCTGGAGACGAGCCTGCTGGTGGCGGCGGTGCGGCGGGATTACTTCCGCGTGGTGCAGCACAGCCAGCGCACGGGGAAGACCGTCCCACCGGACGAACTCCCGCCCAAAGCAGCGGCAGTGGACGGCATCCCATGGCTGCCACGTTTGATCGTGAAGGCGCGGGCGAAACTCCACGGCGAGATGGACCCTGACACGATGTTTGTCTGCGGCGGTGACCGCGCTTTCTTTGAGCAGCACAAGCTGCACCCCGCTGATTTCCTCCGCGTGACGTGGGCGGCAGGGGACGATGACCGCAAGATCATCGACTTTGCGAAGACGGGGAAGATGTAGATCGAAGCGTTGAGTGCCTTACTCTGATCCGTTGGTGGAATGGACTGATATGTGGCAGACAGGAGTGCTTGCGCACGACGCTCATGCAGGAAGTACGACAGGCACTCCTGCCTGTCGGTCAGCGCTTGCGCAAGCTCTGCCGCTTTCAGCCCGCCCCAGCCCCGACGGGCAGGTGCTTCAGACGTGCGCCCTGCGCTGCCCAGACTCGGTCTGCGGTACGTGAAGGTGCTTGATGGCGATGGGCGCTAGTGGAGCGCTGATCGACAGACAAGAGTGTCTGTCGTACTTACTTCTTCTCAACACCGCCTTCTTTCGCGACTTCGTCCTTCTTCTGCTGCACGGCGGCGGAGCTGACTTCCAGGAGTTTGGGGGCTTCGCCGCCTTTGGGCACGAACTTCAAGGCGACGCCGTTGATGCAGAAGCGGCGGTCGGTGGGGGTTTTGAAGCCTTCGCCTTCGAAGACGTGGCCGAGGTGGGCGTCACAGCGTTTGCACACGGTTTCGATGCGGCGCATGCTGTGGCTGTTGTCGGTTTTTTCGAGCACGCCTTTGGCTTTGGACGAGTCGTAGAATGAGGGCCAGCCGCAGCCGGAGTGGAATTTTTCCTTGGAGGTGAAGAGCTCAGCGCCGCAGCACACGCAGTAGTAGGTGCCCTCGCCCTGCTGCTCGAACTCGTGATAGATCGCGCCGTTGGGGCGTTCGGTGCCGCGCATGCGCGTCACTTCATACTGTTCGGGGGTGAGCAGTTTTTTCCAGTCGTCTTCAGACTTCACGATTTCGGGCTTGGGCATGGTTTTGGAGTTGGTTTGGGTTTTGTCCTCGGCCTGGGCGATGCAGAAGGCGGCGGCAAGGGCGGAAAGGAGGGCGAAGCGGAGTTTCATGGCGTTGTTTGGCTGATACGTGGGAGGAACGGCGAAGATTGCTTATTCCCACAAAAGTTGTGGCTTCAATCTTCATCCTCACGTGCCAGTTGGCCGATGTTCCAGAGCAGCAGGCGGAAGCCGGCATCGGGATGACGATCCGCAGCCGCAGCATGCCGGCGGAAGGAGGCCAGCAGTTCCTGGCGCTCGGTCGTGGTGTATGCTCCGCCACGCAGCACACCCTGGTCGGGCATGGCGCTCCATGAATCAGAGACCCATTCCCAGAGATTGCCGGAGAGGTCATGCAAACCGCGCCCATCCGCGCGGAAAGAACCGACGGGCGCAGCACCCGCAAAGCCGTCCTCGTACTTGGGGACGGCGTGCTTGCCGGTTTTGTCCGCGCTTTTATCCAGGAAGTTGCCGGATTTGGCGGGTGGCGGCCAGATGAAACCCCAGGGGTAGATGCCCTCGATGCGCAGGCTGCGTTCGGCGGGCGTGGCTCCAATCTCCCGCGAGAGATAGGCGGCCATGCTCCACTCATCATCACTCGGCAGCCGGTATTCCTGGTCCGGTTCCAGCAGGCCCTGCGCACGCTCACGGTCCGTCAGCCAGCGGCAGAACAGCTCGGCTTCGGAGCGGTTGACCATGTTCACGGGCAGGTCGGGCTCGGCATCCAGCACGCGGCCATCCACCGGTGGTTGATTGGTCGCTTTAGCGAATTCGGCAAAGTCTTTGCGGCGCGTTTCTGTCGTGGCCAGCATGGCCTTGCCGAGCGGCACGAACTTGATGCCGAGGCTGTTCTGCCACGGCTTGCCAAACACCACGGACCCGGTGGCTTTCAGGCGTAGATTGAAGCTGATGCTCTGCCCCTCCTTGAGCTTGCCACTGGCCAGCTCGGGCTTGTAGCCGGGCAGATTGATCTCGTAGCGGAAAGTATCCGCGCGCACCTTGGGCAGGGCCAGCGGGGTGCGGCCCATGAGTCGCTCCCCATCGAAGACTTCTGCGCCCGCAGGTGTGCTGGCGAGGTTTAAGCTGCCGAATTTCACGGTCACGATCTCACAGCGAATCGCGCTGTGGCCGGGCTTCGGTTTGGAGGCCCCCGGTGTTTGTGGAATGCCCGCCTGGCGCCAGGCATACTCGTGGTCGGGGTCCAGGTGTCCGCTCTGGCGGTCGGTGGCGGTCATCCAGGCGCAAAAGGCGTCGGCTTCCTCCTTCGGAATCACCGCAGCGTACAGGGTGCTCTTATCCGCCAGCGTCACGGGGGTGACTTCGTACTCGGCGGCACCATAGGTGACGTCGAGGAACTTGCGGAACAGATCAGCATCCAGCGGCAGGTCCGCAATGTGACGGTCCTGCTTGTAGGTGAACCACTGTTTGTAGCGGTTCTGCCAGACTTTGCCGGGCGCGGGTGTTTGTGGACGCGCAGGCAGCACTGGCGGCGGCTTCACCGGCACGGGGATTTCATAGCTCCATTCACGCTGGTGCTTCGCCATCACGATGCTGCTTGCCAGGAGAAAGGAGGTGAGCACGGTGATGATGGCCGCGCGGCTGAAACGGCGGATGAAGCTCTCCGGTTTGATGTCGCCGACGTGCTGCAGGGATTCGGCAAAATCCGAGGCGTTGGCGAAGCGCCGACCCAGGTCGGCATCACAGGCCTGGCAGATCACACGATTGAGGTCGATCCAGAACGGCCACTCCTCGTCGGAGAGGTTGTCTGGCACCTCGGGGAATTCCATGCGGTCTTTGCCGCTGCTCATTTCATACAGCACCTTGCCCAGACTGTAGATGTCCGCCTGCGGCGTGCCGGGACCTTCCGGGGGCACGAAGCCCTCCGTGCCCACAAAGGTGCGCTCCCCAAAGGCAGCGACGAGGCCGATGTCCGCCAGCTTGCACACCCCGCCGACAAAGATGATGTTGGAGGGCTTGATGTCACGGTGAGTGAGGCCGTGGTTGTGCATGTAGTGCAGCGCATCGGCCATGTACACGCCCGCATCCCGGCAGAAGAAGGGATCCAGCCGGCCATGGCGCCGCATGTCGGTGGTCAGCGTGCGCGGCACGTAGGTCTTCACGTCCTTGATGTGCGCACCGTCTTCGGCATCGTCCGCCAGTTCCATCACGCAGTAGTAAAAGCCGCGCGTTTCATTCCAGCCGACGTGCAAGATGTGTACGAGGCAGGGATGCCCGCGCGAGATCGGCTCAAATTGCTGGATGCCCTGAAACTCGCGGTGAAAGGTGCGAGTGAGTTCAAAGTCCTCGCGCCAGACGATCTTCACCGCACGCAGCGCGCCCGTCACACTTTGCGCCAGCCACACTTCGCCATAGGCCCCGGAGCCGATTCGTTTCAGCAGCGTGTAGTCGGGAATGACGATGTCATCCCGGTGGGAAGGCGGACCGTTTTTGTCGCGGCTCTTGACCCTCTCCCGTGCCGTTGGCGCGGCGATGGGTGGAGCGGGCAGATCCGCCTCAAAGGAATCTGCATCAAGTGCTGCTTCATCCATGGCAGACAAGTCTGCTGCCTCCTCCTCACCTTCGGGAGGAGGCGTATGCTCGGCGGGCAGGTCGGCTGGATCGCTCATGAAGCTGGCGTGGAAGGAGGGTGGCTGCATGGACTGTCCAAGCCAACGCCCGGAAATCTCCCACTAAAGCATCGTATTCTCAAGCCCCTGCACTTCTTTCTTCACCAGCGCCCCGACCCGGTGCTTGGCCAGATAGACCTGTGCGGCATTGATTCCCAGGGCTTCGGAGGTCTTCTTCACCCCCCAGCCCTTCATCACATAACAGTCAAAAATTTGAAACTGCCGGGGCGAAACCTTGGCTTTGACCCGCTCCAGCGCGGCGGCGGTGATGTTGTCACGCCACTCGCGGTCCCAGATGTTTTCCAGCAGGTTGTCCTTGTCCTGGGAGAGGCGGTCGATGACTTGGCCGCTGGTGTCCTCGGTGTCCGCATTGCCCTGGTCGGCCAGGGAGGGCTGGCGCTTGCGGGCGCGGAAGACATCAAGAATGCGCCAGCGGGTCATCTGCAGCAGCCAGGCCTTGAAGGAGCCTGCACGCGGGTCGTACTGGCCTTTCTGCACCTGGCGGGCGATGGCGATGATCGTTTCCTGCACCACATCAAAGGCTTCTTCACGGGTGAGTCCCGCCTTGGTGCCGACGCTGAAAATGAGGCGCCAGTAGGTCTGATAAAACTCGTTCCAGGTCTTCTGATCCTCCCAGTTGTTCAGACGCTCGATCAGGCTTTTGCGGGTTTTTTCCCACAAGCCTTTTTCTCTCTTTACGTCTTCCGGGATCGGAATGTCTGGCTCAGGTACCGGTTTGCTCATTGCTCCATGACTGTCAACGGATGAGTCGCGCTGTCAAACCTTTGAAACCTAGCAGGCATCGAGAAAATCAGCGAAAGAGACGCGTATCGAACGGCGGGGTCGCCCACTATGATGCCAGCGTCGAATTCATGACATCCATGAAGTCGTTTCATCCACCCGAGCCATCAGAGGAGGGATCGTCAGTTGCCATCACGGGGAGGCTGGTTAGTCTGGTAGTCCAGCGCCGCGTTTGTGGCGTAGTCCTTGCTTTAAAGCCATGCCCGAATTGGAAAATCCCTTTCAAGAGACTCTGCTCTCCCGCCACCGTGCGGAACCCTGCTCCGTTGTCATCTTTGGTGCCACCGGCGATCTCACCCATCGCAAGCTCATTCCCGCCATCTACAACATCGCCGCCGCAGGCGACCTGCCGCCCCAGTTCAAGGTCGTGGGTTTTGCCCGGCGTGACAAGACAGACGAAGGCTTCCGGACGGAACTGGAGACGGGGAACCGCCAGAACAGCCGGCAGGGGCACAACGACGAGCTGTGGAAGAGCTTCTCCCAGTGCATTCACTATCACCGCAGTGAGTTTGAAGACCTCGAAGGCTACAAGGCCCTGGGCCGCCTGCTGGACCAGTTTGATGCGGAGCGCGGCGCTCCGGCGAACCGCCTCTTCTACCTCGCCGCAGCTCCAGAGGCTTTCAAACCCATCCTGGAAATGATCCGGGCCGCCGGGCTGAATCAAGGCACGAACGGCAAATGGGCGCGTGTGGTCTGTGAGAAGCCGTTCGGCAAAGACCTGGCCACGGCGCAGGGCCTGAATGCGGTGGTCGCCGCCACCTTTGCGGAAAAAGACACCTACCGCATCGACCACTACCTCGGCAAAGAGACCGCGCAGAACATCATGGTGCTGCGCTTTGCGAACTCCATCTTTGAGCCCAACTGGAACAGCCGTTACATCGACCACGTGCAGATCACCTGCGCGGAGAATCTCGGCATGGAAGGTGGGCGCGGGGGCTACTATGACACCGCCGGGGCGCTGCGTGACATGGTGCAGAACCATCTGTTGCAGTTGGTTTCTCTCGTCGCCATGGAACCACCGACCGATCTCAGCGCCGACAGCGTGCGCGATGAAAAAGTGAAGGTCATCCGTGCCCTGCGCCCGCTGGTGGGGCCTGAGGCCGTCGGCAAAAACGTGGTTCGTGCTCAATACACTGCAGGCAGCGTCGATGGAGTGGCGCGCGTGGGTTATCGTCAGGAGGACCGCGTGAATCCTGAATCCACGACCGAGCCCTATGTGGCGCTGCGTCTCATGATCGACACCTGGCGCTGGCAGGGCGTGCCGTTTTACATCCGGGTGGGCAAGCAACTGCCCAAGAAGGCCACGGAAATCAGCGTGCATTTCAAGAAGCCGCCGCAGGTTCCGTTTGCCACCTCGTCCATGCTTAAAAATAGCGAGAACACCCTCGTCATCCGCATTCAGCCAGATGAGGGCATCGCGTTGCGCATCCTGTGCAAGCAGCCTGGTCAGGCTATGAGCATGCAGCAGGTGAAGATGGACTTCCGCTACTCATCGAGTTTTGGCAAGGCCAGCCCCGAGGCCTACGAGCGTCTGCTACTGGATGCCATGGCCGGCGACGCCACCTTGTTTGCCCGCCGCGATGAAGTCGAGAACGCCTGGAGGTTCGTCGATGAAATCGAAAAAGCCTGGCACAAGTCCGACACGCCGCCGACCATGCATGAATACCCTGCCGGCAGCTGGGGGCCGAAGGAAGCGGATGACCTGCTGCGCGCCGACGGTCGTGAGTGGCGGCTGCTGTAATTTGGAAGGAACCCAACCATGCTCTCTTCCAATCTCAACGACTCCGATCTTGATCGGCTTGGCCTCGAAACGCCCATCGCGCGCATTGATCGTGCGCTGAAGCAGTTGTGGGAAGGGGATGAGGCGAAGACCCGTGCCTCGCTCATCAATCTGGCAATCTACACCGAGGACGGCTGCCAATTGATGGCGGACAACGAGTTGCTCGACCACGTGGCCGCCCAGCACGCCTGCCGCGCCCTGCTCATTCTGGCACTGCCTGAAGCCCGGTCGCCGCGTGCGCGGGCCTGGATTCAGGCGCTGTGTCGCCCTTATCAGGGGAAACAGGTCGTCTGCAGCGAGCAGATCAGTTTTGTGCTCGAAGGCGGGGATGCCGCGCAGGTGCAAAACATCGTGTTTGCTCATCTCGATTCCGATCTGCCGCTCGTCGTCTGGTGGCAGGGCGATCTGTCCAAGAATTTTGAAGAACGCCTCTACAGCCGCATCGACACGCTGATCATCGACAGTTCGCGGTGGAGCGATCCCGCGCATCAGTTCGATGCGCTGCTGGCCGCCATGAACGCCGAAACCGGTGGCTTCGATGTGCGCGATCTTGCGTGGACGCGTTCCCATTTCATGCGCACCGCGCTGGCCACCTGCTTTCAGGACGCCACCAGTTGCCAGAATCTCGCTAGGCTGCAGAGCATCCGCATCACCCATCTCACCGGCCAGCGCACCACCGCGCTGCTGCTCGCCGCGTGGATCAATCAACGCCTGAAGGCCGCCTTGAGCGTGGAGTTGATCGAAAAGGACACCGGCCCCGCGCTGCAGGGCCTGGTGCTGGAAGGTCCCGGCGTGCGTGGCGAGGTGCGGCGCGAATGCGACTCCTGCTTTGTCCGGGTCAGCTCGACCTGCGGCGAGAACACCCGGGAGGAACTCCTCCCTGCGGATGTGGACAGTGACGCCGAGCTCGTGAGTGAACTGCTGTCCCGCTTTCACGGCAGCACGCTCTACTCCTCCATGCTGCCGTTTGTTCGCAGCATGTTGAAATAACCGTTCGACATTTGTCCTGCGGGTTTCGACACTGCGAGCATGCGCCCCTGGTTCCATCTCGCCCGTATTTCCAATCTGCCCACTGCCTGGACCAATGTCACGGCGGCATGGCTTCTGGCCGGCGGCGCACTCTTCGACGTGCGTCTCGGCTGGTTCATTGTCGCTGGTTCATTGCTCTACATCGGCGGCATGATCTTGAATGATGCGGCCGACGTAAAATTTGATCGCGTGCACCGCAAAGAGCGGCCCATTCCCAGCGGTCAGGTAGGCCTGCGCGAGGCGTGGGTGGTGGGCAGCGTCATGCTGCTGGCGGGGGCCACCATCGCTGCGGTCTCCGGTGCCAGTCCGAAGATCACGGCATTTTTGGTGGGTGGGATTGTCTTGTACGATCTCTACCACAAGCAGTGGGCTGGCTCCGTCGTCATCATGGGGGCCTGCCGGCTGCTGCTGTACCTGATGGCGGCCTCCGCTGTGGTGCCGTTCAAACCTGACGGCCCCATGCTGGCGCTGCCCTATGCGGTGGCGCTGGGCTGCTACATCGTCGGCATCACCCTGGCTGCACGGTTGGAGCGCAAAAGCGGGGCGGTGCCTGTCCCGGCATCTATGCTGGCGTTTGCCCTGCTCTACACCCCTGCCATTGTTTGTATGATGCGGTTCGCTTCTGCCGGCGGCAATCCCGTGCAGCTCGTAGTCCTGGCGGTGTTCGCCATGCTGGTGGCTTACGTGACACATATTTTTCGCCAAGGCGGCCCCGCCATCGGCAAGGCCGTTGGCTGGCTGCTCGCAGGCATTGCCGTGGTCGATGCACTCGCGGTTGCCACGGTCTCGGTGCCACTCGCACTCTGTTTCGTCGCGCTCATGCCGCTGCTGCGTTTGTGGCAGCGCTGGGTGGCCGCGACGTAGCAGCACTCAAGGCGGCGTTTCGCCCATTACAGCAAGGCCGGTGCATGCAGCCCGCTGAGGGCAAATGCCGCCGGGTGAAGGCTGGCGGTGGCGGATGGAATGGAGGTGGTCGGTGCACTGAAGCAGTGCCTGCCAGCCAGAATCTGGCGCACAGCGGCCAGTTTGGCGGCGGTGCTGCTATCAGCCGTCACGCAGCCATGGGCTCCGGCGCGCAGGGCGTGCCCGGAATCAAGCTCCTGGCCGTGACCTGTGACAATGAGAAACTTCAGTCCTGCATGCAGCACGGCGAGGTCGTGCACCAGTTCCAGGAGCCGGCGGCCCGGTAGGTCCAGGCTGAGCATGACGAGATCCGGCTGCTGCTGTGACACGGCGGCAAATGAGCGGGAGGCGCTGGTCACGACCGCAGCCAGGGTGAGATCGGGCTGCATTTCCAGCGCAATGCGAAAGAAGGCGGTGCTGGCCAGACTGTCAGCCACGATGACGATACGGTTGGGATTTTTCATTTTCAGACTGCTGCCGGTTATTCAACGTTTGAGTCTCCCGATTCAGGCATTGGCCAGCCATCGAAGAATTGGAACAAAACCTTCGCTTTGGGGTGGTGGAGCGCGCTCTTTTGTGCAGATGCAAGCTGCGTGCCTTGGAGCATCTCATCGAAGAGATGCGAAGTGTCATCCAGGTGCTGGTGTAAATCAGTAAAACCCAGATGGGTGGCGGTGCCTAGAGCCCGGCATTCGGCGTGGCAGGATGACGAGTTCATGGTGGCAGTGGGCGGGGTTGGGATGATGAACATGGTTGGGGGGGCGGCTGGTCACATGGGCGTGATGAGCATGAATGACTGAGCAGTAGGGGGACTCTGCACCATGAGGGCATTCCAACGCTCCGGCATCAGTGCTGCGGCTGTTTTCATTTAGGTGTTGCGCCTATATTTCCGGCTGGCGCGTTACACCATGAGCAATTGAAAACGGGTCCGAATCAATCCGTCCAGTAACGCGGCTTTTCGCTGGATCCGCGAGAGCTGGTTTGCCCCTGGAGAATCGAGGCGAAGGCCTTTTAAAGGGTGGGATGCAATGAGGCGGCAGTCCCCCGCTGGGACGAAGGATTCCAGGGACGCGCACAGCGCATCCCTACCATCCAGAGTGGTGCACGCCGCAGGACTGGTAGGGAAGCGCTGTGCGGGTCCCAAGTTTCGGGTCTGTGGCACCGCAGGCGCCAAGAAAGGTGCGCCGTCCTTGGCATAGGGAAAGGCAGGAAGTGCCGTGAGTTGACGCAGGTGCGACGCCCGCAGGGAATCTGGTCCTGCTGAGGAGGTGACCCGTATTCAACTGACTATGGTATTATTTGAGCACTTCTGGCTGGGTCTCCACCCAGCGCACTGCTTGGCGGATCATCTCGGCACTGGTGACAAAGCCCATTTTATCTTTGATATGGTCACGATGGACCGAGACGGTCTTCGGACTCAAATGCAACTGCGCCGCGATCTCCTTGGCGGTCTTGCCATGGCCAAAAAGCTCAAAGACTTGGAACTCCCGGTCGCTCAGTTGTTTCAGCGGCGATTCAGTCGAACCACGCGGCCGGGGCATGGCGAAGGTGGCCGCGAGATGCGCGGCCAGCCGCTCGCTGACATACACGCCGCCGTCGAGCACCTTGTGGATGGCGTCCAGCAGCGCATTGCCGGGGCTGTCCTTGCCGACGTAGCCGCTGGCTCCCGCACGGAGCGCACGCGCGGCGCACAGCATTTCATCATGCATGGAACTGACGATGATCTTCAGTCCGGGGTGCAGTGCGGTGAGGTCTTTGATGAGCTCCAGTCCGCCCCGCCCCGGCATGCTGAGATCAGTGATGAGCAGATCGGGCTTTTCGTGGGCCACCAGGGTCATGGCCTCGGCTTCACTGGCCGCCGTGCCGCAGATTTCAAACTGAGGACTGGCCTGCAACATGAAGCGGTAGCCATTGATCACGGCCGGATGGTCATCCACAAGCGCGATACGGCAGGTCTGGGGGCTGGCATTGGCAGGGTTCATAGGGTGTTGGGGATATGGACGGCGATGCGGGTGCCACCAGCGGGCGGAGCGCCGTGCTCCATCCTGCCGCCCATCACTTCGGTGCGATGCTGCATGATGCGAAACCCGATGCCGCCACGCTCTGCCGGCACCTCTGGCAGGCCGCAGCCGTCGTCGTCGATCTCCAGCACCAGAGAGCCGCCACGGCATTCCAGGCCGATGCGGATCTCGCCAGAATCGGCATGCTTCAGGGCATTGTTCACCGCCTCCTGGGCGATCCGGTAGAGATTGCACGCGGTGGCCTCGCTGAGCTCGGTGATGTGCTCCGGGCATTCAAACACGCACCGCACACCGGAGCTGCGCGTGGTGGCGTCTGCCAGCGCCTGCAGCGCGTGCTCTAGGCCCTGCTCCCACAGGGGAACCGGGGCCAGTCCATGGGACAGACCACGCACCTCGGCCAGGGCTTCGCGCAGGCTCTGGCTGGCATGCCCGGCGTGGTCGGCTAGAGCAGGGGCTTTGGTCTGCAGTTCGTCATGCAGGCCGTTGATGGCCATCAGCACGGCAGTGAGCTGCTGGCCGATGCCGTCGTGCAGCTCATGGCCGATGCGACGGCGCTCATTTTCAGCCGAGTCGATCACCGCACGTTCCAGCTCTGCGCGTTCGCGTTCACGGTCGGCCAGCCGGCGGGTCATTTTTCTGAAAGCCTGCGACAGCTCATGCACTTCATCGCCACCGCGCACCGGGTCGATGCTGACCGTCCGGCCTTCACCGAACTCGCGGACGGAGCGTGCCAGCCGTTCGAGCCGGGTCGCCACGCCAAAGTGCAGAGTGGCCCAGAGGCAGAGGCACATGACGGCGATCACGGAGGCCGACCACGCCATGCGCTGGCGCGCATCCTGGTGCGCATTGGCGACGGCATTGGCACGGTCATAGACCAGCAGAAGCCATTGCCGGCTGCGGGTGGCGATCTCGATGGGAAAGGCCGCCAGCACGATGAAGTCCCCACCGTCCACAGTGGCGGATTCCATGATTTTGTCAGTGCTTTGCTTGGCCCGCTGCCAGGCGGTGGCCGCAGGCGTGTCGTCAGCAGAGCGTCCCACCCACTGGGCGGAGGAGCTTGCCAGCACCCGGCCTTGTGCATCCACCACGGCGGCGATGCGCAGCCAGGGCTCATGCTTCCAGTCGGAGAGGCTGTCACTCAGCGCCTTGACCTCGCCGCGCATGAGGTGCTGCCGGGCCAGCGGGGTCAGCCGCGTACCGGTCGCCTCCGCCTGCGTGGTCACGTCGTTAAAATTGCGCTTCAGGTCGTTGGCCAGGTCCAGTTCATAGTCCATCCAGGCCGCCACGAGCCCCAGCAGCAGCAGCAGCGCGGGAATCAGGAATCGAAGTGGGGGCGGAAAGGAC
>Ga0209400_1002556_pt1 | contig 13695 bp, 3 predicted proteins | sample M_130807_EF_Meta_FD_187313 | JGI IMG/M metagenome (GOLD analysis project Ga0209400, IMG submission 187313) | Freshwater microbial communities from Lake Montjoie, Canada to study carbon cycling - M_130807_EF_MetaG (SPAdes) (version 2) | ecosystem: Environmental > Aquatic > Freshwater > Lake... | reverse complement strand
GTAAGGTTGATACTAATTCTGATGATGATGATGATGACGCTGGCGATGATGATGACGCTGGTGATGATAATGATGCTGATGCTGATGATGACGCTGGTGACGATGGTGATGATAATGATGCTGATGACGCTCATGATAACGCTGGTGAAGGTAATGATGGTGATGACGCTGGTGATGATAATGATCATGATGACGCTGGTGATGATAATGATGATGATGACGCTGGTGATGATGACGATGATGATGAAAACGAAGTAATAAATATTGATAATTTACCTTTAAAGAAAAAAGAACCTTATTTTCAAACACGAATTGAAAATTTAGATCCCGCTTTAATTATTAAAGAAGATTCAAAAGAGTTTAATTCTTACGTTAGAAGTTGTAGTAGTTCAACCAAAAGACAGCCTGTAATTTTAACCGACAATGAATTAGAAAAAATAAATAAAGAACATCCTGGATTTTTGCGCGAGCAAGATATTATTAAATATGGTTCTAATCCGAAAAAACAGTTTAATTATATTTGCCCACGTTATTGGTGTTTAAAAAATAATACAATTGTTGACCCAAAAGATTTAACCGAAGTTATTGTTAATGGTAAAAAAGAATTGAAAAGTCCCAATTGCGGTTATGTATTACCAGATGATGCAAAACAGGTTAAACCAGGTTATTATGTTTATGAATTTTATAAACCAAAAAGCGGTAATAAAGATTATAAACGATTTCCTGGATTTCAAACAGATAAACATCCTCAAGGATTTTGTTTACCTTGTTGTTTTGACAAGTATAACACAATTGGACGAATTGATGCAAAAAAACGTTGTAAACAAAATAACGATTTAGAAGATAAAACTAAGATAGACCAAAAACAAAAAAATAAAGGTAAGCAAGAAGATGAATATGTAATAGGACCAGATAGGTTTCCTCTACCACAAGGCAGATGGGGATATTTACAGCCTCAAATACAACAAATTTTACATGAAGTAAATGCCGATTGTCAAATCAGTAAAACTAATACCAATTTAAAACCCGATCATCCTTGTTTATTAAGACACGGTATAGAAATAAATGATAGACAATCTTTTGTAGCCTGTATAGCAGACATATTAATGTACGGTAAAATTGACAATGAGAGACCGAATATTAAAACGATGAAAAATATTATTATAGATGCTCTTACTATTGATAAATTTATTACATATCAAAATGGTAATTTAGTCAATGAATTTAAAAGTATAAAATTAGAACACATTGATATTGAAAAATATCAATCTACAAAAACATATAATAAGATAAATAAAACAAACCCTGAAGAAGTTATTTATTATAAAAAAATTGTTTCCGCATTTGAAAATTTTATTAATTATTTAAAAGATGATGACTCAATTATTGATCATACTTATTTGTGGGATATTATTTCAAAACCTAATCCAAATTTATTTACAAAAGGGGTTAATTTAATAATATTCAAAATCCCAAATGATGATATTACAAACAATGTTGAATTATTGTGTCCAACTAATCATTACTCTAATGAATTTTATGAAACACGAAAACCGACAGTTTTTATAGTAAAAGAAGATAACTACTATGAACCGATATATTCATATACGATTACTAATAAAAAATATAATATTGTAAAATTGTTTAATGAATATGATCCTCATTTGTCCACATCAATGAGAAATATTTTTAAAGATTTAATTAGGCCATTTTTATCAGCGATTTGTAAACCATTAGATAGTATGCCGAATATTTATAAATTTAAACGCGCACCATTATTAATGAATCTTATACAAAAATTAGATAAATATGATTATAATATAATAAAACTTGTTATGAATTTTAATAATAAAATTATCGGTGTAATCGCAGAAAGCCCGACACCATCAAAATTAGCCGGCTTTGTCCCTTGTTATCCATCATCATTTCATGAAAATCTTAAAAATAATTTGGATTTTGTCTTTATGAACGATTTAACTTTATGGAAAAATTATGAAGACACATTTATTTTTTTAACGCAACTTTATAATAAAAGTACCAAACGTAAAAATGATAAATCATCTGATATCCACTGTAAACCAATGTTAAAAGTGATTGAAGATGAATTAGTTGTTGGTATAATTACTGAAACAAATCAATTTATACAAATATCACAACCTATACCAGAGATTGATATTAAAAAAGAATATGATTTACCATCACTCAAAAATACTAGTTATGTTGTTAAAAAAACTAATTTAAATGAAAATAATTACACTATGAGTGATTCTATAATAACAACTACAGATAAAGTAGATAATGAAAGGGTTGATTATATTAAAAAAATAACTTATGAAACAAATTTTTATAATATTTTCAGAAATACCATCAGAATTTTATTGAATGATTATTCCAATAATAATACTAAAATAAGAGAACAAATTGAAAATGAAATATTGAAAGATTATATTATTTATTCTCAAAAATTAATAAAGATTAATAAATTGTTGCGAGAACTAGTTAAAAATAAAATTCAGTTTATTGGAGATGAAAATTATTACAAGTTAATTGATGAATTCAGTACTTGCATAGTTAAAAATAAAAATTCATGTGCTAATTCACCTAACTTGTGTATGTTTACCGATAATAATAACTGTAATCTTATTTTACCAAAAAAAAATTTAATAACTGGCAAAGAAAATGAAGAAATTTATTTTGGGAAAATATCAGATGAAATAATTAGATATAGCAGAATTCAATCCTTTATTCTACAACCACAATCATTTTTATCTTTCGGAAATATTGGTTATAATTTACGTGATAATGAATTTATAATGTTACAATCATTATTAACACAAGAATACTTTGACTCACTGGATCCTGCAATTATCAATAATTATGTTAAATTTAATTCATATGATGAAACTGAACCAATAATAAGTCAAACGTATGAAAATAAATTTAAAGAAACTGAATCTAAAAATAAAATAAATATTTTGGAGAATTGTAATAAAAAAATAAGCGATAAAATATCGTCCGGTATTTGGAAAAAATGTTTTCCTGAAAAATTTAAAGAAATTGAATATTCTAAAAATGTTATTTGTACTTTTGAAATTATTATTGATATTATTGAAAAAAAAACTGGTGAAAAAATTGAAATGAATAAATTGAAAAATATACTTTATGAAGAATATAGTTATTACAATAGAAATTATCCTGTACAAATTGTTGATATTTTAATTGCAGAAGGTAAGAAAAATCTTGGAGATCAAGTCATTTCCAACACATTAACATTTTCTAGTTTTATATATTCTGATAATTATTTTTTAACAGTATTGGATTTTTGGTTATTAGTTAATAAATTTCAAATCCCGACTTTTTTTATTTCAACAAAAAAAATACTGCAAACTAATTATGAAAAAAATATATTTTTAGGGTATGGGAATCAAAGTGATAATGAAAAATATTGTTTTATAGTTATACCTGCATTACTTCCTGAAAATATCCCTATATATAAGCTTCTATTAACAGATAAAAATGAAGTTTTTATGTCAATTAATGATTTAAAAAAAGACTGTCTAGATGAAATTAACACAGCTTTTCATAATCAAATAAGCATACAAAATTATTTAAAAGATTTTATTAAAATTTCTAAACCCAAAAAAGGTGCAAAGCTTTTGAACATTGTTTTACCTATTGAAGAGGATGAACGTCAAGAAGATGATATCTAGAGTTTAACTAATGTAAAAACTATCATAGTTATCAATTATTGTTATATCATCTTCATTGTCAACAATATTGGTATTACCATTGTTATGAGTTTCCTCAGTTTCATCAGTTTCGTCGCTTTCACTATCATTCGCGTCATAGTCTTCAATTAAATTAGACGCATGACTATCCATAAATATAGTTTTTTCTTTTCTCTGGTCAAAATCATAACAAAAACGAATGTGTTTAATATTATACTCAACCTTTTCTGATATATTTGAACTATCTTCAAAATTATCTAGAAAATCCAGGTTTTTTTTGTATATTTTTCTACCAAATAATGGATTAAATTTATTAAATTCAAGTAACATTTTTTTTAACAATTTTTTACATTGAATGCGATCTGTGTATAATAAAGAATATTGTGATGTTATGAATAACTCTAAATATGGTTTCATGATTTTAACTAATAAATCTTTCGGAAATGTTTCATCAATAATTATTTGATATTGTCTATATTTAACATATGAATTATAATGATCTAACATACAATCAATACTATTGCAAATACTATTTTTACTACTATTCATTAAATAATTTTTTATTGAAAAATTTCTTAATACATATTGATATTTTTTTACAAATTTATTCAAATCAAAATTTGTTTTAAAAAAATAATGAAACAATTCAGGATGTAGTTTCGTTTTTTCTCGTATAAAAAAATAAATATTATATAATGTGGATTTATTAAATATGATATTATTATATGGATTTTTTATTGGAGTAGGATTACTAAAAAAATGATGTGAATTAGCAATAGAATTGTGTACTATTTTAATTAATTCATGAATATTAAAAAGATATTTACAATTGTTTTGAAGCAAACAATAAATATATTTATCATTTTCTTTTATTTCGTTCATAATCAAATCGGTGTTTACCATTATCTTTGCTTTTTTATATCTGTGTAAAAAGGCGACTCTTGAAAATGCATTGTATGTTTTTTGTATCTTAATAAAATAGGCTAAAAAATTTGCTTTTATTTCCTGTGTATAAAAAATATTTTCAGTAATTTCGTTTAAAAGTTTGAATTTATCTTGAATTGAATATGCTTTATTAATAAAAATAGAAAAAGCAACTTTATATATATTATTAAAAATATAACCGTTATTTTGTTCATAGTTATCAATTCCTATTATTTTTTTACTTATTAAATGAAATGTATGCATTTTAGTATTTATATTTATATTAATAATCTATTTAATATAAATTTATATAATTTATATAATTTATATTGTTGTTATAATATATAATGACATCAATTACGCCAATAAGGGCAGCAGATTTTTCTGGTTATGACGGTGGAAGTTATGTTTCCATGTCAGGAATCGCATCAAGTGCTGATGGTTCAATTATCTATGTATCTATCAATGGAGCAGGTGTTATACAATCTACTAATGGCGGTTCTACGTGGAATCAAGTTTTTTCTGGTGGAATTACTTCAGTTGCATGCAGTTCTGATGGAATTATTGCTTATGCCGTAAGTTTAGGAAGTGCTCTTTATAAATCAACTGATACAGGCTTTACCTGGAATCCAGTTACATTTCTTCCAGATAACACATTACCAGGAGGTTCAGCGAATCCAGAAAGTCCAGCTGGCGGAGTTTTCCCTACTTATGATTTAACTAATATATATCAAATTGCTAGTGATTCAAGTGGTTCCAAGTTGATTATGACAACCAATGCCGCTGCTTCCATTTATCAATCTACTAATGGGGGGGTAACATGGTCGTTCTTATATGTTGCTCCAGGATATAACACTAGTCCACGGGTTCCAACAATGGTTGCAAGTAATGCAGATGGAACTGTTCTGTATGCAGCATTAAATAGTAACACTATTCAAAAAAATATTATTGTAAGTACAGATTCTGGTGTTACATGGAATGACCTGAACATGTTTGGCATAGTAGGGCCATTCGCAACTTTATCAACTAATTTGTATGGAGACTTTGTTTATGCGGTTTCTTCTGTTTCTGGCAACTGTCAATTAAATACATTTTACCCTACTCACGCTGATAGTGCAATTTTAGTGGCTGGAGGTGGAAATACTTACGTTGCATTAGCAAATTATAACAGTGGAAATAACATTATCATTGCTCAAAATTATTACCCAGATAATGTTCCACGTACTATTACCAACGGAGCCGTTGTATTTTATTCAGTTGTTAACAAATATTCTCCAGGTCAAGGTCCCCCTTGTTTCAAAGATGACTCTAAAATTTTGTGTCTTAAAGAAGGGAATGAAGTCTATGTCAAGGTTCAAGATATTAGAAAAGGAGATCTAGTCAAAACATTGAGAAATGGATATCTTCCAGTCAATATGGTTGGAACAACCAAATTATATAATTCTGGTGATACTCTAAGAGGAACAAATAAATTGTATCTTTGTTCTCCAGATAAATACCCTGAATTAACTGAAGATTTGGTAATTACCGGATATCATTCTATTTTGGAAGATAATATTAGTGAAAAACAGAAACAAGGAACATTAGAATTATTTGGCCATATCCTGATAACAGATAATAAATACCGAATTATGGCTTATTTGGATGAACGAGCAACCCCTTATTTAGAAGAGGGTGTCTTCAATATTTGGCATATTGCTTTGGATAATGAAGATTATTATATGAATTATGGAATTTATGCAAATGGTCTTTTAGTGGAAACATGTAGTAAACGTTATTTAAAAGAATTGTCGGGTATGACATTGATTGAATAAATAAAAAAATATAATATAAATTATTTCAATTATATTATATTTTTTCTGAAATATGAAAATCTAAAAATCTAAAATCTACAACAAATTAGAACCCTGGATTGTAATCATCGTCTTGTCCCATGTCTTTTGGTTTTATACTAATTGCATTGTTTTGAATACTAATTTTATTTACTGAACATGTATCATTTGGATTATCTATATTACCAAAGAATTTATCTATTTCTTCCACCACATCCACGTTTTTATATTCTGCAGCCGCTTCCATTTTAATCATTTCATCTATATCTAATACCACTTGGAATGCACTAGTACCAAAGAATCCTTCTTGTCCACACATCACATTTGCGGAGATTCCTTTGAGTGTATCCAATTCTGCATGTCTAGCTGCTTTCAAAAACATCTCCGGAGTTTCTTCAAATGATGCTTTGGCGATTGGGCCAATGTTATCATTGTTAATACCGTGTCTGAATATTGATATCATTTTACTTGTAAAAGTCATTCTATCTACTAAAACACTATAATTATGATAGTTGACATATGCGCCATCAAATTCAATAACATCTACCAATTCATTATAAATTGCTTGGCGTGCTGCTTCAATGCCAAGGACATTATATATTTCAACTATATCGTTACTAAATGTTCTTGTATTATCAATATAATCAATACCTAGAATTTCTAATAAATTGGTTCCCATTGTATCCAATACCCATATGTCTTCTCGTTTGTATAATCCATTCTTTTCCACAACATTATCTTTTATCTTGCGAAGAATAACCTTGTTGATACCTTTGATTCCGCGGAGTACAACATTTTGTAATAATTGATCTTGAAAATTCTTCAAAATATAAATTTGATCTGATTGATCAAGTGGTAATTTTGTTTTTGCGGCCGCCGATTTACCTGAGTTATTTTTAATGACTTCATTCATTCTAATTCTGAATACTAATTTGTCCGCATTATAATCAGAATAAACACAATTAATTTGGTTTTCATAACAATTGTTTAGTGTGAAATTGACGTCGTCCATGGTAATGTTCTTTTCAAGCATGACTTCAGGATCCATTTCCATACGAATAATCCACTTGGACTTTTCATTTTCGTCATTTGCTAAATTTACTTCAGCGCAACTTGCAACCATACTCTCAAATGCTCTGTACTGTTGAATCGTATCTTTGTCTTCTGAAATCAAAGTGTTCAAATCATCGGGGTCAAAACATATTTCTATGGATTTTACTATTTCTACTAATTTAGTGTGTTCAATCATATACATGATGGTTTGTGCTTTTTCTTTTTGAGTTTCTTCTTCTTCTTTCAAATAAATGGTCAGTGATGGATTTTTTGGTTCAGATGAGAGTGATAGAATTTCTTCAATTCTTGGCACGCCACGAGTCACGTTGGATTTTGATGCCACTCCGGCAAAATGAAATGTATCAACAATTGCAAGACCATTATACACATTAAAATTTCTTGTGTCTTCTACTGTTAGGTCATAAGCATAATTTGTTGTGTTGGATACTTCTTCAATACTTTTAATTCTATCAAATATGACACCTGTATAATCATTGTTTCTTTCTTGTATGATTAATTCGCCATGTATTTCATTTGGAATAATATTCGCATTTTTGTTGATTTTGTATTTGTATTTATGTTGTAAAATTATTTGTAAGTTTTCTTGTTTGTATTTAATTCTAATATTTAACATGTTAGCCAATTCATGTAATTGAGAACCAGTTACGAATAAATTGTAGCATTGTCTTATATTTTTACTACCTCTATTATTAGTTTCTGGTTTTTTGTATTTTGTAATGTAACTGTAAATATTCAATATATTCAACATTTGTTGAACGTCTATTAATAAGTCTTTGGATACAGATGACATTGTTATTATTTTTTCTTTGGTTTTTACTGAACCATCTCCGCCAATATAAGCATCCAAGAATCCTAATAAACATTCTTTATTTGAAAATACAATTTTATCACTTACAAATTTATTATGACTTAATTTACCGCAAAGTTGTTCTACAATATTGCATAATAAAGTATTGTATATTCTCAAATCTTGACTTGTCCAACCCTCATTATTTTTATTTTCATTTTTGTATACTTTTGTAGTAATATTCCATTTTTCACATAATTCTAAAATAGGTTTGAAATATTCTGCTTCATTGTTTGCAATAGATAATTGTGTCTTTGTCATACATCCTTCTGCTGCATATGCACCTAATAAATAACCAAAATTATAATCTAATGGAATTGATTCCGGAATAGTGTAATTATTCATATTGGTTTGTTTGGTATAAACACAATTTGGTGACAGGGATGTCTTTGTTTTGCAACCATTTCGTACTTTATCATTGAACTTTGCTACAAAGCTATCGCTTCTTGTATATGGTAATGTGAAAGTTTTACCTTGGTGTTTTGACCACCATTGATGTTCGTTCATTACTATTTTTGCCTTTTCAACTTCAGATGAATAAATATATTCTGTTGGAGGCAATAGTTCTTCCCGTAAATCCAATGTTCGGTTTTCTACAAAATCAATTTGTTTCTTGGATACTGGTAAATAATCACCAACTTTTAATGTATCACCATCAACAGCTAATACTTTACCATTCATCAATTTTAAGAATGATTTTGCCTTGGTTGCAATAACTTCACGTTCTTCTTTTGTAGTTATTTTTAACATGGTATTGGTTCCGTCTTTGTTAACAACTGGATGTTTTGTAACGGCTTCAATTCTTTTCCATAAAATATTACCATCGTCATCGCATGATGGTATTTCATAATAATCGTCTAATTCAGCATATGTTGTGTCCTTGTCTTTATAATATTCCATTTTTTTGGCTACATTAATTTTATTTTCTATGAATTCTCCAATTTGAACTTTTTGAATTTTTCCTGATTTATTTCTTACGATAATAGGTGTCTCAAATGTTACGGAGTTCAACGTCATTTGCGTTGAAATTTCGCCAATACTCTGACCAGCAATCATGCCAACCATTTCACCTGGTGCAACAATAGCTCTCTTATAAGTCAAAACAATTGTGCTCAATAATAGAAGGAGTGCGTCTTTATTGAAACGCTTTACAATTAGCAAATCTTTTGGTGATAAGTAATAATAATACAATGTTTTGAACAAAAGTGTTGGAACGACGTAGTGAATCTTTTCCAAATTTTGATAAGTTTGTTCAATTAATTCAAAAGCTTCTACTATTGTAATATCCACTAGAGAAGTACTATTAATATTAAATTGACCTTGTATATTACTAATAATATATTGGAATCCAACTGGACAACTAACACTGCTGTCAGACTTCTTCTTGAAAACATTTTTGATTATTTCTTCTCGCATTTCAATCATCATGTTTGAGTATTGTAAACACATATCATTCATTTTTTGAGATTGTTTCTTGAAACGGGTCATTGTATTTTTCAAAAAGATGTTGGATAGTAATTTGGATTTTGCATTTTCATCTGGAATATTGAAGTGAGCATAAATATCTTGGGTGCTCATTGTAACAATAGGAATAAATTGATTCTCTACTTTTGTTGTGTCAATACCATCATCTCCATATGCAAATTGGACAATTTTATTTTTATTTGTTCTAATTGTCATATCATAATGCACCATCAAATCTTCTAGACCTTTGATTAATCTTCTTTGAATATAACCTGTAGTAGAAGTATCTCTTACTTGAAGACCATTAGCTAATCCAAAGTTAAGGGTGGATGGAATCGTTAAATCATACACTTTTGGGTGTTTTTCCACTCCAATTATGTTGATTTCTATTATTTCATCTAATAACACATCATTGTATGTATTATATAATTTTGAATTATGTTTCCAAACAATATTTTTCATTTTTTTGTTTTTGTTTTCTTCTAATAAACTAATTTTTTCTGAAAATATTTTTCCATATTGTGCACGAATATACAATCGGTGTGTTGGTCTAATATTCTTTGTACCTAGATTATTTTTCTTCATTTGAGTCATAGAAACTTTTCCGAAAATTCCAAATCTAGAACATAACATACCGATTCCTTCAATTAAACGCTTTGATGCAGAACCAACGTCAATAGAATTCTTTGAAATAGTTCCATCTCCAGAATAATAACCGTTCAACAGCCCTTTTATAAAATTTTCATTAGCAATAAATGCTTCGCTAGGTACATATTTATTTTCTGCTTTATGACCAACCCATTTTTTCAAAAATATGGATAATAAAACACAATTTCCTGTAATAGTCGTGGTTTTGCCTCCAATTTTATTTATTCTTTCTCTTTCTGTCCATTCAATATGATGTTTGTCAAACCATTGCTTTACAAAGTCTCTTATATTTTCATTCAAATTTGTAATTGTTACTGTAGATTTGTGTGCATTTCCTTCTGCTAAGAACAGTCCAATGAAAATACCATTTTCTTCATTTAATTCAAATACTTCATTAAACAAAGTGTTCTTTCTAGCAGCATGGTAAGGATAAATGTAACCATTTTGAATAACATCTGTATTTGAACGTTTGTTTGTTCTTTGTAAAGAAGATTTCTTAGAATAAGGAAGGGTAAAGGTTGTTCCGTTATTTTCTTTCCACCAACCTGACGTTATTTTTTGTTTATTCATCATAGCTTCTTTCATTTTATCAGATGCAATATTGAAATCTGTTCCATAAATATATTCTGATTTTGGCAAATAATTTTGCATTTGTATTTCATTTAATACAATAGGAGGCTCACATAATATATTTGTAACTGGAACACGGTCTCCAACTTTAATTTCAGGAGTAGGCATTTCTTTTAATTTTTTAGTTTCTGCATTCCAAATTAATAATGATTTGCTTTCTGTGACAATGACACTTCTACCACCATTGGTCTTGATTTCATAGAGTTCAGTTCCGGGATCATGTCTAGTAATAGCGGTTACTTCTCCCCATGTAACGTTTCCATTTTCATCGGTAGTTGGAATAAATACATCACCTTCTTTTATATTCAATAATTCCATTTGTCTTTCTGTAAAATGTTGGATTTCATTTGGTTTTTCTTGTAACTGTTCATCTATCCATTTACCTATTTCAGTGTATTTTGCTTGACTATTTTCAATAATTACTATAGGTGTTTCCCAGGTAACAGATTTAACCGCGGTATCAATTAAACCAACACGACCACCCATGGCGTGGAAGAACAGTTCTTGTGGTGATAAACCATTGATGTAAGAACTTTCTACAAATCCACGCGCGCCCGGAGAGTCGTCAAATTTGGAGAAATGTGGTAATGTTCTATGTTCAAAACCATATGGTATGCGTTTACCATCTACGTTTTGTTGTCCTAGACATGAAATCATAAAGGAGATATTCAGATCTGAACCTTTTGAACCTGCTTTTACCATTGTAACGAAACGGTTGTTGGCTCCAAGACTTTTCAAACCGATTTTACCTGATTCTGATGTAGCTTGATTTAAAATATTATTTACTTGAGTTTCAAACTCTTCTTCATTTGTTTTACCTGTATTATTTTCAAAAATACCGATTTGTGTTTGGTCAATTAAATTCTTGACATCGGATTTCTTTTTTGTGATGACGTCAATAATTTCGTCATTTGTTTTTTTATCTGATATTAAATCACTGATTCCTACACTGAAACCACTGCTTTTCATGTATTCAGTAATTACATTTTGTAAATCATCAATGTACTTGGCAGAGGCCATGTTTCCAAAATCATTGCAGATTCTTTGTAAGAGACCTTTTGAGCCTCCTGCTAGAACATCTTTGGTCATTTGGCCACGAATGTACTCGCCATCTATGATTTCTAAAACGCCTGTTTTAGTGGTGTTGTAATCATCTTTGTCTTCAACAAAACCTTTGGTCTTGAATTTCAAAGATAGTGGTGGTGTGATTTGTGTTAAAATATTGAAACTGGATATTTTATTTTGTTTATCAAAATCGGCAATCAGTTCATTTTCATTAATTCCGTCAAACATCATCAAGATATTCATTGCTTCTCTTGGTGTAAAACTCACATCTTTTCTTGTGAATTGATAACAGCCAAGCATTGAGTCTTGGAAGATGCCAATAATGGATGAATTATTGGCTGGACTAATTATTTGAAAAGGAACTGCTGCTAAGTTTCTTAATTCGGCCTCGGACTCTGGGTCCTGGGCCATGTGAAGATTCATCTCCAGCGGAAATGCCTTACGATTTCTCGTAAGGATTGGACTATACCTTGTGCTTCATCAAACTGGTCAAGTTATCATTTGAAACCCGTAAACATCTAGTCTCTGAGCCTTCCCCATACTCTTACCATTAGCGAGGTTAGGGGCTTGGTTGCTGATTATCCAATCCATTCACGTTTTTACCTTTGGGTTCGTCAATTAAACGAGTTCCTCACGAATGTTTCCATATGTGAGTGGTAGTGAAGGCTCTAAGGAAGTTCCAGCAGTTTGGATACGTTGCCATTCCAATATATCTAATATAAATTGTCTTGCTCTATTTTTTATTTGCTCTATTGTTTCATATTTTCCTACAAAAGTTGTTCGCATTTTATTAAGGGTTACTCTAACATATTCATAACCTAATGTATTATTTTTAATGGTTAAAATATATTTATCAATATTATTACTATCAATATTAACATCTTTATATTTTTCAAATCTATTAACAGAATGTTGTTTTTGGACTCTCTTCATTTCATTTAGTCTAAATTGTGGATTACTTTTATAGTCTTTCAAACGTTTGGAAATCAGTTGTTTTGTTTTTTCACTTCTTTTTAGATTTGGATTTATTGACAAATCTATTTTTGGCTTAAATACTTTTTCCAAAACAACCTTTTTACCTTTTTCAAAACCACAACTTTGGCCACCATTTGTTAAATTATAACCATTTGGAAATCTCGTATTCAATTCATAAATAAATTTTACTTCATAAATATCTAAATCATTTACGTCGCAAGAATATAATAATTCGCATTTAAAATTTTCAGCACCATATTTATTAATCGTGCTATTCAAATAAGTACACGAACAATTATTATTAATTCTACTTGCTTCATTTAAATGTTTTTTAAATCTTCCAATATGTCCAAATGGTCTATATTTTCCTCTATTTAAATAATGGCTTCTAGTTTGTCCAATATACATTTTATTTGTTATTAGATTTGTTATTTTATATATTTCACCAATAATTTTATGCGAATCTTCTTTTTCTAATAAATCATCCATTATATATAAAGCAAGAAAC
>Ga0209400_1002555_pt1 | contig 13703 bp, 16 predicted proteins | sample M_130807_EF_Meta_FD_187313 | JGI IMG/M metagenome (GOLD analysis project Ga0209400, IMG submission 187313) | Freshwater microbial communities from Lake Montjoie, Canada to study carbon cycling - M_130807_EF_MetaG (SPAdes) (version 2) | ecosystem: Environmental > Aquatic > Freshwater > Lake... | reverse complement strand
GCTGATGCCCAAAAGCACTTTGGGTTTGGTTGCCGCTTCTAGATCGGCAAGAAATTGGTTTTGTAATTGTTCGCGAGAGGTGTCTGATGATATTTGTGCGCCAGAAGTTGGAGTGTTGGCGTTACCCAACTGCACAAACACCGAACTTGTATCTGTCTCGTTATCAGGCTGAATTTCTGCGATTTGAGTTGCAACCAATGTGCTGGTACTCCTCGCCATGGATAGACTATCTCCACCGCCTCCACCACATGCAGAAACCAACATTGCCGCTAACAAACCAGCAAAACCGCCCAAAACCAACCTGAAGAAGCGTGCTGCATATTTTAAAAGCAGAGACATAAAGCAACCTTTAGTACAAATAAAAGCTGTTTGTAAATTTTTTAATAAATAATTGGGTTGATAGTCACTCAATAAATTTTTGAGTTGCACTTACAAATTAATCTGACCAAATGTGATGAGCGAAAAACCTAGATGTCGCGCATGTGCAGAGCCGCCACAACCCATAAGGCTGTTGCTTCACTGCTAGGATGCGTGCCATGAATGCCAAAGACAACTTTCAAGGTACGCCGGTTTCTGTCAAGATCCGCGAGCGAATTGCCGCCGCGCGCAAGCGTTTTCACTCCAACGACAACATTGCCGACTTCATCCAACCTGGCGAGCTAGAGGCCTTGTTAGACGAAGTCGAAATCAAGATGAAGGGCGTGCTCGAGAGCCTGGTCATAGACACTGAACACGACCACAACACGGGCGACACTGCCCGCAGAGTTGCCAAGATGTACCTCAACGAGGTGTTCAAAGGTCGCTACCTCAAAGCCCCAGCGATTACAGAGTTTCCAAATGCGGAACATTTGAACGAGTTGATGATCGTTGGTCCCATCACCGTCCGCAGCGCCTGTAGCCACCACTTCTGTCCGGTCATAGGCAAGATTTGGATCGGCGTTTTGCCCAACGAGCGCACCAACGTGATTGGCCTATCTAAATACGCTCGGCTTGCCGAGTGGGTCATGGGACGTCCACAGATTCAAGAAGAGGCAGTCGTGCAACTTGCTGACCTGATTCAGCAAAAGACCCAGCCCGATGGCCTCGCCATCGTCATGGAGGCCAGCCACTTCTGCATGTCTTGGCGCGGTGTCAAGGACATGGACAGCAAGATGATCAACTCGGTCATGCGCGGCGCTTTCTTAAAAGACCCGAACTTGCGCCGCGAGTTCTTGTCTCTGATTCCTAAAAAGGATTGATGCCATGCTGGTACGTTTGTTATATGTGAGCCGTTCAGTCAATCCTGAGTCGAATGAGGCCACTGAATCTATTTTGAGCAGTGCGCGCGAGCACAACCACCAAAACGGCATCACGGGTGTGCTTTGTTATGGCGGTGGTATCTATTTGCAGGCTATAGAGGGCGGTCGTAACCAAGTCAATGCGCTTTACAGCGTCATAGTCAAGGACCCGCGCCACAAAGACGTAGTACTGCTTGACTACGAAGAAATACAAGAACGTCGGTTTGGTGGTTGGACTATGGGCCAAGTGCGTTTAGACAAACTCAACCCCTCTATCGTGTTGAAGTACTCAGAGACAGCCGATCTTGACCCTTACTCGGTCTCAGGTGTCGTGTCATTTGCACTGCTAGAAGAGTTGATGGCAACAGCCTCGATCATCGGCCGCGCTTAATTCGCGGCGAACGCAGCCATGCTGGTGGGTTGTGATTTCAGTAGCAGCCCTTCTAAACGTAAACCCATCGTTATTGCCCTCGGTTCTGCAAAGCAGGGCAGGGTTCAGCTACAAGAACTCTTGCGATTTGAAACCTTAGACGGCTGGTCCCAATGGCTTGCGCAGCCAATCAACTGGATCGGTGGTTTTGATTTACCTTTTGGTTTGCCGCGAGAGTTGGTGGAGACGCTCAACTGGCCTACAGAGTGGCTGGCTTGTATGCAGCACTACGCATCTTTGTCTCGCGAAGAGATACGCGAGCAATTCAAAGCTTTTTGCAATGCGCGACCTGTGGGACAAAAATTTGCACACCGTCAAACCGATGGGCCTGCAGGTTCGAGTCCGTCTATGAAGTGGGTCAATCCTCCTGTGGCTTTCATGCTCCATGCGGGGGTTCCTCGACTGATTGCAGCTGGGATGGCGTTGCCTGGAATGTATGTGCCGTCGGTCACCTCTGGTTTTCAACGTATTGGTTTAGAGGCTTATCCTGGTTTGTTGGCACGCGAATTGATTGGTAACCAGAGTTACAAAAGCGACGACAAAGCCAAGCAAACGCCTGAGCGACTGATTGCGCGTAAGCAACTGCTCCAAGCTTTAGAGGTGGGGCAGACGCGTTTGGGTTTACAACTCAAACTCACCCATGCTCAGCACGATAGTTTGGTGGCGGATGCTTCGGGGGATTGCTTGGATGCTGTCTTGTGTATGGTGCAGGCGGCTTGGGCGTTTGAGCAGCACTTGGTTGGGCATGCTTGTTATGGGTTGCCTTTGTTTGACCCTTTAGAGGGGTGGATTGTTTCTGCTTGACACACTTTATTGGTGGTTGGGTTGGGTTGGCGGAAGATGCGAGCAAGGGGGTGCACAGACCGCTCCGAGCTTCGCTCTTTATGTCGCGGTCTATGCACCCCCTTACTCGCATCTTCTGGAGGCTTATTTAATGTGACGCATCTAGTTTGTTAGTTGGAGTCACATTATTATTTTTACGGCATGCTAATTTCTTGCATGCGATGCTTGTCTTTGTTTATTTGCCGTTTCATATTTGCTTATATTTGGTTGCAAGCATCTACTTGTTTTGCTTGGCAAGGTGTCGTAACCCACGTTAGTGATGGCGACACTCTCTGGGTGCAACCGCTCTCACGCCATAAGGTAGTCAAGGTTCGCATTCTGGGTATTGATGCTCCTGAAATTTGCCAACTATGGGGTGAGCAATCGCTTCGTGCCCTGCAGTCAATCACTATGGGCCGCGACGTGCAGGTGCATGGCTCACACTCAGACAGCTATGGCCGCCTTTTAGCGCACATCTTTTTACAAGGGCATGACGTGGGCGCTTGGATGGTTTTGCATGGGCATGCTTGGTCTTACGCTTTTAAGTCGCACCATCGTCTATATGAAACTGAACAAATGGTCGCCCAGAGTATGCGGGTCGGGATTTTTAGTAATCCAAGCGCTGTGCAGCCGAGAATTTTTAGGAGGCACGTTGGTTCGTGCCAATGAACTTGTTATTTGTGGCCAGTTGAACAAACAGGACAACTGGCGTGCCTCGATACATGCATCTCACGCCACGCCATGTCCCGCCCATCCAGCATCAGCAACTTGCCGACTAACCGCGACCCCATGCCAGACAGCAGCTTCACTGTTTCCATCGCCTGCATGGTGCCAATCACACCCACTAGTGGCGCCAACACGCCCATGGTCGAGCACAGGGTCTCTGGTGGCGCGGGCGTCGGCGGGAAGACACAGGCGTAGCAGGGGGAGAGTTGATCCCGCGTATCAAACACTGCGATTTGTCCGTCCATGCGCAGAGCAGCGCCTGAGACCAGCGGCACGCGGTGCTTGACGCATGCGGCATTGACGGCTTGTCGAGTAGCGAAGTTGTCGCAGCAGTCGACCACTACGTCGATGTCTGGCAGCAGTTGGTCTAGGTCGTCGGACTGCAGCTGCTTCTCTAATAGAGTGAGACGCACTTCTGGGTTGATGGCGTGCAGCGCTCTTGCGGCAGAGCCTACTTTGGTTTGCCCAACGCGCTCAGTGGTGTGTGCAATTTGCCGTTGCAGGTTGGTGAGGTCTACCTTGTCTGGGTCTGCCAGGGTGATTTGTCCTACGCCACTGGCTGCTAAATACATGGCGACTGGAGAACCTAGACCGCCTGCACCCAACACCAACACATGGCTGTCAAGTAAACGCTGCTGGCCCTCAATGCCGATATCGTCTAGGAGGATATGTCGCGAGTAGCGTAGCAGTTGGTCGTCGTTCACAAGCGGATCACTGGTCTTTCTTTTCAGCCGCGCGCTCGGTTTGTGTTTTGCTGGCCAAGACGGGTTGGCCTTTGAGGCGCTTGATAGCTTGCTCGAGTTGGAAGTCTTTGTCGCTACCAAACTCTGGAGGACGGCGTTCGCTGTTGGGCTTTTTGGACTCTTCTTCTAAGCGCTTCATCGCCTCTTCGCGCGCTTTCTCGCGCGCTTTCTCTTGCTCTTTGTCCTTGTTGGCGTTGCCCTGACCGCTCTCTAAGTGCTTGTCTAAGTCGGCTTCACGCATACGCAATATGGCGTACGGGCTGCCTTCGGCCGTGTCGTCCAATAAAACATCGGGCACGATGCCCTTGGCTTGGATGGATCGGCCATTGGGTGTGTAGTAGCGCGCGGTGGTGATCTTGAGTGCAGTGTCTGTGCCCAACTGGCGCACGGTCTGTACCGAACCCTTACCAAAGGTTTGGCTGCCCATGATGGTCGCGCGTTTGTGGTCTTGCAATGCGCCCGCAACAATTTCACTCGCTGACGCAGAGCCTTCGTTGACTAAGACCACAAGCGGAACGGTTTTGTAAACACCTTTGGTGGCCTGGTGCAGGCGAACAACTGGGTCGTTTCCGCCAGAGCGGCGGTAGTACTCTGGCGAGGCCTTGTAAGCAAATTTGCTTTCTGCCAACTGCCCGTTGGTAGAGACCACCACCACGTTGTCTGGCAAGAAAATAGCCGAGACCGCGACAGCTGCGTCTAACAAGCCGCCTGGGTCGTTGCGTAGGTCAAGAACCAGACCGCGCATCTTGGGTTCTTGCTTGTAGAGCTCTTCGAGTTTTTTGGTGAAATCATCGACCGAGCGTTCTTGGAACTGGCTCAAACGGATCCAGCCAAAACCTGGCTCCATCACCTTGCCCTTGACGCTCTGCGTTTTGATTTCTTCACGGACGATGCTGACGGGGAAAGTGCGGTTCTCGTCTTTGCGATAGATCGTGAGCATGACCTTGGTGCCAGGTTCTCCGCGCATGCGCTTGACGGCTTCATTCAAAGACAGGCCTTTGACGGCCGTGTCGTCGATCTTGGTGATCAAGTCGCCAGACTTCATGCCAGCGCGAAAAGCTGGGGAGCCCTCGATAGGTGAGACGATCTTGACAAGGCCTTCTTCTTGGGTGATTTCTATACCGACACCGACAAAGCGTCCTGTGGTGCCTTCACGAAACTCTTTGAAAGTTTTTTTGTCGTAGTACTGCGAGTGCGGATCTAAGCTTGCGACCATGCCAGTGATGGCGTCGCTGATGAGCTTCTTTTCATCCACTGGTTCTACATAGTCGCTCTTGACCATGCTAAACACTGCTGCAAGCTGCTGCAACTCTTCAAGGGGTAGGGGCGCCATATTGGAGCGCGCGACGGTTTGAACCGACACGGTTGTTAGCGCGCCTGCTAAGCCGCCTATGGCGATCCATCCCGCAATTTTGAGTTTTTGGCCCATGAATTCTTTGTAGTTGAACATCAGTTATTCCTAATATACAGGTTTGGGCAATTTGGTGTGGTGAAAGGGTCTCACGCGTCGTCGCCTAAGTAGTAGTGGCGGATCGGTTTGAGTTGGGCGTCTAGCTCGTAGACCAAGGGTGTGCCGTTCGGGATATTCACCCCCACGATGGCGTCGTCCGAGATGTTGTCGAGGTACTTGACCAGCGCACGGATCGAATTGCCGTGGGCCGCGATGACGACCCGCTTGCCCGCCTTGATGGCTGGCGCGAGTGAGTCTTGCCACAGTGGCATCACGCGCGCCACGGTGTCCTTGAGGCACTCTGTGAGGGGTACATCAGTGGGATTGAGCTTGGAGTAGCGCAGGTCACCGCGCTCGCAACGCTCGTCTTCTGGACTTAAAGCTGGCGGCGGGGTGTCATAGCTCCTGCGCCACATCAATACTTGCTCGTCGCCAAATTTTTTGGCCATCTCGGCCTTATTGAGCCCTTGCAATGCACCATAGTGGCGCTCGTTCAGCCTCCAGTGCTTGATGACGGGCAGCCAGAGGCGGTCCATTTCGTCCAAACTCAGGTAGAGGGTACGGATGGCGCGCTTGAGGACGCTGGTGTAAGCGACATCGAAATCAAGGCCTTCTTCTTGGATCAGGCGTCCTGCACGCTGGGCTTGGGCGACGCCTGTGGGGGTGAGGTCAACGTCGGTCCAGCCGGTGAATCGGTTTTCTAAATTCCAAGTGGACTCGCCGTGGCGAATTAAAACAAGCTTGTGCATACGGGCTTAATTGACAAATTTCAGGAAAAAGGTATTGCTTGATTTTAGAATGCTTGCTTCGCCCTTATTTTTGAACACCTTGTGAACTGGACAAATCCGTGAAATTTATTCTTGATAACTGGATGTTGATCGTCATTGCCCTGAGCAGCGGCTTCTTTTTGCTGTTGCCTGTCGTGCAAAACGCCTCCGCCAGTGGTATTTCTCCCAACGAGGCGGTGCAGTGCATGAACCGTGAAAAAGGGGTGGTGATCGATGTCAGCACCAAGGAAGAGTTTTCCGCCTCTCACATCAAAACCTCTTTGGGTGTTCCACTTGAGGAGCTTGAGACACGTTTGCAAGCCGTCGCTAAAAATAAAAGCGTACCCCTCATCTTGGTTTGCGAAAGCGGTATCCGGTCCAAACGTGCGCAAGCCGTCGCACAAAAGCTTGGCTACGAAAAGGTCCATTTGCTTCAGGGCGGACTCAAAGCTTGGAAAGAAGCTAACCTACCGGTCTCGAAAGCCTGATCTCGAGACTCTTTTAATTAAGACAATTCTTATTCCTAGACCACTGCAGAAAGATCGCCATGCCAGCCGTCAAGATGTACACCACCGCCATTTGCCCGTATTGCGTGCGGGCCAAGCAAATTCTGCAATCCAAGGGCGTAGCCCATATTGAGGAGGTTCGCGTCGACTTGAACCCCGATGAGCGCGTCAAGATGATGGAGATCACAGGGCGCCGTTCTGTTCCGCAAATCTTTATCGGTGACACGCACGTCGGCGGCTGCGACGATTTGATGGCGCTAGACAGCCAAGGTGGCTTGATGCCTTTGTTGCAGGCTTGAACTGAGATAATTCAGCCCATCCCGATTTACCGCCCGATTCGGTGTTCGCCGAAGCGGGCTTTTTTATGACTTTAGGAAAAACTGCCATGTCAGACGAACAACAAGCTCCCGTGTTTCAAATTCAACGCGTCTATCTCAAGGACATGTCGCTGGAGCAACCCAATTCCCCTGCCATACTGGCAAGCGAGCAGCAGCCTGAGGTCGACATCCAACTCGCCATGGGCATGGAGCAAGTCGCTGAAGGCATCGTGGAAGTAACTGTCACGGCCACGGTCAAAACCCAAATCGAAGACAAAACGGTTTTCTTGGTCGAAGTCAAACAAGCCGGTATTTTTGAAATCCGTAATTTGCCTGAGGACCAAATGGGCCCCGTTGTGGGCATTGCATGCCCGCAAATCATCTACCCCTACTTGCGCAGCAATGTGGCGGACGTGATTCAACGCGCTGGTTTTCCGCCCGTGCATTTATCGGAAATCAATTTCCAATCGATGTACGAGCAGCAGCAAGCCGCCAACCAATAAGGCACTGCGCTGGTGAAGATTGCAGTATTAGGTTCTGGCGCTTGGGGCACAGCACTCGCCATCCATGCGGCGCGTGAGCACGCAGTCAGCTTGTGGTCGCGTGATGCTGCGCAAGCCCAGGCCCTGCAAGCGGATCGGGTGAACGCACGCTACTTGCCCGACTGCCCTTTCAGCGATGGCCTCACGGTCACTGCAGCGCCCCTTGGCGCTTGGTTGCAAGACATGGACTTGGTCGTCATTGCAACTCCCATGCGCGCACTGCGGCAAGTACTCTCGGATGTTTCCCCTTGGGTGCAAGCCCGTGTGCCAGTGGTGTGGCTGTGCAAAGGCTTTGAGGCGGGTGCGGATGGTGTCGGGCGCATGGGGCACGAGGTGTGCGCCCAGGTTGCACCAACTTTGTTGGGTGGTGTTTTGAGTGGCCCTAGTTTTGCGCAAGAGGTGGCTATGGGGCAACCCGCTGCTTTGGTAGCAGCAAGTGTGCATGCATCTGTGCGAGAGATCTTGGTGCAGGCCTTTCATCGCGGTAATTTGCGTGTGTATGCCAACGCAGATGTCGTGGGTGTTGAAGTGGGTGGTGCAGTCAAAAACGTTTTGGCCATCGCTACAGGTTTGTGCGATGGTTTGAAGTTAGGACTCAATGCCCGGGCCGCCTTAATTACCCGAGGGCTTGCAGAAATGACGCGACTTGGCGTTGCGTTGGGTGCGCAGCCTGAGACATTCATGGGCTTGTCGGGCTTAGGCGATTTGGTGCTGACAGCTACAGGCGACTTGAGTCGCAACCGCCAAGTCGGTATTGCGCTTGCACAGGGGCTAACGGTTGCGCAGGCTGTGGAGGCCCTCGGCCATGTTGCAGAAGGTGTGAACAGTGCGCGCACTGTTGTGCAAAGAGCTGAGCAATTAGGCGTTGAGATGCCGATCGCGCAATCGGTAGTTAGTTTGTTGGATGGTGTCTTGAATCCACAACAAGCCGTCGCCCAGTTGATGGGACGAGACGCTAAGCAAGAGCTTTGATTTTTTAGATTTCTACGTTGTCTATGAGGCGCGTGCTACCTAATCGCGCTGCGCCTAAAACAACCAAAGGCGCATCTGAAAACTCTTTAACGGTAGACAGGTCGTGCTGGTGTCGCACTACTAAATAGTCTGGCTGCCAGTCCTTATCGCGCAAAGACTGCATCGCTTGTTCTTCTGTCTGGGCAATCACTTTGGAAGATTCGCCAGATAAGCTGCTAGGCAGGTTGCCGCGCACGTTAGCGGCCATTTGTTTTAGAACGTAAGAGAGTTCAACAGCGCGCGCGCGTTCGTCAGCACTCAAGTAACCATTACGCGAACTTAAGGCGAGGCCGTCGTCTGCTCTTAATGTGTCTACGCCAACGATTTGAATGGGTAAAGCCATTTGTTGCACCATGCGCTTGATGACCATCAACTGCTGGTAATCTTTTTTTCCGAACACGGCAACATCGGGTTGCACACAGTTAAACAGCTTGTGCACAACAGTGCTCACGCCCACAAAAAAACCTGGGCGAAACGCGCCCTCCAAAATATCTGCCAATTCCGCTGGTGGGTGCACCTTAAATACCTGGGGCTCGGGGTAGAGGTCTTTTTCTTGGGGTGCGAACAAGACGTCGCAACCTTGCGCTTCTAGCAATGCACAGTCGTTGGCAAAGGTCCGCGGATAAGAGTCAAAGTCTTCATGCGGTGCAAATTGCAGTCGGTTGACAAAGATGCTGGCAACAGACATCGCGTCAGGCAGTGTTTGTTTGGCAACTTTGACCAACTCCAAATGGCCTGCGTGCAAGTTACCCATGGTGGGAACGAAGGTGCGTTGCTTGGCTGGTTTTAGCAAGCGGCGGAGGTCTTCAATCGAATGCGCGATCTGCATGGCAGGCGACGTTTACCAAGCGTGTTGGGTGTTGTCTGGAAAGCTGCCGTCTTTGACTGCTGCAACGTAGGCAGCAAAGGCTTCTTGCACGCTGTGATGGCCCTGCAAGAAATTGCGCACAAATTTAGGTGTCTTGCCCAAGTTGACGCCCAGCATGTCTGGCATCACCAGCACCTGGCCTGCTGTGCCGTTGCCTGCGCCTATGCCTATGGTGTGGCAAGTGGGTAGTTGCTGTGTGAGCTGGGTCGACAAAGCGGCAGGCACCATCTCAAGCACCACCATCGACGCACCTGCGTCTTGCAGTTCCAATGCGTGGGCGGTGAGTTGCGTGGCGCCGTCGTCGTTGCGGCCTTGCACGCGGTAGCCACCAAGTGCATGCACGGTTTGCGGTGTGAGACCCAGATGGGCGCACACAGGAATACCGCGCTCCACCAAAAAGCGGACGGTGTCAGTCGTCCAACCACCACCCTCGAGTTTGACCATCTGAGCGCCGGCTTGCATCAACACAGTTGCGCTACGCAGCGCTTCTTCACGTGAGGCTTGGTAAGAACCAAAGGGTAAGTCGCCAATCACCCACGCGCGTCCTTGCACGCGCTCTAAACCACGCACCACGCTTTGCACGTGGTAGCGCATGGACTCCAGCGTGACGCCCACGGTGCTGGTAAGACCTTGGCAAACCATGCCCAAAGAATCGCCCACCAATATGCATTCAACTCCCGCGGCATCTGCCACCGCAGCATAAGTGGCGTCGTAAGCTGTGAGCATGGTAATTTTTTCACCACGCCCGCGCATCTCGGCTAGACGCGGCAGGGTGATCGAAGGACGTTGGGGCGTGGTCGCAGACATTTAGTTAGGTGTGTAAGCCAAACGAACATAGATCGGAGCATAGGCCTCAGCCTGGGTAATGTCCACCAGCGATTCTTTGGCCAACTCGAGCAAGGCTAAGAAGGTAACAACCAAGACGGGCAAGCCTTGGACGGGGTCGAACAGTTTTTCAAATTCAACAAAGCGCTGGCCTTGTAGTTTTTTGAGGACTTGGCTCATGTATTCGCGCACAGACAACTCTTCGCGAGAAATTCTGTGGTGCTGAACCAACTTGGCGCGCTTCAATATATCGGCCCAAGCTTGGCTCAAGTCGAGCACATGCACGTCTGGAAAGCGTTGTTGAAGCGATTGCTCGATATAGATCTGTGCTTTAAGAAAGTCGCGGCCAAATTGTGGAATCTCATTGAGCTTGGCTGCTGCGAGTTTCATTTGCTCGTATTCGAGCAAGCGGCGCACCAACTCGGCACGTGGGTCTTCGGGCTCTTCGCCCTCAGCCACTTTCTTAGGCGGCAAAAGCATGCGTGACTTGATCTCAATCAGCATGGCTGCCATCAACAGGTACTCGGCTGCGAGCTCTAAGTTGCGCGTGCGGATTTCGTCGACATAGCTCAAATACTGGCGGGTGAGCGCCGCCATGGGGATGTCCAAGATATTGAAGTTTTGCTTACGGATGAGGTAGAGCAGTAAATCCAATGGACCTTGGAAGGCCTCTAAAAAAACCTCGAGCGCATCGGGCGGGATATACAAATCATGCGGCATGGCGAACAAAGGTTCCCCGTACAACTTGGCCACAGCCACGTTGTCGATGACTTCCGGCATGACGGATTGCAAGTCAGACACGGAAGTTAGGCGTTGGTTTGGTAAACGTAGGGTTTTTGCGCGACGTTGCCTGCGGCGATGTCTTGCGCCACTTCGCGGTTGATAGCTTTGTCCCACAGCAAAGCACGACCATCGCGTTGGCTCTTTTCAAGCTCAGGTTTGCTACTTTTCATCTGCTCGATGAATTGGGTCACTTCGGACTTGTAGGCGGGGCGTTGGAATATGGACATAACGGCTCTTATTGGAAGGCGACTGAGGATTTTAGCGGGCAGGCGGAATTGGGGAGAAATTGAGTTAATTGGGGTCAGAACCTAATTAATTTAATTAGGTTCTGACCCCAATTAACTTGACTCCAACTAACTCAATTTCGCTATGGCATCAGCCCAATCCGAGGCAAGTTCAACGCTAGGCGCAGTTACTAAGCCAGAACGGCGCAAAATATCTAAGGGTTGGTGCGAAACGGCGCAAACAATCAGGCGTACTTGTTTTTTCTCACAAGTGCGGGCCAAGGCTTGTAATGCGTCGGCGCCAGATGAGTCAATATAAATGAGCGATGACAGTTCTAACACTACGGCTTTGCTGGGCAGTTTGTCTTCAATCTCTTCCACCAACGCCACCGCCGCAAAAAACAAGGCACCGTTTAAGCGGTAAGCGAGCACGTTGGGCATCGAAACATTGATCGCTTCTGCCCGACTCAAGCTTGAAATGCGAAAGATAAAGGTCAAGCAAGCTGCTATCAAGCCCACTTCTACTGCAACGGTGAGGTCGACCACTACGGTGAGGACGAACACCGCCAACAAGGTTGCGCGGTAAGGAAGGCGAAATTGACGCAGATGCACAAACTCGCGCCACTCGCCCATATTCCACGCCACGAACATCAATATGGCCGACAACACTGCCAAAGGAATAGCGCCTGCTAGCGGCGCCGCTATCCAAACCACCATGAGTAATGTCACCGCATGCACGATGCCTGCAATGGGGGAGTTACCTCCGTTTTTTACATTCGTGACGGTGCGTGCAATCGTGCCTGTGGCAGGCATTCCGCCAAAAAAGGGCGTGACGATGTTTGCAATGCCCTGCGCCATCAACTCTTGGTTGGCATCATGGCGATCACCATAAGGTGTTTGCGCCATCATTTGGTCGGCGATACGCGCACACAGTAAGGACTCAATAGCGCCCAACAACGCTAGCGTGGCAGCAGGTAACAAAAGCGCATGGATGTTTTGCCAACTGAAGTCTGGCCAGACCATAGCAGGTAGTTGGTTCGGAATGCCGCCAAAGCGCGAGGTAATGGTCTCGACGTCTAAACCCAACAAGCTTGTCGCCAAAGTTCCTAAAACTAAAACCAACATCGAGCCGGGAATAAGCGAGAGTTTTTTTGTGAATGCATGTTGTGCAAAGACGCGAGGCAACACCAGTTGCCACATCACGAGTAAAGCCAAACATGCCATCGACAAAGCAAATGCTTGCGTGTTGATGCTTGCAATATTTTGCGAAAGCGTTGTGAGAATCCCAAAAAAATCAGCGGGCATTGCGTCGATACGCAAGCCTAAAAAATCTTTGATCTGCGAGACCATGATCAAAACAGCAATGCCATTGGTAAAGCCGATCACCACAGCGACGGGAATGAAGCGAATGAGTGAGCCCAAGCGTAGCAAGCCCATGATTAGCAACATAACGCCCGACATAGCGGTTGCAATGATCAAATTTGCCAGACCATAGCGCGTCAAAATTCCGTAAACGATCACAATAAACGCACCCGCAGGTCCGCCAATTTGCACCCGGCTACCACCTAAAACCGAGATGATGAGCCCCGACAAAATCGCAGTAAACAATCCCGCTTCGGGCGTCAACCCAGAAGCAATCGCAAAGGCCATCGCTAATGGCAATGCAACGACACCCACAGTAAGTCCAGCAGCAATATCTTTAAACAACCGCTCTCGGTTGTAACCCACTAGAGCTTCAATTAATTTAGGTTTGAAGTGCATGGTGGCTTTTGTTGGAGTTAATTTGAGTGAGGCAGTTTGAGTTAATTAGGGAAAATTGGGGTCAGAACCCAATTAATTAATTGGGTTCTGACCCCAATTTTCCCTAATTAAATTAATGAATCCGCATACCAGGCTTCGCGCCTGGAAACGGCTCGAGGATGTAGATGCCTGGTTGGGTTTTTTCATCGGCGTGGCTGGCGGCTAAGACCATGCCTTCTGAGAGGCCGAATTTCATTTTGCGTGGCGCTAGGTTGGCGACGAGTACGGTGAGTTTGCCGACTAGGTCTTGTGGTTGGTACATGCTGGCGATACCGCTGAATACATTGCGCGTCAGCGGCTTGCCTTGTGCATCTACACCTTCGCCAACGTCAAGCGTGAGCCTCAGTAATTTTGTCGAGCCCTCTACCGCTTCGCATTGCAAGATCTGCGCGATGCGTAAATCTATTTTTGCGAAATCGTCTATGGAGATTGTGTGGGCGATGTCTTCGCCGCCGGGTGAAACTTTTTGTACGAGAGGTTCTGGGGCTTCAAAGAGTGATTCGAGCATTTTGATATCCACGCGTTGCATCAAGTGTTTGTATTCACCAATCACATGGCCAGTAGGCAAAGCCTGCGCGGCATTGGCAAAGGTGAGCGGTGAAATTTTTAAGA
>Ga0209400_1002553_pt1 | contig 13706 bp, 14 predicted proteins | sample M_130807_EF_Meta_FD_187313 | JGI IMG/M metagenome (GOLD analysis project Ga0209400, IMG submission 187313) | Freshwater microbial communities from Lake Montjoie, Canada to study carbon cycling - M_130807_EF_MetaG (SPAdes) (version 2) | ecosystem: Environmental > Aquatic > Freshwater > Lake... | reverse complement strand
TAACAGGAATTGCGCCAGCTCCAAGAGGCGTTCCTCAAATTGAAGTTACATTTGATATTGATGCAAATGGTATCGTCAATGTTTCTGCAAAAGATAAGGGAACTGGAAAAGAACAGAAAATTCAAATCCAGGCTTCTGGAGGATTAACCGATGAAGAGATACAAAAAATGGTTAAAGAAGCTGAAGCTAATAAAGAAGCTGATAAAAAGAAAAGAGAAGAAGTTGATGCAAAAAATCACGCTGATTCTTTAATAGCTTCAACTGAACAAAGTTTAAAAGAACATGGAACCAAAATTTCAGAAGCTGATAAAAAAGCAATTGAAAAAGATATGGAAGATTTAAAAGAAGCTATTAAATCTGACAAAACTGAAGATATTAAAACCAAAACTCAGCAATTAATGACTTCTTCCATGAAGTTAGGTGAGGCGATATATAAAGCTCAACAAGATACTGCGGACACTGAAAAAAAAGATGTTAAGCCTGATGATAAAAAAGATGTGGTTGATGCCGAATTTGAAGAAGTAAAAGACGATAACAAAAAGAACGGCTAATCCATTTATAACTGGTTTCGCCTTAAGTCATTATGTCCAAAAAAGACTATTATGATATTCTTGGTGTAACCAAAAAAACAACTCCAGAAGAAATAAAAAAAGCCTACAGATCTCTTGCAATGAAATATCACCCTGACAAAAATCAGGGAGATAAAACTGCTGAGGGAAAATTTAAAGAAGCCTCTGAGGCCTACCAAGTCTTGTCTGATCCAAAGAAAAAATCTTCCTATGATCAATTTGGACATTCTGCATTTGAAGGTGGAGGTGGTGGACCTGGAGGTTTTGATTTTGGTGGTTTTGAATCTGGCGCATTCTCTGACATCTTCGATGATTTTTTTGGTGACTTTATGGGTTCAGGTCGAGGTGGAAGAGGCTCTAAAAAATCAAGATCTAATCGCGGATCAGATTTAAAAATTAATTTAGAAATAACTTTAGAAGAGGCTTACCTTGGAAAAAAACAAACTATCAATTTATCTTCAAATGAAAAATGTGAAGAATGTTCTGGAAGTGGAGCAGAACCTGGCTCAAAACCGAAAAAATGTTCTACTTGCAATGGATACGGAAAAGTAAGAACGCAGCAAGGTTTTTTTACTCTACAACAAACTTGTCCTGATTGCGGAGGAGATGGTGAAGTGCTTTCTAATCCTTGTAAAGATTGCAAAGGATCTGGTGCTGCTAAAACAAAAAAAAATCTCTCAATTCAAATTCCAAAAGGTGTGGATGATGGAACTCAAATGAGATTGTCTGGAAAAGGAGATGCTGGCTATAGAGGCGGATCCAATGGCGATCTTTATGTATTTATAACAGTTGAAAAACATAAGATTTTTCAAAGGTCTGAAGAAAATTTATATTATAAACTACCTATATCAATGGCTGACGCTGCGCTTGGTACTGAAATAGAAGTGCCAACTATTGATGGAGGAAAATCGAAAGTTAAAATTCCTTCAGGAACACAATCTGGAAAACAGTTTAGACTTAAAGGTAAAGGTATGCCCATTATAAGAAGTGGTGATTACGGAGATTTATATCTAGAAACAAATGTAATAATTCCCGAATCTTTATCAAAAGAGCAAAAAGACTTGCTCGAAAAGTTTAAATCTTTAGAAGATTTAGAGAACAATTCAGAAATAAAAAATTTTATAAATAAAGCTAAAAAGTTTTGGAGTGGGAATTAATGAAAAAAATTAACATCACGATCACCGGCGCTCTTGGAAGAATGGGAAAAATTCTCATTAAAAGAATATCTAAAAATAAAAATCTAAAATTATTTAGCTTAACGGATCTAAACTCTGGAAAAACTATATATGGAATTAAAATACAAAAAAATAACTTAGAAGCCTTTAAAAAAACAGATGTTATTATTGATTTTTCAAAACCTAAAGCTTCTCTTGAAATTTTAAATTATGCAAAAAAATTAAACAAAAAAGTTGTAATCGGAACGACAGGTTTTAATAAGAAACAAAATAATTTGATTAAAAATTACTCAAAAAAAATTGCTATATTTAAATCTGGCAACATGAGTTTGGGCATTAATCTTTTAGAATACATTGTTAATATTCTTTCAAAAAAGATTCCTAATGATTATGATGTTGGAATTAACGATGATCATCATAGAAAGAAAGTTGATTATCCATCAGGAACAGCATTAATGTTAGCAAATGCAGTATCAAAAGGTAAAAACAAAAATCTAGAATCGATAAAAGGGAAAATCTTTTTAAATAAAAAAGGTAATTTACAAAAAAATAAAGTTAATTTTTTTATTACAAGAAAAGGAAATACGATTGGCAAACATTCGGTACTCTTTAATAATAAGATAGAAAATATAGAATTAAAGCATACTGCTTTTTCAAGAGAACTCTTTGCTGATGGAGCGTTAAACGCTGCCATATGGATAAGTAAAAAAAATAAAGGCTTATTTAATATGCAGGATATGTTTAGCTTGAAATAAATTTCGTAAAATTTTTAAAAAAATCTTTAATGCTTCTAAATAAAAATAAAGCTTTTGAGCTTATAGAATCATTAAATAAATCAATAAAAAATCCTAAAACTTCTTTAAAGTATAGAAACAATTTTACTCTCTTAACTTCTGTTGTTCTTTCTGCGCAGTGTACTGACGTTAATGTAAATAATGTTACTAAAAATATATATAATAAATATTACACACCTAAACATTTTGTAGATCTTGGAATAAATAAAATAAGAAACCTTATTAAAAGTATAGGACTGTTTAATAATAAGGCTAAAAATTTATATTATTTGTCTAAAATTTTATTAGAAAAACATCAAAGCAAAGTTCCAAATAAATTTGAAGAATTAATACTTCTTCCCGGAGTTGGCAGAAAAACAGCTAATGTTGTTTTAAACGCAGCATTTAATAAACCAACGATTGCTGTAGATACTCATGTTTTTAGAGTGAGTAATAGGACAGGTCTTTCCAATAGTAAGAATCCTGAACAAGTTGAAAATCAACTTTTAAAGATACTGCCTAAAAAATATATAAAAAAAACACACCATTTAATACTTTTGCATGGAAGATATACTTGCAAGTCTAGAAACCCATTGTGCAAACAGTGTGTAATTAATAAAATTTGCCTATACAAAGAAAAAAATGAATAAAAAAATATTAGGGATAGGCAATGCAATTGTTGATGTATTAGCAAAAGTTGATGATGACTTTTTAAAAAAAAATAAATTTATAAAAGGCTCTATGAAACTTATTAACAAATCTGAATTTGAGGATCTTAAAAAAAAAATTAAAATCGAAAAAGTTGTAGCAGGGGGTTCTGTTGCTAATACTATGGCTGGGATTGCTCATCTTCAAGGAAATTCATCTTTTATTGGAAAAATAAATTCTGACAAATTTGGAAATTTATATAAAAAGAGTCTTCAGGATATAAATGTAAATTTTTCTTATCTTGAAAAAGACGAAGATTTGCCTACGGGAGCCTCTATCATTCTAATTACCCCTGATTCAGAAAGGACTATGTGTACCTATCTTGGAATCTCCACTTATCTTTCAGCTGCAGACATAAATGAAAATAATATTATAGATTATGATCTAATTTTTTTAGAAGGATATCTTTGGGATAAAGGAATAAGTGAAAAAATGTTTAAACATACAATAAGTATAGCAAAGAAAAAAAAGATTAAAATTGCAATGAGCCTATCTGATATATTTTGTGTGACTAGACACAAACAAGACTTTTATAACCTACTTAAGAATGATTTGGATATATTAATAGGAAATGAAAATGAAATAAATGAGTTAACAAATAAAAAAAATTTATTTGATTCTATAAATCAATTAAATAAGCTGAATAAACTAATAGTAGTTACAAGAAGCGAAAATGGGAGTATGGCTGTTAAAAATAATGAAACTGTAAAATGCAGCAGCATGAAAGTGAACAAAATAGTAGATCTAACAGGTGCAGGAGACTTATTTGCTGCAGGATTTTTAAAAGAGTACTTAGATAATTCTGATATTAAAAAATGTTTAAAGAGCGGATCAATGCTTGCCTCAAAAATAATTCAAAAAATAGGTGCTAGATTAGAATAAATAATTTACTTAGACAAATAATATAAAGAATTCTTCTCTATGATAAATTTATTGTCTTTAAAAAACTTATTTATTTTTTTTCTTAATCGGTGCAGATGGGTCTCGAAAGCATGAGTTTCTAAATCTGAACTATGATTCCATATATTCTTTAATAAAAAAGATTTTTTTAAACCATTATTTTTATCTAACATTAAAATTAAATTTAATTCTTTTTCTGTAAGCTTGGCTTTGATTCCATCTTTTGAAATAACTCTTTGATTTGAATCTATTTCATAATTTTTTATAATAATTTTAGATTTTTTAAAAAAATTATATTTTATAATCAAAATATTTAATATTTCTTTAAAAGATAAAATATCTACAGGAATAGATAAAGCAACGTGAAATTCTAATAGTTTTAGTTTATTCTTTATTAAATAATCTTTGTTGTTTAGCAGAAAAATAGTAGGAGTATTTTCTAAAAAATACTTATTAATTCTTATTAATGATAATTTTTCGACAAGTATAACTCTAACAAATAAATTTTGATTATTGTATTTAATGTTTTCATCAATACTAATAGTAAAATTAAGATTCAACTCACTTAACAATAAAGAGAGTCTTTCTGACCCTAAAATATGAAGATGAATATTATTCATAAATAAATATATAATACATTTAATATGATTATTGTAAAAAAATCTGGGTATTTGAAGTATAATAATTTCAAATTTCGGTGTGCCTTAGGAAAAGGTGGGGTTAAAAAAAAAATAAAAGAAGGTGATAATATAACCCCCAAGGGAATATTTAAAATAACTAAAATTTATTATAGAGCTGATAAAATTAAAAAAATTATTAGTGCGATAAAAATAGTAAAAATTAAAAAGAATATGGGATGGTGTGATGATCCAGATAGCAATTCTTATAATCAGCAAATAAAATTACCAAACAAATTTAATCATGAAAAACTTTATAGAAATGACAATCTTTATGATTTAGCATTAGTTTTAAATTATAACACAAATCCGATCATAAAATATAAAGGTAGCGCCATTTTTATACACGTAACAAACAATTCTTATAAAAAAACAAGAGGATGTATCGCTTTGAAAAAAGAACACTTAATTAAAATCGTATCTCACATAAAAAAAAATACAAAAATTAACATTAGTTAGTTCTTGCTCCAAATATACCGGAACCAATTCTTATAAAAGTTGCTCCATTTTCTATTGCACTTGTATAATCATTACTCATTCCCATACTAAGTTCATAAAAATTATTATTTTTTGCTAAACCCTTCAATTTTTTAAAATAAAAATCAGAGGAGTAATTTATTGGAGGAATACACATTAAACCAATAATATTTAATTTGGTTTTTAATTTGCAAAAATTAACAAAATCTTCTAAATCATCTATTGCTATTCCTGATTTTTGTTTCTCATTTCCAATATTGACTTGAATAAAATATTTAACACTTATTGATTGTTTCTTTTGCTCTTCATCTAATAAAATAGCTAATTTTTTTGAATCTAAGGAATGAATATAAGAAAATATTTTTATAGCATCTTTAATTTTATTTGATTGAAGTTTGCCAATCAAATGTATTCTTAGGTCTGATTTTTTTTTGATGTAATTAGACCATTTTAAAATGGCTTCATTTACTCGATTTTCTCCAAAGTCTAGATGTCCATAATCTATAAGTGATCTTACATAATTAATATCAAAAGTTTTTGAAACAGCAATTATTTGTATTTTAGAGTTAGAATATTTTTTAATTTCATTTAAAATATTAGTAAAATTTTTTATAATATCCATAGAAATGACTTGCTTAAATTACACTGATAGGTTCTTTTTTTTTACTGACAATTTAAATAGCATTATAGAAAAAAATATAAATAAATTTAAGAATTTAAGTATAGTATATAAAGTAGAGAAAAATAACATAAATATAAAAGAATTCTTAAAGATTAAAGACTTTTGTAAAAAAAGAAAAATTAAAATTTATTTTTCTGACAGTATTAAAACAGCAATAAAACTAGGTGCTAATGGACTTTTTATATCCTCAACAAATAAAAGAGTATATCAACCTTATAAAAAATCATTTAAAATTATTGGATCTGCGCATTCCCAAAAAGAATTTTATTTTAAATCAAAACAAAAATGTCATGCAATATTTTTATCTCCAATATTTGATAATCCCAAATACACTACAAACAAAATATTAGGGGTAATTAAATTTAATTTAATAAGTCTTTATTGGAAAAATAACTTAGTTGCTCTTGGTGGTATAAATGAAAATAATTATAAAAAAATACTTCTAACTAAAAGTTATGCGATAGGATTAATTTCTTGGATTAAAAACTTAGAAATAAAAAAGCCCGTGTATTTTTTTAATAATACACGGGCTTTTAGTAATAATATTTAAACTAAATTAAAATTTAGTAGAAATCATAACTTGAGTAACATTACCTACGCCAGTATCGCCAGTTTGACCTGCAATACCTCTACCATCTCTATATTGCGCTTGTAAAGCTACAGCTCCTAAATTGTAACCAACAGCAAACATATGAACTTTTTCAGTTTCAAAACCACTTACACTAGTTGAACCTTGAGAACGAGTATAACCAACAGATGCATTTGGAGTTATAGCATAAGCTATAGCAGCACTCTTACCTGTTAAAGTGTGAGCTTGATTTGTTGTAGCGGATGCATTGGCTTGCGTTATGTTTTGTCCAGCTAATCTAATATAATCAGCGGCAACTGTTACATCACCAAAATTATATTTTACAGCGCCTCTTTTTCCGTTTGGATCAACTTGAGCACCGCTAATATTAATTTTCTCAGCTTTTTGCATAGCAGCAGAAACTAAAACGTCTAAACCTTTAACGTTCATATTTCCACGAATCGTTGCTTCAACTTTAGAGTTTGCAACAGAATCTTCTGCCCCTTTCATGTTATGACCTGAGTCACTTGAACCACCTGCTTTACCAGGGTTAGGTTGAAAACCAATTGCAAAAGTTGCTGGTCCTAAGTTGCTCACTACACCAAGTCCATATCCTGAATCATTAAATGAAGTTGGATATAGAGAAGTAGCGTTATGAACACCTTGAGCTCCTAAGTAACCCCAACCAACTAAGTTTGTCAAAGTATTATCTGAGTTAGGAATATGATCTGAGCTAATACTTATGTAAGTATCTTTAGTTACATAAAGATCAATATAAGTATTTTCATTTCTTCCGTTAGAAGAGTCAGATGCTGAACCAGCTGTAGAATCTCCTAATGCTTCGTTACCATCTAATTCCCAAGAGAAACCAGCTGCATAAGCCATTCCATTGTTAAGAGTTCCTTTGCTTTGGATATTGATCTGAGTCTCTTGACCTGTAGTTCTATAAGAGTTCAAAGAGCCAGCTTGCACTTTTGGTGTAACTGCGTTGTACACTAAGTTTAAGTTTCCGCTTACTGTAGTTTGCGCAATAGCAGAATTTAAACCTAGGCCAAACAAAGTTCCAACAAGAGCTGTTGTTATTTTATTTTTCATAGTTTTAATTATTATGTTTTAACTACTTTATTGTAGTTAATACGTTGAAAATATTAACTTTTAAAAGTTTTAACAATTTTATTTAATCATTTTTATCAATAAAAAATTAAGTGTTGCATAATTACATCACTTAAATATAAGCAAAATATGTTACTTTTAGTAAATATTAGATCAGTTTATATAAATTCATGTAAATTGTTAATTAATAGTATCCAAAATTATTCATGAAACTTAATAAAATATTAAAGAAGAAGCTAATTGGGGCGTTTATATCATTGACCGTGTTCGTTCTTGGTTGCTCGAAGGTAGATCCTGTTACTGGTGAAAAAGTATTTACAGAAACAAATCCTCAAACAAAAGCTAGAGAGGCTGCCGACAAAGGTGGTGGTATTTTTGGAGATATTCTCAAAGGAGACAAGTCATCAAATTCTAATACTTATAATTTTTCAAGCTCAAATGTTTTGTGGAAAGCAACATTAAAAACTTTAGATTTTATACCTTTGATGAATGCAGATTATCAGGGTGGAGTAATTGTTTATGATTGGTATTCAGATAATGAAAATTATAAAGATCAAATAAAGATTACAGTTAGGTTTTTAAGTAATGAATTAAGGTCGGACTCTATAAATGTAATTACTCATAAAAAAATATGCGAAGAAAATACATCAAAATGTAAAATAGTTAAATTAGACAACAACTTCAATAATGAAATTAAAAGTACAATTTTAGCTTCTGCAAGAACATTAAGAACTGAAGAAGAAAAATCTAAAAATAAATAAACTTAACAAAATTAACTAATGTAATGGATAATTATAATCCTTTGCTAATCGAAAAAAAATGGCAATCTTTTTTTGAAAAAGAAAAAACTTTTGTAACTAAAAAAAATAATAATAAAAAATTTTATTGTTTAGAAATGTTTCCTTATCCTTCAGGAAATATACACATGGGTCATGTAAGAAATTATACTCTTGGTGATGTTATAGCTAACTTCAAAAGATTAAATGGTTACAACGTTCTACATCCTATGGGCTGGGATGCTTTTGGTTTGCCAGCAGAAAATGCTGCTATTCAAAATAATCTTCATCCTGGAGACTGGACTCTAAAAAACATTTCAACTATGAAATCTCAATTAAAACGCTTAGGACTTTCTATTGATTGGGACAAAGAAATTTCTACTTGCAATGAAAATTATTATAAACATCAGCAAATTATATTTTCATTCTTATTAAAAAAAGGAATAGCTTATAAAAAAGAAAGTTATATAAATTGGGATCCAATCGATAATACCGTTCTTGCAAATGAGCAAGTTATTGATGGCAAAGGATGGAGATCTGGGGCAATCATTGAGAAGAAAAAACTAAGTCAATGGTTCTTAAATATTACAAAATATTCCGATGAACTTCTGAGTCTTTTGGAAAAATTAAAAGGCTGGCCAGAAAAAGTTAAGTTGATGCAGAAGAATTGGATTGGAAAATCTGAAGGATGTGAAATTGATTTTATCACAGATTATAAAGACTTAAAAATAAAAATATTTACAACAAGACCAGATACAATATTTGGAGCTTCTTTTATTGCTATAGCTCCTGATCATCCGTTCACTGAATATTTTAAAAATGATAAAGAATTTAAGAATTTTAAAGATCTTGCATTAAAAAATTTAGGCACTGAATCATCTTTATCTACAAATGAAAAATTAGGTTTTAAAACGCCTTTTTTTGCAATTCATCCTTTTCTAAATAAAAAATTACCAATCTATGTTGCTAATTTTATTCTTATGGACTATGGATCGGGAGCAATTTTTGGCTGTCCAGCCCATGATCAAAGAGATTTAGAATTTGCAACAAAATATAATCTGGAGATCATACCTGTTGTAAGTCCTGAAAAATCTAAAATAATTAATATTAAAAACGAAGCATATACTGAAGATGGCTATGTTATTAATTCAGATTTTCTTAATGGCCATTCAACTAAAGAGGCAAAAAGAAATATTATTCATAAATTAATAGAAAAAAAAATTGGGAATTTAAAAATTATTTATCGTCTTAAAGATTGGGGGGTATCAAGACAAAGATATTGGGGCTGTCCGATTCCCATTATTTACAGGGAAGATGGTAAAATTATAATAGTGCCTGAGAAAGATCTTCCCATAACACTGCCTAAAGATATTGATTTTAGCAAACCTGGCAATCCTTTAGAAAATCATCCTACTTGGAAATACACAAAATGTCCTGAAACAGGAATGAAAGCAATTCGCGAAACAGATACTCTTGATACATTTGTAGATTCATCTTGGTATTTCTTACGTTTTTGTTCCACTAAAGAAGAAATAAAGCCATTTAGTATTGATGAAGTTAATTATTGGATGCCGGTGGACCAATATATTGGTGGTGTTGAACACGCTATTCTTCATCTTTTGTATTCGAGATTTTTTACTTTAGCTTTAAAAGATGAATATAAATTTAAATTTACCGAACCATTTGAAAATCTTTTTACTCAAGGAATGGTTTGTCATCCTACTTTTAAAACTAAGACTGGAAAATGGGTTTTTCCAAAAGATGTTATTGAGAAAAATAATTCTTTTTTAACCAAAAATAATGAAGAAGTTATTAAAGGTGATAGCCAAGCTATGTCAAAATCTAAAAAAAATATTATCGACCCTGATGATATTATACAAGTTTACGGGGCAGATGCTGTAAGATGGTTTATTTTATCAGACAGTCCACCAGATAGAGATATTCAATGGAGTGATAATGGTATTCAAGGTGCGTTTAAATATATTCAGAAAATCTGGAGAACTTATGAAAAAATTAAAATATATAAAAAAGAGAAAGAAGAAAATAATAACACATTAATAATAAACTCTAATATCTTAATAAAAGAGATAACTGAATGTATAGAAAAATTTCATATTAACGTAGCTGTTGCTAAACTTTATGTTTTTTTAAATAATATTAATGAAGAAATTGAAAAACAAAGTCTCAATAAAGAGGATATTGTAAATACATATAAAAAATATCTTATAATTATATCGGTATTTATTCCTTATATTGCCAATGAGTGTTGGGAAAGAATGACTGGAAGCCAGGATATAGCATCACAAGAATGGCCAAAAGTAGAAGGTTCTTTCTTAAATAAGGAAAATTTTGATATTGTTATACAAGTTAATGGAAAAAAAAGAGCAATTATCAACGCTACTAAAAATGAAAGTGAAGAAAATATTCTTAGTAAATCATTAGCAATTAAGAATATTCAAGTTATATTAGATAAAAAAAATATTGCAAAAAAAATCTTTATAAAAAATAAACTACTAAACATTGTGACAAATGATGAATAAAATTTTTTTCACTTTTTTCATAACAATGTTTCTAAATCATTGTGGGTTTTCAGCTATTTATGTTGGCAATCCTAAAGAAATTGTAGTTTCAAAATCAGATATTATTGGTGATAAAAATTTAGTCTTTGATTTAGAAAGAAAGTTAAATTTTAAAAGAGATGAAAAAAATTTAAATGCATATACTTTTAAAGCTCAAATTTATGATACGGCCGAATCCTCTCTTATTGACTCGAGAGGAATAGCTACGGAAGAGATAATTAAACTAACTGTAAGTTATCAATTTCAAGATAAAAATGGAGTGGTTGTTTATCAAGACTCAATAACAAAAGACAAAAGGGTTGCTGTGACTGATAACCTGCCAAATAATGTCTTTGTAAAAAATAATGAAAAAAAATTACTATTAGATGGCATAGTTCAAAATATTTTATTTAAATCTAAAGTCTCATTAAATTAATTGAGATGTTACTTAAGTTACAAGAATTGATTCTTAAAAAAAAAGATTTCTTCAAAGGAAGAATAATTCTTTTGTATGGAGAAAATCAAGATCTAATGAAAGATTTAAATGAACAAATTCTTATCAAATTTACAGATGAACAAAAAATTCAAAAAAACATTTTTGAGGAAGATATAATTAAGGATCCGCAAAATATTATTAATTATTACCTTACTGGTTCGCTATTTGATGAAAATAATAATATTCTAGTGATCAAAAACTGTTCTGATAAAATTATGGAAACTCTTAACAAAATAAAAAATAGCATTGATCAAAATACAATTATTATTAATTCTGAGATACTTTTAAAAAATTCTAAACTAAGACAATTTGGTGAATACGATAAATTGGCAGTCTGTATTCCTTGTTATCAAGAAACTAAAATTGATATAACAAGATTTCTCACACAAGAATTACAAATAAATAAAATTCAATTATCCGAGAAACAAATAGAAATTATTATTAATTCCTCGTCATTGAAAAGGTCCAAAATTAAAGAAGTAATAGAAAAAATAAATCTCTATAAAAATTCAGAAAAAATTTCAGATCAGATCGTTGAGGAAATTTGCACTGACGTAGATTTAAAAAAAAATGATGAAATTATTGATATTTTATTATCTAAAAATGAAAAGAGTATTAATGAATTTATATCCAATATGTCTAATTATGAAAAAAATTTTATAGAAATAATTATTATTCTAAGATCATTTATAATTAAAATCCTTGATATACAAAAAAATAATAAAAATCTCTCAATAGATGAAAGAATTGAAAAATATAAACCAGCTGTTTTTTGGAAAGATAAGGATAGAATAAAAATTATCTTAAAAATTTGGAATACTAATAACCTTGAAAAATTTCTTATTAATTTAAATACTGTTGAAACTGAATTTAAGAAAAATGATTTAAACCAAGATACTCAATTTTATTATTTTTTAACACAAAACCTATCTAAAATAGCTCTTAAGAACACTAATAATTTTATTTAACTGCTCAAGATTCTTATAAGAAAATTTAATTTCTCCAGAATTATTCTTTTTGTTTTTAATATCCACTTTTATTCCCATTACAAGCCCGAGATCACTTTCTAAAGATTTTATATTTGTATCTTTATTATTTGTTGGAATTTTTTTTGAACTTAGAAAAACTTGCTCTTTTTTAACTAAAAATTCAGCCTGTCTTACGGAAAGATTTTTATTAACTATTATTTTAGCAAGTTTGATATTGTCAGGAACATTCACTAAACACCTTGCATGTCCCGCTGTTAACAATCCGTCTAAAATCATTTTTTTTATCTCTTCAGGCAAACCAGTAAGCCTAAGAGTGTTAGCAATATGGCTTCTACTTTTGCCTAAAATTTTTGATAACGTTTCTTGAGAGTAGCCAAATTTTCTAACTAAATTATCATAACCTAAAGCCTCTTCTATTCCGTTTAGATCTGATCTTTGAATATTTTCTAATATTGCAAATTCTAAAGATTTTTTATCATCAATATTTAAAATAATAACTGGAACTTCGTGAATCTTTGCAAGCTGAGCTGCTCTCCATCTTCTTTCACCGGCAACGATCTCATATTTATCTTCTGATTTTTTTCTAACTAATATTGGCTGAATAATTCCTTGTTCCTTAATTGACTCTGAGAGTTCATTCAACAATTCTTGATTAAAATTTTTTCTCGGCTGAGATGGATTAGCATATACAAAATGTATAGGAATTTTTTCTGATGAACTTTTAATTTGAATATTTTCTGAAGGAACATCTCCTAACAGCGCTGATAGACCTTTTCCTAAACCTTTAAATTTATTTCCAATCATTTATGCAACTTTTTTTTCTTGTAAATTTTCTCTAATTAAAAATTCATCTACGAGCTTAATATAAGCCAAAGAACCAGAGCAATTTTTATCATACAAAATCACCGGCATTCCAAATGAGGGGGCTTCGGAAACCCTTACATTTCGCGGTATATTTGTATTATAAACCTTATCTCCAAAAAAATTTCTTCCCTCTTTTTCAACGTCAGCACAAAGTTTATTTCGCTTATCATACATGGTCAGCACAATGCCTTGTATTTCTAAATTTGGATTTAAATTGATTTTTATACGGTCAATTGTTTTTACTAATTGACTTAATCCCTCTAACGCAAAAAACTCCGTTTGTAATGGAACAACTAATGAATCGGAAATAACTAAAGACATTATTGTAAGAAGACTAAGAGAAGGAGGGCAATCAATTATAATGTATGAAAATTTCTCTTT
>Ga0209400_1002550_pt1 | contig 13731 bp, 15 predicted proteins | sample M_130807_EF_Meta_FD_187313 | JGI IMG/M metagenome (GOLD analysis project Ga0209400, IMG submission 187313) | Freshwater microbial communities from Lake Montjoie, Canada to study carbon cycling - M_130807_EF_MetaG (SPAdes) (version 2) | ecosystem: Environmental > Aquatic > Freshwater > Lake... | reverse complement strand
CCCGGCTGAACGAAGAAGCGACTGCGTTGGCCGTAGAGGCCATTACGCCCGAGCGTGCGGCGGGACTGGCGCTGTGGGCCGCCGTATTTGGCGAGCGACCCTGAATCACACTCGGTTTCCAAGCGAAAATCTGCCCATGAAATTTGCAAGCTACCAAGACGGCTCCCGCGACGGGCAGCTGGTTGTTGTCTCCCGTGACCTGAGCCAGGCGGTGTACCCGTCGCACATTGCCAACCGGCTGCAACAGGTCTTGGACGACTGGAACTACCTCAGCCCCCAACTACAAGACCTGTCGGACCAGCTCAATGCCGGACGGGCGCGCCATGCCTTTGCGTTCAACCCGGAACAGTGCCTGGCGCCCCTGCCCCGCGCGTACCAGTGGGTGCGCGGAGGCGGCTTTGGCAGCCATGCCGATGTGCTGCAACAGGCCCAGGCGCTGGACGCCCGTAGTGTGGCCTGCGCTCACCCGCCACAGGTCCAGGCCGGCAGCGACGCCTTGTGGGGCGCGAGAGCGCCGGTGGTCTGTGCCGACGCGTCTGAGGAATGGGACTTTTCGGCCGAGTTGGCCGTGGCCACCGGCGACATTCCCATGGGGTGCACACCCGAGCGCGCGCTGGACGGCGTGCGCCTCGTACTCTTGGCCAATTGCCTTCAACTGCGGGCCCACGCCAATGCCGATGCGGGCACGGCGTTTGCTCCAGTGGCGGTCACACCCGACGAGCTGGGCGAGGCCTGGCGCACCGGCCGGGTGCATCTAGTACTGCAAACCAGCTGGAACGGCCGCAAAGTGGGCCTGTGTGACGCGGGCGCCGACATGACGCTGCATTTTGGCCAGCTGATAGCGCAACGGGCGCAGCACCGCGCGCTGCGCGCGGGGAGCTTGGTCGGCAGCGGAACGGTTAGCAGTCCGGCGCGCGTGAACGAAGGCAAAAAGACCGCCCAAGACCCGCCCGAATGGCCCAAGGGCTACCACTGCATCGCCGAAAAGCGCGCGATGGAGTTGCTGCAAAACGGACAAACCACCACCGGCTATCTGCAAGTGGGGGACACGATCGAAATAGATGTCAAAGGTCGGGACGGCCACAGCCTTTTTGGAGCCCTTGCCCTAGAGGTGGTGGCGCCGGGCGGTGCCCTGTCGGTCTGATACCGGCGACCGGTACCGTGTGTGCCGCTCAGACTTGGGTCGCGCGCAGCTCTTGCTCAATCACCCACAAGCGGTCCTGGCCCCAGTGGCCGGGCAGGTCATTGACCCGAAACGAGGGTACGCCCCACAGTTCCAGTGCCAGCAAGTCTTCGCGGTTGGCGGCGGCCACCGCCTGCCAGTCTGTTGCATGTAGCGCGGCGTGAACCCACGCGGCGTCAAAACCGGCCCGTGCGGCAATGGCATGGAGCCCGGCATCCGTGCCTGCGTCGAGCCCATCGGCCCACACACCTTGCAAAAATGAGGAAGCCAACTCTACGCCCCTGCCGTCCTTGATGGCGCGGTGCAGCAGCGCGTAGCCCCGCTCCACGGGCTTGCCGACCGGGTCGACCGCATTGCCAAAAGCGTGCCACGTCGCTGACGATGTACAGGCGTTTTTCTACGGGCACCGGCAGGCCGCGCATGACCATGGGCAAGACGAAGCGCAAGCGCAACTGCGCGCCATAGTGCGCCGCCAGCGCGCGCACGCGGGGTAGCGCCAAGTAGGTATACGGGCTGCGAAAAGACAGAAAGTAGTCCACCGTGGCGCCGCTCGCACCCGGGCTTTGGAGTGGCGCAAGTGCCACTTCATGCACTGGCGCAAGCAGCGGCGCAGTCGGCAAGCGGCACAGGCTTTCTTCGCGCAGGCGTTCCTCCAGAAAATGCATCCGGTCCAGTCCCCAGTACCACTCGCCCGCATAAAAAAAGGTGCCGCCCAAATAATGGCCGGTGCGCTTGCGCAGGGCATCCCCCTGGGTCTTGCACGCGGCCACGCGCTCGGGCGTGGCAAGGGCGTGCGGCAGGCCAGGGGCAGTGGCTTGCCAGAGGCCTGCGCTGATGCTGGCGGCCTGCGCCACAAATGTGCCGGCATCCAGCGCAGCGGCCAGCGCCTCCTCGGTGGCCTGCACGGCAGACGCACCGGGCAAGCCGCCCTGCGAGGATTGGGGCGCCTGCAGGCCATAGGCCTTGGCCAGCGTGGCCGCGTCGCGCAAAGACCAGTGCGCCAACCGGGCGCGCTCGGGCGCCGCTGATTCGTGGGGCGGGCTCACCAAGTGCGGAACGAGCGTGATCTCGTAATTGCCCACCAGGCGCGACAGCACCTGCGCACACAAGTGGCTGTACGGGTCGTCGGCCTGGTGAAAGTAGTGGACCTGCGCGGGGGCGCCGCTGACCCTGCGCCACAGGGTGGCACGGGCTCGGCGCAATCGGCGCAAGCCAGGGTGGGTGTAGAGCCGCACAAAGGTGCGGCCAATTTGGGTTTTAAGAGCGCTCATACGGTGCAAACTCCGGGGCTTAGTGCTGCATGACTTGCTGGGCAAAGGTCTTGGCACCGCGCAGCATCATCTCAATGGCCACCGACACCAGCACCAGGCCCATCAGGCGCTCGACTGCCACCACCAGTCGGCTACCAATCAGGCGCTGGATGCGTTCCGCCGACACCAGCACCACGGCGCTAATGACCATGGTTACGCACAGCGCGGCAATCCAGTCCAGCCGCCGTTCGGGCTGCTGCGACACCAGCAGCAACACCGTGGCCAGTGCGGACGGACCCGCAATCGCCGGCACGGCCAGCGGCACGATCAAGGGCTCCTCCAAGAGCTCGGCTTCGAGCGTGTCAGGCGGCGGAAACACCATCCGCAGGGCGATCAAAAACAGAATCACGCCGCCCCCAATTTGCAGCGACAGCTCACTCAGATTCATCACGCGCAAAAAGCCCTCGCCGACAAACATGAACGTCAGCAGCAAAAAGAAGGCAATCAGTATCTCGCGCAAGATCACCCGCGCCCGTCGTTCGGGCGCCACGTGCTTGAGCGCATTGGCAAAGACCGGAATATTACCCACGGGATCCGTGATCAGCACCAACAAAATGGTGGCCGAGGCAAAGGTGTAATTCATCATGGCGCGTAAACCGTGTCCAGGCTTGCAAAGCCCTTCACCTCGATGGGATTGCCCGAGGGGTCCAAAAAGAACATGGTCCACTGCTCGCCGCTTTGGCCGGCAAAGCGGATCTGCGGCTCCATGACAAACTCTACCTTGGCGGCCTGCAGCCGCCGGGCAAGCGCCTGCCAATCGGGCAAGGCCAACACCAGGCCAAAGTGGGGCATGGGCACCATCGCATCACCCACGCGTCCGGTGCGGGTCGTGGCAAAGGGCGCACCCAAATGCAAGGACAACTGGTGGCCAAAAAAATCAAAGTCCACCCACGACTCCGTGCTGCGGCCCTCGGTACAGCCCAAGACGTGGCCATAAAACTGGCGTGCCGCCTGCAGTTCGTGGACATGAATGGCAAGGTGAAACAGGCTTTTCATGGGACGCAGGATAGCAGCCCCCTGCTGCCATAATTACGGCCTATGTCGCCCCTGCACACCCTTCGCACTGCCCGCTCGTTGACGCGCGCGGTATTGCTATGGTGGTGCCTGGCGCTGGGGCTGGCCACGGCCGCTCCGCTGGCCCAAGCCCAGGGCAGCCGGATGGTGTGTTCCGCCTCGGGCATGGTCATGCTGGTCGACGCTGAAACCGGCACTCCCGCCCAACTCGGCGCCCATAGTCTGGATTGCGTGCTGTGCCTCGTTACGGGCGCCCCGCCACCGATGGTTCAGTCGAACCTGCCAGCCACCGCAGCCCTACCCAATCGTCCAGTTCAAGCAAGCCCAAGCGCTCTGGCCTGGCGCAGCGCGGCACCGCCCCCCGGGCGCGGCCCTCCCGCGCTCGCTTAACCGCGCGACCGCTCCCTTTCGACGGGCGCCGCGCATGGGCAGGCGCACCACAGCCGTTGATGGCACACGTCAGCCCGCTTCACTCTATTTTTGCTCTGAGCTCTGCCCCGCAGGCTTCAGAGGCCCCCATGACCCGGCGACGCATGCGCCGCCTGTTTTATCGAAATTTGTATGAACGCCTCTCGAATTGCCCCCTTCGCCGCCGCCTGCGCCTTGTGCCTGAGCGGCTCCACCTTTGCCCACGTGGTGCTGCAAGACGGCGCCGCAGCCGCCAACAGCAGCTACCGCGCCGCCTTTCGGGTGGGCCACGGCTGCGATGATCAAGCCACCACCGCCCTGCGCGTCACCATTCCGGCCGGATTTAATGGCGCCCAACCGATGCCCAAGGCCGGCTGGACCGTGAGCACCAAAATCGGTCCCCTGCCCGTGCCCTACGAGAGCCACGGCAAAAAGTACACCGAGGGCGTGCTGGAAATCAGTTGGACTGCCAATGGACCCGAAAACGCCTTGCCCGCCGCCTACTACGACGAGTTTGTGGTGCGCGGCACCACCCCTGCCAAGGCCGGCCCACTCTGGTTCAAGGTACTGCAAAGCTGCGCCAAGGGCGCCAACGACTGGGCCGAAGTACCGGCCAACGGCACCTCCACCAAGGGCCTGAAGTCGCCCGCCGCTTTGCTAGAGGTCTTGGATGTGCAGGCCGCCGGTGGCCACGCGCACTGAAACGCCCACGCGATTTTTTTCACCCTTTTTTGGAGTCCCCATGAAAATCAAATTTTTTGCCGGCATCGTGGCATTGGTCGCCTTGTGGTCCGGTCCTGCGCTGGCCCAAAACGTCGAAGTCAAAGACGCCTGGGCGCGAGCAACAGTGCAGGGCCAAAAAGCGACGGGCGCATTCATGACGCTCACGGCCAAATCTGACACCACGCTCGTTGGTGTCGCCAGCAGCGTGGCCGGTGTGTCCCAAGTCCACGAAATGAAAATGGACGGCAGCGTGATGCAAATGCGCGCCCTGCCCGATGGACTGCGCCTGAGCGCAGGCAAGGCCGTGGCGCTCAAGCCCGGCAGCTTCCACCTGATGCTCATGGACCTGAAAGTGCCTCTGCAAAAGGACACCACGATTCCTGTCACTCTGCGCTTCAAAGACGCCAAGGGCGTGGAAAGCACGCTGGACCTCAAGGTACCGGTGAGCACCAGTGCGCCCGGCGGGGACGCGGGTGGGCACCAACACGGGATGCACGACGCAGCGGCCAAACCCTAAACGCTGGGCACAAAGGCACCCGCCGGTGCCTTTTGCCCAAAGCGCGCTGTCTACCCATTGTTGATCATGGTCCGGATGCCTCGACTGGTCCGACTCCGCTGGCGCGCGTGCGCTTGGCTAGCGGTGTGGCTGGTCGCCTTTGCAGCGCTGTCTCCCACCCTGACCCAGGCGCTGGCGTCAGCCCAAGGGCCGGCCCACGGTCTTGAGGTCTGCACCAGCGGCGGCCCACGCTTCCTGACATTGGCGGGTTCGGTCGATCCGGCACGCAACTTGCCGGCACCAGAGCCCGATGGTCCCCGGGCGCCTGGGACTCTTGTAGACGGACATTGCCCGCTTTGCGTCCTTTCGCACGGCGGCCTCCCGCCGCCGCCCGAACCTTCATGTTTTGCCACATTAAGGCTCCCCTCGCCCACTACGCCGTGGGCGCCGCGGGTGGCCCCTGCCAGCGGCGCCCACCAGCGCGCTGCCCCCCCCCGCGGCCCGCCCTCCCACGCCTGATGCCCTCTGCCCCACCCGGCGCTTGCGCTTTGGGGCACTTCGAGCCGCGCGCTTAACAGTCGCCACCTAGGCCTGCCGCTGGGCGCTCGGTTTCTCGTTTCTCTTTTTTGACATTTCGCATGAACAAAACCCATCTCGCGTTGGCCTTGGCCTTCGCTTTTCCTTTTGCATTTCCTTTCCCGGCAGCGGCCCAAATTGCGGCGAATGATGCCACTCCAACCGACGAGGCTGCGCCCGTCAAGTCCTTAGGGGTGGTCACCGTGAGCGGGGGACGTCCGACCTCCCTGCCCACCCAGATTCCCACCACGATCGAGGGCGTCAGTCGCCGGCAAATTGAGCAAACCATCAACGCCACCGACAGCGAAGACGTACTCAAATACCTTCCCAGCTTGGTGGTTCGCCGGCGGTACATCGGCGACTACAACCACGCGGTGCTATCGAGTCGCGCCTCAGGTACGGGCAACAGCGCGCGCTCAGCGGTCTATGCCGATGGCATATTGCTGTCCAACTACCTGGGCAATGGCGCCACCTATGCGCCGCGCTGGGGCATGGTCACACCCGAAGAAATTGACCGCGCCGACGTCATGTACGGACCGTTTTCTGCGGCCTACCCGGGCAACTCGGTGGGCGCTGTGGTGGACTATGTGACGCGCATGCCGACCCAATTTGAAGGCCATGCCAAGCTTGTGGCGTCGCAGCAAAACTTTGACCAGTACAACACCCATGAAACCGACAACGCCAGCCAGGCCAGCGCATCACTGGGCAGCAAAAGCGGTGACTGGGCGTGGTGGGTTAGCCTGAACCGCACCGACAGCCTGGGGCAGCCCATGGTGTTTGCTACCAAGGCCTTCAGCACCGACCCCTTCAAGGGCAGCAACAATGGTGCGGTCTATGGTTTGGACAAAACCAATGCACCCTGGTACATCCTTGGCACCAACACGCAGTACCACACCGTGCAGGACCATGCCAAGGTCAAACTGGCCTATGACGTATCACCGACCGTACGGGCAAGCTATATGCTGGGCAATTGGAAAAACACCTCCGACGGTGCGCCCAAAAGTTACTTGACGGACACCGCGAACCCTTACGGCGGAGACCATGTCGTCAGTGGTCAGACCTTTTCTGCCAACGGCCTGTTCAATGCGACCCGGGAGACCCTGGACCATTGGATGCACGGCTTGTCGATCAAAAGCAACACCAAAGGCGAGTGGGACTGGGAAGTCGCCGCCAATCTGGTGGACTACGGCACGGATCTGGCACGTCAGTCGTCCATCAATGTCGCAGACAACCTCAGCGGCAAGATGGCCAGCAGCAACGCCGCCACGTTGACCGACCAAAAGGGCACGGGGTGGACCACACTGGCGGCCAAAGGTACATGGCGCCCCCAGGGCCTACAGGGGGTGCACATTGTGGACTTTGGTGTGCAACAAGACAGCTACCAATTGCGCACCGTAAAGTCCAACCTGAGCGCGACCGACAACTGGTTCACCAGCGCTGCGACCAGTCTGAGCGCTGACGTGGGCGGACAAAGCAAGCTGCAAAGTATGTATGGCCAGGACGCATGGGCGTTTGCTACCGGCTGGAAAACGGTACTGGGTCTGCGCGTAGAAAACTGGAGCGCCTCTGACGGTTATGCCAAGACTTCCACGGCGACAGACACTTATGCCGCGCGCAATGAGCTTTTCGCGTCGCCCAAGGCTGCGCTCGCCTACCAGTGGTCCGACGACACGGTGCTCAAGGGCTCGGTCGGGCGTGCGGTGCGTATGCCCACGGTGTCGGAGCTCTACGGCGCTACCGCCAGCAAGTGCTCCGACATTGATCCACTAAGGAAAATTGTCGCCAGCGCCTGCACCAGTGGTCAGACTTGGCTGAACGACCCCCAATTGCGACCCGAGAAGTCATGGACCACCGAGCTGACCCTGGAAAAGGACCTGGGTAACGGTTTGCTGCGCCTGACCTACTTCCAGGAGGACGTCACCGACGCGCTCTACTCGCAGGCGGCAGGCCTCAAGACCAATGGCACGCCGGTGAACATGGTGCAAAACATCGACGCGATTAGCACACAAGGCATTGAGATTGCGTTCCAAGGCGAGAACGTGATCGCCCGGGGTCTGGACTTGTCGGGCAGCATTACCTTTGCCGACTCGCGCATCAAAGCCAACAGCTCGTATGTCGCCACCGCGGGGGACACGATTGACAAGCTCCAGCCGCGCGTGCCGCAGTGGCGCGCCAGCGCGCTGGCCAATTACCACTGGGACGCGCAGCTCAGCACCTCGTTGGGCTTGCGGTACAGCGGTGACCAGTTCTCCAGCCTGAACAACACCGACATCAACGGCTTTGCCTATACGGCTGCGAGCCGCTTCACGGTGCTGGACTTGCGCGCCCGCTACGCCATCCAACCGAAACTGGTGGCGGCCTTTGACATTGACAACCTGACCAACGCCGAATATTGGAACTATCACCAATATCCGGGGCGTACCTTTGTGGCAGAGCTAAAGTACGACTTTTAATCGATCCCCATGGATTTCCACTGTTCAGGCACACGCGTTGAAAGTGGAAATCCTCCATTTAAAGGCAATGACCGTGCGTGTAAAAAACATTTTGTCCGAGCTCACTTTGGTCATCGCAGACCTGGAAGTTCATCTCAATGGCGAGCTCCGCAGCAGTCCGACGCTGTGTGCGCTGCTGCCTGCCAGCGGTAGCCAAGGCGCGCGCGTGGTGCCGCTGAATACGCCGGACGGGCGGCCTGTATTGCTCAATATGGGCAATGCGATTGCGCTGGACGAGGTGCCGCTGCAGGCCTGAGCGGCGGGTCCTCTGTGATTCTGTGGCTCTTTGCCACGCCGCCTAGAGGCTGCCGTACATCACGTTGATGCGGGCCACGTATTTAGAAACGCTGCCCGTGACCCGGCAGCCTTCGTGGACGACCGAGTCCTCGCCAAAACCGTGGCGGAAAAATAGCGCCGCGCCCTTGACCGGTTGCACGTCCACCACCACACCGTCGCGCCCAAACAGACGCGTGCTGCCGCCCTGTACGCCGTCGGCGGGTCCATTGAGGTAGAGCAACATAGTCAGGCCCGAGCGCACGTTCGGATGCCACTCCTCCATCCGGCTGCGGTCAGCGCTCAGGCTGTAACCGGGCCAGTTGCCATCGGTGTGGCGGTTAAACACGTCGCGGTTATCGTAGCGGTACATGTTCAGGCGACGGCTGAAGGCCGGGAACAGGGGCGCTCCGTCCAAAGTCTGCGGTAGCAGGTGCGCAATGCGCGCAAACATTGGACCCGTCAGGGCCTCATCAGTCACCCAGTGCACCGACTTGTTCATGCGCATGCCCGGGGGCGTGGCGATGCCGGGGGCTTCATCACGGTAGCCAAACTGCTCTGTGGCGGCCACGATCGCATCGGCCTCCGGGGCGCTAACGACGTCCTCAATCACAAAGGCCAGCAAACCTCCAAGCGCGATGTCGTGCCGCACCGGCTGCAAGGCGGGCCGGTCTGCCAGTACCAGTGCAGCGGGCGGCACATCAAATGCGTGCACCGGGGTCATGGGAACCACCCCGCCCATTGGTAAGGAGCCTGGCAATTGGGCGACCGCGTGGTGATCAGGCCAGGCCCGGGCAAGGGCTGCGGAATCGTTCACCATGTGCCGATGTTGGGCATCGAGGCCCATGGCTCGGCGACGGGCAGGGGCCCACCACGCTGCAGCAGTTCAATCGAAATTTGGTCGGGCGAGCGCACAAATGCCATGTAGCCATCGCGCGGTGGCCGGACAATGGTCACGCCATGCGCCTGCAGCCGCTCACAGGTGGCGTAGATGTTGTCCACCGCGTAAGCGAGGTGGCCAAAGTTGCGGCCACCGGTGTAGTTTTCAGGGTCCCAGTTGTAGGTCAGTTCTACCTGCGCGCTGTGGTCACCCGGAGCGGCCAAAAAAGCCAGCGTGAATCGGCCTTGCGGCACTTCGCGAACGCTCAAAACGTCCAGACCCAAAGCATCGCGGTAAAAGCGCAGGGACGCTTCCAGGTCCGTTACCCGGACCATGGTGTGGAGATACCGCATGCTTACTTGCTACCCAGAACCCACGCCGCCAACTTCTTGGCGTCTGCCTCGGAGAGTTTGGGGTGGGCGGGCATGGGGAGATCGCCCCATTTGCCGACGCTGCCGTTGCGGATGCTTTGTACCAGCTGGGCCTGCGCGTCGGGCTGACCGGCGTATTTGGCGGCAACGTCTTTATAAGCAGGCCCCACCAGCTTGGTAGCAACCGCATGGCAGCCCAGGCAGTCGTTCTTGCGGGCCAGGGCCTCGCTGGCTTGCGCTTGCGCGGCCCCCAGGGTGCTGCCCAAGACCAGGGCACAGTGGATCAGCAGTTCAACGCGACCGGGATTCAAGCGCCGCATAGCACTAGCGTCCCAGGTTTTTCAGGCGGCCGGGCTCGACGATTTCGATCCAGTAGCCGTCCGGGTCTTTGATGAAGGCCACGTCTTTCATCTTGCCCTGGTCAGGGCGCTTGACGAAGGGAACCCGGTTTTGGTCAAACCAGGCGGCGGCCGCGTCCAGATCGGGCACGGAAAAACAGATGTGCCCAAAGCCTTGCGGTTGCGCGTTGCCGTCGTGGTACTTGAAGTCGGCGTTGGCCTCGGTGCCCCAGTTGTGGGTCAACTCCAGAATGCCACGTTGGGCAAACGTCCAGGCAGTGCGGTCGCCCTCTTCGACCGGTGCGCTGTCGTCGTCCGTGGCACGGTGCAAAAAGTAGAGCGAAAACTTCATCTCGGGGAAATCAAGTTTGCGCAGCACCCGCATGCCCATCACGCCGGTGTAGAAAGCCAGCGACACCGCCGGATCCTTGATGCGCAGCATCGAATGGTTGAACACAAAGCCGCGGGTCGCGTCAGGCACGCCCGGGCTGACGCCTGGGTGGCTTTCGGTAGAAAAGCTCATGAAAAAAAGTTCTTTCGCGTTGAAATAAGGGCTCAGGGAATCCACGTCCGCGGCATGGGAGAGCAGCGGACGGGTTGCGATGGGAAAGAAAATTACCTGCCCACCGCCGCCACCGCCTTTGGGACGGCTTCATTCACCTGTGCGCGGTTGGGAATGCTGGTGACATTCGCCGCCGGAAGCGCCTGCATCTGCTGGCGTTCGACGTTGATCACGCAGCGGCGCAGGTAGCGCATGCTGGTGACCCGCAAGAACGAGGCAAAGTTGGGCACCTCTCCCCGATGCGCCAGGATTTCGTCGTGAAACTTCGAAATCAGGGCGTTGGTGGTGCAGCCTTCCTCCTCGGCCATCTCGGCCAAGATGTCCCACACCATGTTTTCCAGCCGCAGGCTGGTGAGCACGTTGCGGATACGAACCGTGCGCGAGCGCTGCTCGTACTGAATCGGGTCGGCCTTGACGAAGTATTCACACATGGGGGGCTCCGGCAGCAAAAAATAACATCTTAAATCGCCCGCTCAGTCATTTGCTTGGCGATGTAGTCCGCCTGGCGAATGGCCAATGTGACGATGGTCAGCGTCGGGTTCTCGGCACCGCCCGTGGTGAACTGGCTGCCGTCGCTGATGAACAGGTTCGGTATGTCGTGCGTCTGACCCCATTTGTTGACCACACCGTCTTGGGGGCGGGCGCTCATGCGGCTGGTGCCCATGTTGTGGGTGGACGGATAGGGTGGCGTGCGGAAGGTTTTGATGGCACCGGCCGCCTGGTAAATCCGCTCGCCCTGGGTAAATGCGTGGTTGCGCATGGCGATGTCGTTGTCGTGGTCGTCGAAGTGCACATTGGGGATGTAGTTGCCCCATTGGTCTTTGACGTCGGTGTTGAGCGTGACGCGGTTGCCTTCGCGCGGCATGTCTTCACCCACCAGCCACATACCGGCCAGGTTGGTGTAGTGGTCCATCCACCAGGAGAAGTCAGAACCCCAGCCGCCCGGATTCAGGAACGCGGCCATAAAGGGCACGCCCAGGCTCAGGGTTTCCATTTCGTAGCCACCCACAAAACCGCGTCCGGGGTTGTGTGCGGCTTCGTCGCGCACGATACCGGCCATGGTGGTGCCGCGGTACATGTGGACCGGGTTCTTGAAGGCCGCGTAGACCGAGCCGGTCATGTGGCGCATGTAGTTGCGCCCCACCTGGCCCGAGGAATTGGCCAAACCGTCCTTGAACATATTGGACGCCGACAGTAACAACAGGCGCGGGGTTTCGATTGAGTTGCCGGCCACGCAGACGATGCGGGCTTTCTGGCGCTGCTCTTTGCCATCCTTGTCAAAGTAGACGACGCCTGTCACTTTGCCGGAAGCGTTGTGCTCGATGCGTGTTACGTGGGACTGGGGGCGGATTTCGAAGTTGCCGGTCGCTTCGGCCTTGGGGATTTCGGTGTACAGGGTCGACCACTTGGCGCCGCTCTTGCAACCCTGGAAGCAGAAGCCCAGTTGCATGCAGCGGCCACGGCCGTCGCGCGGCTGGCTGTTGATGGCCATATTGCCGGTGTGCACTTCCTTGTAGCCCAGCTTGGTGGCACCTGCGTGCATCACCTTGAAGTTGTTGTTGCCCGGCAGCCCCGGAATACCGTTGGTGCGGGTCACGCCCATTTTGTATTCGGCCTTGGCGTAGTAGGGCTCGAGGTCTTTCAGCGTGATGGGCCAGTCGAGCAGGTTGGCGCCCTTGACTTCGCCGTAAACCGATTTGGTGCGGAACTCATGTTCCTGGAAACGCAACGAAGCGCCGGCCCAGTGGGTGGTGGTGCCGCCGACGGTTTTGCAAATCCAGGCAGGCAGACCGGCAAAGTCTTTGGCGACGCGCCAAGAGCCCGAGGTGGTGCGCTTGTCCAGCCAGGCCAGCTGCACAAAGGATTTCCACTCGTCGTTAATGAAGGTCGCCTGCGACTGCAGTGCACCCGCTTCAAGCACGACCACCTTGATGCCTTTTTGGCACAGTTCGTTGGCCAGGGTTCCGCCGCCTGCGCCGGAGCCGATGATGAGGACGACGGAGTCGTCGGAGTAATCAAATTTCGCCATGGTGTATCTCCAGATTTTTTATGAAACGACTTAGCCCATGTAAGGCTTGGGGCTGGCTTCCAGCGACGGATTCGGCAGCCACTTCAGGTCTTGGAAGCCGCGGGTGATGTAGCCGCCTTTTTCCCAGGCCGAGCCGGGGTAACCAAACACGGCGTAGGCCATGTCGTTGTCGTACAGCGAGGTAATGCACTGGCCGCGCACCGTGTTAAAAAATGCGGTGCCTTCCATGCCGCGCACGATTTCTTCGCGCTTCTTGGCGTTGGCTTTGGCAAAGGCGCCGCCCGCAGACTTGTTGAGCCAGGCAATACCCTCGGACAGCATCTTGGCGGTGTCTGCGCTGCCTGCTGCAGCGCCGTCGAGGTCTTTGGCCAGCAAGGCATAAACCGCATCGGGCAACTTCTCGTGCGGGTAGAGCGTGCGGCCCAGGGCCATCAGGGCTTTACCGTCGTCGGCAGAGAGTTTTTTGAGCTCAAGCGCCCAGGCGCTCGAAGGGGCCAGACCCGCCAGCAAAGTGCCGGTGGTCAGGGTTCCAAACAACAGGCCAGACCCTTTAAGAAATTCGCGCCGGGCCAGCGGCAGGTTCACTTTGCGGACGATGCCGCTGTCTTCGTCACAGCCCGCTATTTCGGGGCTCTCTTGGGCGATGGAAATGACACGCATGTTTTTGTCTCCGGTGGGTTAGTCGTATCCGCGCAGCTTCGTGCAGTTGCGGGAACGAGTATCCAAGCGGAACCCATGGCGTGGGTGATAGCAGACTACTTACAGGGAAAACCCTTGGGACACCCGAGGCTGAACGCGTGGAGCCAACCAGTAAACGCACGCGGCAGACGAACGCTGCCAAGCGCCCAACTCAAACAGCCTCAGGTGGAAGCAAAAACCGCATCCAACTCCGCCATCCAAGCCGCCTTTTGCGCGGCGCTGGCAAAGCTGGCCTCGAAGCTGTTGCGTGCGAGTTGCCAGGCGTCTTGCACGGTGAGCGCGGGCAGTGCGGCAAAGGCGGCTTCAAAATTGGCCAGCAGGTAGCCGCCAAAGTAGGCCGGGTCGTCGGAGTTGAGGGTGATGCACAGCCCCGCGTG
>Ga0209400_1002547_pt1 | contig 13742 bp, 22 predicted proteins | sample M_130807_EF_Meta_FD_187313 | JGI IMG/M metagenome (GOLD analysis project Ga0209400, IMG submission 187313) | Freshwater microbial communities from Lake Montjoie, Canada to study carbon cycling - M_130807_EF_MetaG (SPAdes) (version 2) | ecosystem: Environmental > Aquatic > Freshwater > Lake... | reverse complement strand
AGACTCCTTTTGAAGACCTAAAGAAAGTTCAGCAAATGAAAGTCGGTCTAAAGATCTCTGTTGCTGGTGGTATTAACAAAGATACCATTCGCCAAGCAATCGATGCTGGTGCTGATATTGTTGTAGTAGGTGCAGCAATCTATGGCGCCACTGATCCTGTTCGCGCTGCTGCTGAGATTTGGGAAGCTGTTAAACGTGGCTAATTATTCTGATGTTCTTGACATCCTAAGAGACGAACTGCTCTATACCGAAAAAGAAACCTGTCAGCAACTTATTGATATGCTCATTCATACGATAAGTCGGAAAGAACATTATAACGGTGGAAGAGTGTTTATTGCTGCTGCTGGTAGATCTAAGATGGTTGCCAATATGTTTGCGATGCGAATGATGCATTGTGGGCTAAATGTGCAGGTAGTTGGAGAAACTACTACAACTCAGATAACGAGATTTGATTCGCTTCTTCTTGTTTCCGGTTCGGGTGAGACTAAGCAGTTAATTACTTTTGCTGAGAAGGCAAAGTCAGTTCGTTCTGAAGTATTGTTAGTTACAGCAAGTTCAACGTCTACTCTTAGGAATATGGCTGATGAGGTTTTTCAGATTGGTCCATCAAGTAGAGCTCTGTCTACAAACAAGAATCTTCCTCTTGGTAGCAGGTTTGAACTCTCTACTATGATATTCTTTGAGACAGTCATTCTTAATTTTATGGAACAACTTCAATTAAATGAAGATAATCTAAGAGACTGTCATACTAACTTAGAATAATAAATAGTATTGTTGGTATGGTCGTATGAAGTAAAGGGAAGGTATTCTGGACGCGGGTGCGAATCCCGCCACCTCCACCAAAAGCATATTGGCGTTAATACGGCACTCTAAAGCCTAAACACGAAAGCTTGTCCCAATATGCTTTTGACGGGGGTGACTAGATTCGACAGGGTAAGATACTAATACAGACGACTCGGTAGGCGATGACCGTAAATCAAGCAAAAAATATAAAAGCCAACGATGACTTTTACGGAGATTATGCACTAGCTGCATAATTCTTCTGGGGTTTCGCCAGCTGTCCTTATTACCCAATCAGCTGGCACTATTTAATCATTAGAGTTTTATTATGGATACTCACCCGCGAAAGCGGAATCAAAAGATTCTTGACTTCCTCTCCAAAGCCGCTGAAGCTGCTGACCATGCCGGTATACGTGCTAAGTTAGCAGCCGCAGTTGTCATCAAAAATGAGATCATTTCTATTGGATTCAACCGTAGAAAAACTCATCCCTTTCAAGCACAGTTTCAGACAAATGAACAACAGATTTATTTGCATGCTGAAACAGATGCTATCAATCGAGCACTTAAGTACGTAACAAAAGAAGAGTTGCGCAAAGCTACTCTTTACGTTGCTCGTGTAAAATATAAAGACGGACGAAACAAACAAGCGATTTGGGCTGAGAGTAAACCATGCATTGGTTGTCAAAAAGCCATAAAATCATATGGAATTATCAATGTTATCCATACTTGTGATGGAGGTGTATACGAAACTATTTAATAAATAGAAGATAACAGTTACGTTCAGGAATAGTCTATGTTATCTTTTGTTCAACACATACTAGAAGTAGCTTTAAGCGCAAGCGGTAACCGCGCGGAATATCATGCTTCTAAATACTTGGACCCATATGTCGGTAGGCATGAAACAGTTAAGCATTTACTTAATGCACCAACTCAAATAGGTGATACTTTACACCCGGCCGGCACAGAGATTACTGTTCATGCTACACGCGATGAACACGGTAATAGGATTACTAGAGGAAAGCATGGAGCTTTTCATAGTGTTGTATCTGTAAATGGTGGCCCTCGTCATGAAATTTCAAATTCTAGGATTAAAAAACCTAATTTAGGTAATGCTAATGCAAACAATAAAGCATTTGCTGATGCATTTGAAGCATATACTGTAAAAAGAATACATCATATGACAACACATAATAATGATGATCCAGCTCATAAAAAAAGAATGGCAGATATTCAACGCAGTTTTAATGAAGCAGCTTCCAAAATTCCAATGCATTTGCGTAAAAGAGCAAAAAACTTAGGTAAAAGAGCGACAAACGCATATCTAAAAAGTTTAGAGAGTCAAGGAATAACTAAAGATGATATACATGAAGTTTATTGGACCAATAAAGGAATAAGCAACGCAATTGGACGAGAAGTTTCACGTCGCAATAATCCACATGATATAATCATAAAAACTAAAGATGGTAAATTTCACGGAGCTTCATTAAAAGCTAGTGAAGGTACAGTAAGTAATAATGGACTAGCCGCATTTGACTTACATTCAAAATTCAATGGTAAGCATACTAATCTACAAAGCGCATGGACAGGACAAAAAAATGGTCAAGGCGCAGCACAACATCATGTAAATATGTTTAATTCCGGAACGCTTGAAGACAAGAAAAATCATCTTCACTACTTACTTAAAAGTCATCCTGATGTACCATATCATTATGTAGTGGCAGATCAAGACAAATCTATACCTATTGAAGAGCATCCGGCTGTAAAAGCAATAAATGCAGCAACAAGTATAAGAGCAGAGCATAGAGGCGCAAATGTTCATTTCTATGATCAAGATGGAAAACACTTAGCTTACGTTGAACATCGTCGTCCAGGTAAAGGAAGATCACCACAAGCAAATGCTAAATTCGGGAGTCTAAAATGAAATCATTTATTACGTTTATTATTGAATCCATAAGACAAGGATTACCACACATTACGAAGATGACTCGTGATCAATTTGACAATTTAACTAAGGACGGTAAAGTTCATTTAAATAAGATTACTGAAAAAACTGACGGTATGACTCATATGATGGGTTATGATGAACACGGGTTTTATACTCAAAGTTCTGGTTCAGGCAATGAGAAAATGAGAAGTCCTCAAGATTTTGTTGATAGAGCAACAAGAAGATCACAAGAAACAGGCAAACCTCTTGATCTTACTGCAGCAAATTCATTTGGTCATATTCATAAGATTCTTCATGCTAATCAAGGCTTACAAGATCATTTAAGATCACAATTTGAAAAAACTGGACAAGAAGTTAAAGTTCGTGGCGAAGCTTTTTATAAACCGCTTTCAACTCCATCTGAAACAACTCCAGGCGAAATTAAATTTGTTGGCACTTCATATGATCCTTCACATATGGGATCAGTTGGTAAATATGTTATTCACTCACAATTACCAGAAAATCATCATGTAGATCTTGAGCATTTCAAATCACACTTATCTACACCTGAAATGAATTTCGATGATGACATCATTAAGCATAAACCTGCACATCTTGACGTATCTGATGAAGTTAAAGATTATCATGGATTAAATCATGAACTTCTTGCAGCAAGAACATCTCCAAAAAATAAAGAAGCTAAAGAAGCAGAGAATGCTAAATTTGATGCCATCAAGCAAAGAGTATCTGATAAAGTTGATGCTCACGTCAAATCAGCGGGGTTGACTCCTAAATGGGGAAGTGGTTCAGAAGGAATTGTAGTTCATCCTTCATCTGAAAATCCTGAAGCCCCTCGTTTTAAAGTAACTTCAGATACTTTTAGAGCTTATAAAGCAAATCCTGAAAATGCTGCTAACTTTAAGAAAAGACAAACGACATGATTAGATTTGTACAATTTATTTTAGAAGGTGGTAATATAAAGATAGGTGATGTGTCAGCCGCGCCATTTTCTGTTACTGAAAAAAATAGAAGTGAGAGAGTTAAAGACGCTAAAGATGCTTTAAGTGAATTGCATGATTCATTCCATAAAGAACATGGTGAAGAATTATTTGGTAAAAATAAAAAGGGATTAGCAAGCGGATCTATATTTGCAGGATCAACGCGACAACTAATGGATCCAAAAATTAGTGATAGCGAATTTGCTAAACATAAATCAACTGTTGGTGACATGGATGTTCAGGTGATGAGAGATCATGGTGATAAACTTACATCGCATTTAACATCCGGCAAACGATTTGGTAAATATACTGTAGTTGGAACTAAGAAACATGGTAATGAAATTTCAGCAGTGATGAAACACGACAATGGTGAACATCATCAATTTGATTTTGAAAAAGTGCATTATGAAAATGGTGAGCCAACTCCAGCTGAACAGTTTCTTCATAGTGCAAATTGGGAAGATACAAAGGCAGGAATTAAAGGTGCTCATCATAAGATCCTTTTAAATGCTGCTGGTGGCACTACACATAAGTTTTCAATCTCACACGGTTTACGTTCAAGAACTGATGAATCTGATCCGGGCGCACAACATCCAAATGATGTGTCAGCAAGACTGTTTGGCAATAAAGCAGATCATTCAAAAGTTACTTCATTCTTAGGAGTGTCTGATTTAATTAAGAATCATATTCCTAAAGAACAACACCAAGCAATCTATGATAAATTTAAAGAAGGTGTTTCACGATTAAAAGTTGATAATGAACCTGCGCTTGCACACTTAAGAAAAACATTAGGAGTTCATGACTAATGAAGAGCTTAAGGGCATTTATCTACGAACAAGAAGTGCATCATGTGTCCGTTGTTCCTCTGGTTGGGTTTTCACCTTTATCTCACATGGGGCATGCACATGATTTAGGCGGAACTTTATCCAATTTGCCAGGAAGTAAACATGTTGGAATATCAGCAAAGTCTGATGTGTTTACTCCAGAAGAAAGAAAAAATGTTTTAAATAGACAATGGGGTTCTAATGTAAAAGCAGAAGTTAGCAATTCCGGTGGAGCAACAATCGCTAATGCTTTTAATTCAATGCCTAAGACTGGTAAAAAGGTATTACACATTGTCGTTGGTTCAGATCGTCTTGGGTTTGCTGAAGGATTAAAGAACAGTCTTGAAGCAGGAAAAATAAAAGAAATGGGTGATAATAATTTTGATGAGATTCATATTCATACTCCTAAAGATGAAGATAGAAGTCATGGAATGAGTGGAACAAACATGAGACAAGCTGCAACTAATGGTGATATTGAAACGTTCCATAAACATTTAGGAACAATGTTCTCAAGACAAGAAGCTCAAGACATGATGAAAAAAACAAAAGAAGCTATTGATTCAGGTAAACTAAAAGTTAAAAGGAAATAATATTATGAGCTATAATACATTATTACATGTGCGAAATGAATTTATAGATGGCTATTCAAATTGGCTTTGGGTTGCTCAAGATTCTGGTGCATGGATAGGGCCTTCTCAAGAGTGGGCTTCCCACAAAGCAATAATACAAAAGTATGTTAAGAAATATGATTGTATAGTTCAAGCCGGTGGAAATCTTGGCCTATATCCAATGCTATATTCGAGATTATTTAAGACCGTATATACGTTCGAACCAGATCCATTAAATTTTCATTGTTTAGTTAACAATTGTCAATATGATAATATTGTCAAAATTCAAGCTGCATTATCTGATTCTCACGAAATGATGAAAGTTAATCGTGGTGGATTTTCTAATGTTGGTGCATATACTGTAAGTAGAGATAAAACAGCAATTATTCCATCACTTAAACTTGATGATTTTGATTTTGAAACTCTTGATGCAATTCACTTAGACATTGAAAACTTTGAAGAGAATGCATTGCGTGGCGCAGTTGAAACAATCAATAAGCATAAACCAGTTCTTCTTTTAGAAAATGGACATCGTGTTGAAGTCATGATTGAGATACAAAAATTAGGTTATGAATTTAGAGATAGATCCGGATCAGATACACTTTTTATGCCAATAGGAGGCTAATATGTCACAATCACCAAATCGATTTGGTAATCTTCTTCAAACGATGCAAGACAATCGCTGGAGAATCACACTAATTAATCTTGGAACTTTTGCAATGATTGTTATTGGCATTTTACTTGCAACAGTGCTACAGACACCAGTTGCATCAGAATGGAAAGAACTACTCCTTCTAATGCTTGGCGCATTTATCGGCAACTATAACAAGACTGCAGAGTTCTGGTTTTCAAATGAAGATCGCGATAAGCTTCTTGTTCAAAAGATGGATGAAGAAGATGACGAGCCTGGTACTGAAAAAGAACGAGTAGACCTAAACAAGACTAAAGAATAATAAAGAGGACTTACTGAAATGGCAAAACCTAAAGAAGCTTTTATATCACATCAAAATAATGTTTTTAAGAAATCGTCTACAAGCGGTAAGTCCTCTATGGTCAAGCGATCATCGATGAATAAATCAAAAAAAGCCTCATATAAAGCGTATAGAGGTCAAGGAAGATAATTTCTATAGGTGCAGCACTCCAATGGGGAGAAATATACTAACAAATTTAAAATATAAATAGATAAAATAACTTTTTTGGCTTAATAAAATGCTTAATTTTATAGATTTTCTTAAACAAAATCCTTTAGAAGAAGGAAATATGGCCAAAAAATGGATTTATAGACTTAAATCTATTATATCTGGTAACACACGTAGACGAAGAATTGGTAGAGAATTTGCTGCATTTGATCAACCTCCAGAAAAATCAGTTGGATTAAAGCCAAGGCAGCAAAAAACATTTGCTTCAAAGACAAATGCTAGTTTACTTACTCAAGAATTTGAACATAACTCACTAAATGAGGCTTATGATTCATTTAGTGTTGTAAAAGCAGCCGGTTATGGTACTTTTATGACTGCTAGAGACCTAGGAATTAAAATAAAAGCAGGGGTTGAACATCATCCAACAGTAGAAGAGGCTATCGAAGAGATAGAGGAGAAGAAAAATGATAAACGAATTGATTAAAAAGATTATTTCATGGATTAATCCTTCTACAGTTGAACCTGTAGCGCAAATTGTTGAAGTTGCTCAAGTAATTGTCCCTGAAGTGGTTCAGGAAGTCGTAGAACCAATCGTTCAAGTTGTCGAACCTATAGTTGTTAAGCTTGACGAAGTAAAAGTTGTTGTAGAACCAGTTATTGAAGCTAAAAAAGCAACAAAACCTCGGAAACCAAAACCTGCAAAGGCGCCTAAGCCTAAGCGTAAGCCAAAAGGAACTATGTAAATGATTCGCACAATCATTTCTGTATTTTTAATGACGGTTTCTTTAAGTGGTTGTCTTTCTTTATCCATGTTACCTAGAGATCATGACCCAGTTCTAGCTGGTGCATATATTGATACACGACTTGAGATAAATAATTTAAAGTGTGAAGCAAAAGATGATTCTTTTGTTCAAATTAGTTGGCAGTCAGCGTTATATCATAGTAAATTTCTTAAAGAATATACTACATTCAGAAATGATCCACAAGTTGAAACGGCAAGTGGAATTAGTGTAAATCTTCAGAAAGCTTTAGATGCAAAAAATGAAAAAATGTGTAATCATTGGCTAAAATTAACACAATCTAGAATGTCTGCTCTAGAAACAGCTTGGAAGGGTCGATAATGGAAGAACTTATAAAAGAGATTCTATCTCATAAGAATGAAGATGGTGTTATTGGCGAATTAGCCAATGAACTATATAACATAATTGAAGATCACAAAGCTGGTCACATCACAGATGAAGATCTTAAAGAATTATTGACAGAAACTATTAATGCTTTTAAAGCACATGAAAATGCTAATAATGAAGTAATGATTAGATGGGCAGTTAAGATTGCACAACTTGCAGCAAAGGCAATGATATAATGAATCTTGTTGATTCGGTAAAAGTAGTATTAGCAAATAATTTTGCTTTGTACTTAAAAGCTCACTATTTTCATTGGAATGTTGAAGGTCCAGATTTCGCTCAATTTCATGATTTTTTTGAAAATCTTTATACCGAAATTTATAGTTCAATAGATCATTTTGCAGAAGAGATAAGAGCATTAGACGCATACGCTCCTGGATCTTTTGAACGATATGTTGAACTTTCTCAGATCAAAGGTGAAGAAAAACTTTTAACTGTTGTAGAAATGTTAAAACAATTGCAGACAGATAATCAAACTATGATTGCTTCTTTACAGAGTACATATAAACTTGCAGAAGCTTCAGTTGAACTTGGTCTTTCTAATTTCATTCAAGATAGAATAGATCAACATAAAAAGCACGCTTGGATGATCAGATCATTTCTTAAGGGTCGATAATGGATAGGTACAAGTCTTTAGAAAGTGTAATACGGAATATGCCAAAGACAGTTCCAATGTTAGACAACGTGGAATGGCGTTATTCTCGTGTTTGTTCTACTATTAGAAAAATGTATGAACAAGCTAATCAGATTGAAAAGCATGAAGGTGATCAATTAGCTGTTGGTACTTATATGACAAAAGAATTTGAAGAATCTCCAAAAGCACAACTTCTATTTTCAAGTTTACCCAAGGATACCAATCCTGAACATGCTGAAAAGTGTGCAATTCTTCTTGATAAACTATTTGCTATACAAAAAAATACTAAAGCTTCTGAGAGCGCAACAAAACAAGAAATAAGTACAGCCGAAGACTTAGTTAAGCAAATTAAAATGTTCGCTGATAAGATGAATTTTGGTAATAAAATCAATTTTGTTGATGCCAATCTTAATGCTATTAAAAAATATGCTGATGTAGTTCCAGAAATGCCAATTGCAATTACGGATAAGGAAGTTGAGCGTCTTAAATCAAAGACGCAGCCAACTCCTCCATCTGAAAGAAACCCAGATCCAAAGAAAGATCTTGATTTAGACTCTAAGCAGTTCTTAATTCGTCGAGATCTTAAAGGTCAAAGAAAAATAAAAATTATCGACGGAGATTAACGGAGAACTAATATGTCTAACCTAAAAAATACTTATGGCTTTTCACAGAGTCTTTTAGATGCAATTCGTAGCGTTCAAGAAAATGCTTTAAAAGGAAAACAACAAAACCTTGATGCAAATAAGAATGGCAAAATAGACGCTGAAGACTTCAAAAAGCTTCGTGCTATGAAAAAAGAAGAAATTGAACAGTTCAATGAATATCTTAGCGAAGCTTCACCTGCATCTTTAGCATCTTTAGGTAATGCCGCACATCGTGCGCTAGATACTGCACACGAATTACGCAGGTCAGCCGGTTCTACTATGGGTTCTACTAAAGGGTTTGATGGTCATCAGAATAAACTTTCGGATAAACATATTGAGATAGCAAAACATCATATAAAAGCCCTTGGCAATGCAGTTGGGGCACCAAAAACTGCAGCTGCTACAATTGCTCACGTAGATGAATTGCATGCAGCTATGAAACAAAGTCAATATGACTGGCAAGAACGTGAGGATTTTGATGATGATAATGATCCTGCTGATCGCCATCATTATAATGCAGCCAGCGGCATTTTAAAATTGATGCATAAAACACATAATGAAGAAGTCGAACAGATTGACGAAATTTCACGGTATTCAGACAATGAAGAAACTGGCCGCGATGACGAAAAAAGAAGAATGAAGGGTCCAAGTATTCCACCACTTCGCGGAAAACCTTTAACTCGTCCAAACCTAACCTTTCCTGGAAAACCAATAAGAAAACCATTAACTACAGCATTATATAAAAAAGAAGAAGTCGAACAGATTGATGAAATTTCAAAAGAAGCAAAAAAACAGTATATAGACAAAGCCATTCACGATCTTACCACACGTGCGTATAAGCATGGATTTAAAACTGCAGGACCCTACAAGCGACACTCTAGCGAAATCGCTGCCGCTGAACGTAATATAAAAAATCGTCAAGATGGGATTCGGCGCGCAACTAAAGAAGAAGTCGATCTTGAAGAAGGTGGAATGCCTAGTTCAGTTCTTCGGACAAAACTAAAATATGCTGCCATGACCAATCAAGAATTTGCTGATTTACATGGACATAAAACTGAAGAGCAATTAAGACAAATGGCTTGGGGACATGGTTATGGCAAAATGAGTCCACATTATTGGAATCGAGTTCAAAAAGCTAAAGCAACTCCAATGAAAGAAGAAGTTGAACAGCTTGAAGAAGCACAAAATTTAATTCCACTTATTTCACAGCTTAAAGCACTACTAAGTTGGCTTGTAAGTTCTGGTGCAATTCGTAAGTTTGCAAAAGAAGAAGCTGATATTGTTGGTATGCTTGAACTATTAGAGTATCGTACACCTGGTTCTAAAAATGGTCAGCGTAAAGAAAGAAAATCAACTGGCGCAGCGCGTGGTCGTCCTAAGAACTCAGATAGCATGCAATCAAAATCAAATGAAAATGAAGAATTAGACAGTGCTCCTGCATATGATTCAGCTAGTCGTGATACGAAAGAAGGATTTAGACACGTTTTAACCGATATACAAAATGCAGCAGACAGTTCTACTGGTGGTACAGTTGTACAAGATAAACAAAAACAAAGACATTTGCCACAAAAAACTGCACAGCAATTACTAAATATTTTTAGAACAGCAAAACCAGCAGTTAATGCTGAACTATCTGGGCATATTTTTGCAAACAGAGAAATTCCATTGAGATCCCCACATCATATAGCTGCCTATAAAGCAATGAAAGGTGCTGGCGAAATTACTTCACTTCCCAATGGACGCGGTAGACCAGCAAACGAGCAATAATATGGCATTAAATGCTAACATTGTAATAAACAAAGTCGAAAAGGTAGAGCCCAAAGAAGCTCTACCTTTTCAATCCATACGTGAGAGTGCGGTTAGTAAGTCGTTAAGACAAGAAATGAAAGAACAAAATCAAATAAATACCATTAAAACTTCTAAATACCTAGAAGATCTCACGAATAAAGGAGACTAAAAATGTCACAATGGAAAAACACAGATGCCGCCGGCAACTCAGTTCTCTGGGGTGTCACCGGTTATAATCAAATAGCTAATTCTGCTAATAGAGATGCTTTCTTTGGCAACACAACCGTAGATGGTCTAGTCACAGGCTTAATTGTTGGTCAATTTGGCGTAGATCCAGCTGAACGTAGCTCATCAAATGGTACAATTAATTCAGTAGTATTCACTTCTCGTGGTTCTGGTTATAGCGCAAATGCTACTATTACTGTTAGCGGTGGTTCTGGTTTTACAACTGCAGCTGCAGCAAATGCATCTTCAAATTCAATTGGTCGTATTTCTGCTGTTAACTTTACAAATAATGGCGTTAAATATACTTCAGTTCCTACTCTTACAATTTCTGCTCCAACTGCACAGACATTCGTAGGAAATGCTACTTCAGTAACAGTTGGTAATACAACAAATACTGGTTGGATTTCACTTGGCGCAAATCGTCTATTCTTTGTAAACAATGACGTGGTTACTTATCTAGTTGGTGCCAGTAATACAGCTATTGGTGGTCTAACGAATAATGTATCTTATTACGTTACTACTCCTAACAGTACAATTATCCAGTTGTCTGCTACATCTGGCGGTGCCCAGATTAATCTATCATCTGTTACAGCCACAGCTCAAGCTGGTCACTCAATCACCGGTCAAACTGCAACAGCTTCAGCCGTTCTAAGTTCCGGTCTTCCAATTGTTCACGCTGGTTGGGTAGTACGCAAAGTTGGTACTGGTGGTCGAGCTGGACGCGTTCAATATGAAACTCTAGTAGCAATGGGTTCAATGTCGGGTGATGGTTCTGACGATGCAATTCTAAAGGATGCTTAATTAAATGTCTGATCGTGCTAAGAAAGTTAGTGAACTAACGGCACTTACTGCGCCTGCCGGAGAAGATTTTCTACTTATTGTAGACGATCCATCCGGCACGCCAATAAGTAAAAAAGTAACTGTTGCTAATCTTTTAGGCAACTCATCAGCCAACGTTGTGATTTATAATACTACTCCAGCTAATAGTACTATTACAGTTAAGAAAGGTACTATTATGTTTGATGATAGTTATCTTTATATTGCTACTGCAAATAATACATTAAAGAGGGTCTCTTTAGGATCATTCTAAAATAAATGAAATGTGAAACCTTGGATAATAGTAATTTCTTATTATATGCTGCTAAACATTATGATAATCCACAATGTTTTGACACCAAAGAATTTTATGATGATCTGAAAAGGTTTAAGTATCTTAAAAGACTTTTTAATCGCTATAAAGAAACTGGTGAATTGAAAGAAAGATTGATAATTAATCATCTACAGATTCTTTATAATCTGTTTGGCATTGATGCAACTACTAGAATGTTATTCTTGGCGCTTAAGAAACATCGAGAATGCCTTAAACCTTTTTTAATATTATTCAATACAATGCCGGATGTGGTTAAGTGTATTGAGGGTAGTGATTTTTACGAAAGCGATATAGCAATGGATCAAACCATTGTAGAAATACTAAGGAAGATCTAATGAAAACACTATCTCAATTTATTTTAGAAACTGTTTCTAAGATTGATCATGATCTCAATGAAGAGTATATCGCGGAACGAGGTGAAGATTCTAAAGGATATAGACGTCCTACAGAAAAAGGTGCAGGGCTAACTCGCAAAGGTGTTATGTTTTACCGTCGTCAAAATCCCGGTTCAAAACTACAAACTGCAGTAACGGGTAAAGTCAAGCCCGGATCTAAAGCAGCAAAGCGTAGAAAATCTTTCTGTGCACGCATGTCAGGTATGCCTGGTCCTATGAAAGATGAAAAGGGCAGACCAACACGAAAAGCTATGTCTCTTAGAAGATGGAGATGCAGAACATGAAATTTTTAAAAGAACTAATAAATGAAGCTAAGTCTAAATTAAACGCCAATCAAAATGTTAAAGAATATGATTATGAAGGCGATATGGCAATGTCACAGCTTCGTAGCATCATACGTAATGCGCAATATATGCATGATAAGCTTTTAACTCCTACTACAAATCTTCCTGAATGGGTACAATCAAAGATTACATTAGCTGAAGATTACATTTCTACTGCAGTAAATTATATGAGTAGCGAAATTGATGAAAGTTATATTGAAGAATCTGCAGACAAAGGTTTAGCTGCTAAAGCAAAAGCTTCTGGTGTATCATTGTCTACATTGAGAACGGTTTATAAAAGAGGCGTAGCTGCATGGAATTCTGGTCATCGTCCAGGCACAACTCCTCAGCAATGGGGGATGGCTAGAGTTAATTCATATATTACAAAGGGTAAAGGCACGTATCATGGTGCCGATAAAGATCTTCGTGAAGCTGATTCCCGATTAAATAAAGAACCATATCAAAGAGGATTGAGTTCCTCTACTATCGCAGCTAGAGTTAGACATTGGCAAAAAGCAGATAAACTTTCTGATAGAGATCCAAAGGCATATGAGCCAGCTCCAGGGGATGCAACGGCCAAAACGAAACTCAGCAAACATACACTAAAGTATCGTGCAATGTATGGCGAAGAAAACGATGTACAAGAAGCATGTTGGAAGGGTTATAAGAAAGTTGGCATGAAAAAGAAAGGAAATAAAATGGTGCCTAATTGTGTACCTGTAAAAGAAGATATTGCAGGTGTTGCAACTAATAATGTTGGTTCTGGTAATGTAAAGGGATTTGATCCTGTATTAGGCCAACCTATGACTAAAAGAATAAAACCCATTAAAAAAATGATTGATGCAATGACGAATCCAACAAAGAAGACTGAAATCGACACACGAGTGTAGAGATTAAGAAATGCAATTTAAGATTATGATTTTTTTGGCAATATTGACGTTCGTAGGCACTGTGGTTGGCGGTGCCTTTTTTTATTATAAGGATTCGCAAGCTACTATCGCTGCATTAAATCAACAAACTGCTACGCTTACGCAAGCTGTTGATCAACAGAAAGAAGCGATAGAGGCTATGGAGCAATCTATTCGAGATCAAGCAGCAATTCGCGAAGACATGATGAAAGAAGTTG
>Ga0209400_1002536_pt1 | contig 13779 bp, 24 predicted proteins | sample M_130807_EF_Meta_FD_187313 | JGI IMG/M metagenome (GOLD analysis project Ga0209400, IMG submission 187313) | Freshwater microbial communities from Lake Montjoie, Canada to study carbon cycling - M_130807_EF_MetaG (SPAdes) (version 2) | ecosystem: Environmental > Aquatic > Freshwater > Lake... | reverse complement strand
GAGAATCAGCCGCTCGTGTTCGTCTACGGCGGCGGCGGTCATCGCCTGCCCGGCCGCGACCGAGGTCGGCGGATCGGTGCGACGGGCCGGGGCCGCGTCGAAGTCAAGGAAGTGCTGGCCTTGGTACGTCGTCATGTGCTCACCAGCCCTTCCGCCTCGAGGAGCTGCCGGCAGCGAAAGATCAACGCTTGCCGTGCCCCGTCGCGGTCCTCGGCGTCTTCGGCCTGGCGGTAGCGGTCGCAGGCCGCAGAGAGGAGGATGATGTACTGGTCTCGCCGCGTGGCGTATGTCTCGTCGCAGAAGTCGCCGCGGCTGTTTGTCTTGGCGTCCCGCAGGATGCTCTTGCCGAGACTCTTGTCAGTCCGGTGCGAGTCGCGCCGCTCTTTTAGGCACCAGCGGCACACATCCATCCTTCCGCCGAGGAGTCCGGTGCGAGCGGCAAACGCCCCAGGCGGCTTCGTCTCGCGGCACTCCGTGCAAGCCTTCGGCTGTTCGCCGATCGTTGTGATTCCCCCCATCGACTCCTCCGTGTGTCAAAACACCCCGACGGCGGGCGGTTTTTTCCGTGGCCTTCCCGAGCCAGAAGCGATTCTGGTGTTGGTTAGATCCCCGCCCGCCGCCGGGTGTGTTGCCTAGAGATCACTCTTGATCTTCATCTGCTTTGGCCGGCTGGGACTCGTCGTAAAACCGATTCCTCAACCCTCGGTTCACTGCGTTGATGATTCCGGTCATCCACACTCGCTCGCCGCCTTCCTTGAAGTAGACTGACGCCGCCTGGATGTCATTGACAATTGCCACGTAGCCAACCGACATCATGCGCTTCACGAACTTGACGTTGTCGAGCGCAGCGTGTCGCCTCTGCAAAGCAAACATCCCGCGACAGAGATACTCAGGCATTGAGCCAGTTTCACCGCAAAGCTCTTTCGCTGTGAGCATGGTCTTGCGAAAGGACGCAACGTCCTGGCCGGCTGCTTTCACAGCCCAGGCAATCGAACCAAACACGCGAGAAGATGCGTTCTTTCCGATGACCATTCCGAGATCATCCAGAACGTCTTGAACATCCGCTGCCCGTTGATCTCCGGCGACAACCATTGCGCGAAACTTAGCGACAGCCGGAACAGGCTTGCGCAGCGTGTTTGCGTTCAGGAAGCCCTTGGCCTCGTCGCACACTTCCGACACGTCGAAGATCATGCAGGGAAGGTCAGTGATGTCATCCCTTTTCATGGCAGCCGAAACGCGATGCTGGCCATCGATGACGTAGAGAAGACCGTCGGGCCTGCGGACCACAAGAATCACACCGCACCCCATCCACGACCAGTCCTTGGCGATCTCAAGAACTTTCCCGTGAGTAGCGTCTCGCTGATAAGCGAAATCAACACTTAACGCAGCCTTGTGTACCCACGTGAACTCGCCCTTGTCGTCGTTGGACTTCCACTTGTAACGGCTGACTTTGGACAGCCCCTTGTGAGTTCGCTCCTCAGAGCTGCTGTGCCCGTTGTGATGCCCGTTGGCAATGTCCAATGTCATGTTCAGTGACTCCTCGTGTCGATTGATCCCCTAACCCATCCCACCCCGGCCGCGTCGATCGGCCCCCGTGCCTATCACGTGAGTGGTTGTCGTTGCGGCGTTCCGGGAAAGGTGCGGTGCCCAACGATCGCCGGCGATGTTGCGAATGAATGACGCTCGCTCCTCCGGCTGACGAGCCCATTGCGCCTCCGTGAGCGGCGGGGCCAGGACGGGCCGTTGATGTCAAAAAGGAATGTCATCCCCGCCGCCGGCCTCGTCGCCTCGAGCGGCGGCGACCTTCTGAGCCGGCAGCCGGTTGGCCGGCTTCTTCTCCGGTGCCGCGGTCACCGCCGGCAGATAGTCGTTGACGAAGACGCGGGTCTTGCCGCTCTTCAACACGACCTGCTTCGTCGTGATCCGCAGCTCGCGGCCGACCAGCTCGGACGGTTTGGCGTCGGCCCAGCCGTCCGGCGTGTAGCCGAGAGCCGTCGCTACAAGCCAGGCCTGAGCGCGGTCCTTCGACGCCGATCCGAGAGACACCCAGACGAATCCGTACGAGCCGTTCGGTGCCAGCGTGAGGTGCAGGAAGTCGCCGGGATTGTTGTCGGCGAACTTGTGCGGACCCTCGCTCGCATCCTTGATCGTCACGTTGTGCGTGCCGTCCGGCAGCATCTCGCGTTCGCCGGCCGGCGCACCGCCAGCCGTCGCCACATCAAACGCGTCGCCAAAGTCGTGAACCCTCATCGCGTCTCTCCGGTCTGAATGTCTGGCCTGAACTCCTCACCGACTCGCACCACGCGCTCGGCGTCGCCGTTCAAAATGTCCCGCGTGATCTGCAAGAACTTCGCGTAGCTCATCTGTCCCGTTCGCATAAATGGAACGAGATCTGCGATGCCCAACGCCTTCCGCTCGTGGTCTGCCTCGCGGTCGTGCTCCCGCTTGGCCTGCAAGTCCCGTCGAATCCCATCACGAAACGTCATCGGCGTCCTCCTCGACCCAGGCGGTCTTGATCGTGTCACTCATGCGGATCAACACGTTCGACAAGTTCTGCGGCGTAGCGCTCGCCTCCGGCCTGCGCCACTCGGCAATCGCCAGCCGGCAAAGTTCGACGAGCAGCGGCCCGTATGCGTTGCCCTGCTTCTCTGACAACTCCGGCGTGGCCGGCTCGGGCGACACGTACAGCAGCTCGTCGCGCACCCGCTCGGCGTGCATCAACACCCGAGCGGCGATCGTCGGCGTCTCTGACATCACCGTCCTCCTTCCCTGATCCGCACCGCCTGGGCGGTGAGCGCCGCCGCCATCACATCGACCTTCGCCGCCGCCTCCTCGCGGGCCGCGGCTTCCGTCTCGTGCCACCGCGGCGAGGAGTCGGCGGCGTAGAGGTTGCCCGCCACCTCGGCGTACAGCTTGCCGTTCACGTCCACAGCCTCAGCGCTGCTGAGGTGCAGGAAGACGCCGTCGCTTCGGATTTTTTCAAAGACCGACGCTTGGAAGAGTTTCATGCTCCGATCACCTCCCATTTCGGCGTTGTGTTCGCTCGCAGCCATTCGGCCTGCGCGTCCCTGGCTGCGGCCCAGGCTGCGGCCCTGGCTGCGTCCCTGGCTGCGGCCCAGGCTGCGGCCCCGGCTGCGGCCCAGGCTGCGTCCCTGGCTGCGGCCCTGGCTGCGGCCCCGGCTGCGGCCCAGGCTGCGTCCCTGGCTGCGGCCCAGGCTGCGTCCCAGGCTGCGTCCCCGGCTGCGGCCAACTCTTCGTCCGTCGCTTCGCCGTTTGCATACCTTTCGGCCACGCCAAGAGCCGCCAGCGATCGAGCGTCGGTCATCAAGTGCTGCACCTGACGGGCCGACCACACCGCAAAAAGCCGCAACTCACGATCAGTAAGGACGCCCGGTCGCCTCGCCACCCAAAGCAGCCAGTCATGCCGTGCCCATCGCCAAACCTCGTCCATCGTCTCGCATGTGCTTTCAGCCCACTCGCGGCCTTCGCGGCAAGCGCGGTGCTTATCCATGAACTCTTTGATTGTCATGCCGTCACCTCGATCTCGATCTCGCCATGCCGCTGGTCGATCAGGATGTCGAGCTGATCCCGCTGCTCCGCCGTCAGCTTGCCGTCGCTGACGGCCTTCTCGGCGTCGTCGGCGATCCGGCCCAACTCGTCGACGGTCACCGCCTGGGCGACGCGGTCACGCCAGCCGGGCCGCTTGGCAGGCTCGGCGAAGATCGGACCGAGGCTGTCGATCGTCATGGGCAGCTCGGCGTCGAGGCCGTACCTGTTCTTCGCGTCCCACGCCGCGGCCCGCTCAAGGTGCAGGAGCCGACGCTTGCCGCCGGTGGCCTTCTTGCGGCCGTCCGATCCCTCGGTGACGTTTGTCTTGTAGTTGCAGAACGCCAGGAGGTCGCACCACTCCTTGAGCAACGGCGCGGTCTGCTTCGTCAGCTTCAGCTCGTAGCGGTCGAAGCCGTCCGCCATGTCCGGCGGCGACGTTCGCTGCACCTTGGAATGAGCCACGAAAGCCACGTTGAGCCCGACACCGATCAGCGCGTCGCACTGCGTCAGGAACCGGCCGAAGCCTTCGGCAAGGATCGTGTAGCCCTTGCCGAAGCCAAAGCCCTCGATCGACTTCTGCTTGTGCTCGACAAGCAGGCTCTCGATCAGCAGCCGCTCGGCCCAATCCGCCGAATCGATGACGACCGTGCGGAACTCGCTCGGCTTGCTGCCGATCTCGGCAACTGCCGCACGCAGCTCGTCCCACGAGCCGATCGACACCCTCGCCACGTCCAGGTGGTGCGTCCCCTCTTCCGTGTCGAGGATCACCGGCGACGGGAACGCCGCTGCCAGCGTCGATTTGCCAATGCCTTCCGTCCCGTAGATCACCGCCCGTACCGGCGTGTGCCGGCGTCCGCGCTGAATGTTCAGTGCCATCTCCGTTAACTCCTCTTCGCGTCCCAATCACAGTGCAACGCCTGGAAACGCTCCTGGCGTCGTCGCATCTCCTCCACCTTCTCCGGCGTCCCCGGCAGAGCCGTGGTCGCCGTTGGCTGAACCGTGGATTCCACCTCCCGCCCTACCCCTTGCAGTTCGCAGATCGACTCGACGATCGTGTCGAGCAAGATCCGCGGGTCGCCGGCCAACGCCGCTTCCACGTAACAATCCCCCGCCAGCGATCTGCCGCCCGCTCGCCGCGGGTCCGCGTAGAGGTTGCCGGTGTGCGTCAGCCGGGCTTGCACCCGACGGAGCCTCCGCAACCACGCCACGATCCCCGGCCGCACCTCCTGGCGGATTCGCACCCGCTTCTGAACCTTCGCCTCCGGCTTGCGTCGCTTCGCCTTCGGCCGGCAGAGCCGGACGGCTGGCCTGCGTGATCCAGCCGCCGGCGACCGCGCCGGCAATCGCCAGAACGTCCGCTGAACGTGGATCACGCCTTCGCCTGCCATGCGGCCCTCCCTGATCCGCCGGCGGTTCCACCGCCGGCGGCTGTCATCCCTGCCTGCCCGCTCCGCGGGCTCCATGCCGAAGGCGTCTTGCCCAGGCCCGTCCTGTCACTCGATCTCGATGCACCAGCGTTGTTTCGGGCGTTGAATCGTCTCCTTGTTCCACGAGCCGTGGCCGGAGGGATAGCCAACGCCGTTTGCTTTGAATCGTTCTTCGTGGTGGGTTGGCCTGTTGTGCCAACCGCTTGCCTTGTAAATCGCCCCGCTGTGTCCGTGGCCTGGATCGCTGTACGACACCAGCGTCTTTACCTCCTTGATCTCGCGGCGAATCTGCCTGACGACCCAACCCATCATCCGACTTCCAGCGTTCTTTCCGGCGTGCGGTGTCATGCACCATCGGCACAGCTCAAGCCACGATCCGTCTTGCGGCAGCATCCGAGCGGCTGGGTGCCTCCACACCTGACAGCACACAAGAGCCTCGCCAACAAACCCACCGAAACAGACCGCAGATTGACCGGCTTTTCCCAAGTAGTGATTCATCACCAACAGCTCGTTTGCCAGTGAAAGTCCGATGCGTTCAAACCTAAGCGACGGGGTCGGTGTCGAACCGCCTCCTCCCGCTTGGAACAGCGGGTGTGCAACCACTACACCACCGGCGCGATGTGACATCTGGTCAGCCTTCACTCGATCTCGATGTCCGACGGCGAGACAGTGATGAACACGTCCACGTCGATCTCGACGATCACGCTGAACTGGTCGGCGTGAAAGCACTCTCCAGACCACCTCTTGCCCTTCGTTTCACCGCGGATCGCTTGGCCCCGCTCCGGCAGGCTCAGGCCGTAAAGCTCCTGCATCCCGGCAATCGCGCCGGCCGCTTCTGCATCACCGACCATCGTTTCGCTCGCCATGTCCCGTCTCCTGTTGCTCGAGCCGTCGAAACAGCTCGGTCCGGTAAATCGCCTGATCGTGGTTCGCCACGACCTCCAATCTCACGCGGTCGCCTCGCAGGCTGTGGACAAGAACGACAACGTCATCTGCTGGGTCATCACCGGGAATGGTGATGCTTTGGCCTTCGCGTCGATCGAGCCTGAGAGGCATTCCTGTTCCTTCGCCTTTTTGGTGGCCTTCCACCGCTGATGGACTTCCTGTCTCTGACGCTGCCGGTACTCGCACGTCTTGCTGCTCGGCCGCATCGTGCAGCCGAGCTCAGCGAGTTGCCGTTGTTCTTCAGTCCAGCCCCGTTGCACCTCGCGTGCCCGCCGCCGGATCACGCTTCCAACCGGGTCTTTCGGTGTGGGAAGTCCTGTTCGTACGGACCACTCGTGCCAGACCAGATCCGTCGATTCGCCGATCACCCACGCCGTCGTCTTCACTGAAAGCCCAACCCCGAAGCAGATGTCGAGCACGTTCCGAACCGTCTCGACTCGCTCGTTTCCTCCGCAGACCATAAAAATCCTCTAACGTATACGCCCGTTCACTTAGTGGGATCGATCCTACCCACGATTGCGAGCGGGTCATCCCCCGAAAACCACGGGAGAAACGGGCGTCCTTGCCAAGGTGTCCAGTAAGGGCCGCTATCCGCCCTTGCTGATAGACCGAAACGCCTGCGGACGTTTCAATCCTCAAGCGTGGCGGGAGGATAAGGGCCGCTATCCGCCCTTGTCAACAGCACAAAATCGGCGTCGAGAAAAACGCCGAATCACCGGCCTTTTGTGGGCCGCTGCTGCTTCTTTGTGGCAGCGGAGGCTGCCTCGGCGCGCTTGCGTTTCGACCGATTGCTGACGGTCGATGCGTACTCCTCCGCGGAGGACCGCAGGACCATGAACGTCCTGGCTCCCATTCGCTGAGCTACGAGCTTGCCTTCCTCGATCCGCTTCAGAATCGTGCGGGGATTCACGCCGGCGATCTCGGCCGCTTGGGACACAGGCACCAAGTCGCTGACCGATGGAGACACCTTTGCCATCGCGCACCTCCGCCGCGCATCGGCTTTCGCGTCTGCGTACTGTTCACTTCCGACCGAACTACAACGGAGAGGGCGGGATTGTAGGTAGTCATTCCCTCAGCAGGGGACTGGATATCCGTACAGTACAATCCTCCTTGCACCTTCGGTCGGCGCAGGACACGGGAGGTAGGACGCCGAGCCTACTGACCGACGCGCACGGATGCGAGGGCGTTTAGCGGAGCCTTTGCCTTGAAACTTACGGAAGCACTTGCCCGGTACGTGGTGATTCAGGATCTGTCGGCACGATCTGAAGTGCTCTACCGGCACTCGATCGCAAAGTTTGCCGAGCACCTCGGCCACGAGCCGACGGCCGACGATCTCACGAGCATGCGTGTTGCCGAGTTCCTTCGGTGGCGTGCGACCAACACCCGAGCCGGCAAGCCGATCTCGCCCGACAGCGTAAGCAAGGACCGGTCGCAGATCCTTGCCCTCTGGCGTTGGATGCGTGAAGAGGATCTGACCATCGGCAAGATGCCGAGACTGAAGCGCCGGCCGAAGATCGCACGGACGCCGCGGGCTTACACCTCGCAGGACATCGCCCGCCTCATCGTCCAGGCTCGCAAGCGGCACGGCCGGACCGGCGGCCTGCCGTCGGCCTGGTGGTGGTCGTCGATCTTGTACGCGCAGTGGTGCTGCGGAGCCCGCATCGGCGAGCTGATGCAGCTTCGCTGGCGAAACGTCGATCTCGTCGCCGCTCGCGTGCTGTTCCAGGCGGACACACGGAAGGGCCGGCGCGCCGACATTTCCCACGCCTTGCCGGCCGATCTCTGCCGACAGCTCGAGGAGCATCGCCGCGGCCCCGACGATCTTGTCTGGCCGTGGGATCGTAATCCCACGAGCATCTACCCTTCGTTACGAGTCCTCTGCCGGACTGCCGGCGTGGCCTACCTTCCGTTCCACGCTGTGAGGAAGTCCTCGGCGTCGTACGTCCACGCGGGTGGCGGGGACGCCACGGCTCACCTTGGGCACCACAGCACGGAGATGACGAGGACGCACTACCTCGCCCCAGCGATCACCCAGACGCGGTCGGCCCTCGACTACCTCCCCGCCCTCGATCTCGGCGAGGAGGCCGAGTTCGTGCCGGAGGCGGAATAGGCTGAAGACCCCGCCCCCGGCGCGACGCCAGCCCGCGGGCATTGGCGGTCAGCGGCCGGGGGCAGGGCTTTTGCGGCATTCGCACGGGCAGTCCTTCTCGCAGGACATGACGATCCGCCCATCGGGCCGATACTGTCCGTTCGCGCACTTCCCCCCGCACGCACACTTCGCCGGAGCCGGTGGCGGCGTCGGTGCCGTCTCCGGGGCCAGCGAGGCGTAAGCCGCAGCGACGGCCGCGGCGGCGCGTGGCGGCTCGCGGTCGATCTCCGTTGGGTCGGCGGAGAGCGATGCGAGGAAGGCGAGGATTGAGCGGTAGAGGGTCACTTAGTCACCGTGGAACAGGATGGAGGCCACGGACGCAAGAAAAGTTACTGCGATGGCCGCGAACGCAAAAACGTATACCGACGGCATCACCAGCCCTCCCCGTGGTCAACGACCCGGTGCCCATCGGCATCAACCGCCGGCGCGTGGACGAGCTGCCGGCCGTCGGCCTGCGGCGGTGCCTCTGCAGCCATCGCCATCCACAAGCCGACCCGGGCGGCGATCCGGGCCAGCCGGCCGACGGCTTGCAACACCGGCCGCTGCGGCGTCGGGTTGATCGGGCTCGACGGCGAGGAGCCGAGCCACCAGCCGAGGGCGAGACAGACGGCGACGGTGGCGATAGTGCGGCGATCGATCAGCATGGCGGCCTCAGGGAGCGAGTGAGAAAACGTCAGCAATCAAGCGGGCGGGTTGCGGATTTTCACCGGGAACCCGTTTTTCACTACGTAGTGAAACTGGCGGTGCGGGCTCGAGCCAGTTGCCGTTGTCGAGGGGAACCGGCTCCCAGTTGGCCGTGGTCGAGAACGACCAGGAATCACCGGCAGCCAGCACCGCCTCGGCATCCGCGCGGACAATCCAGAACGAACCATCGGGCTGGTCGGCCGGGTACTTCCCACCGCCACCGGACGGAAATGAGTCGCCCCACGAATTGAAGACGAGGACTCCGTCGCGGGGATTCGCCGTGCCGGGGGGCGCGTTCTTCGCCCATCTCACGGCACCGATTGCCATCTGGTGGCCCCAGGATCCGTTCCTCCGAATGAAGCCGTCGGCATCGCGGGCGTTGGCGACGAATCCAACACTGGAAGCGATCGTCACCGGCAGCCCGGCGGAAATCGCTTGGACAAGTTCGTCCCACGTTTGGACGCGGGCGACCTTCTTGATGGGGTGCTTCTTGGCCTCGTCATCGAAGCGCCCGGCGTCGTTCTTGCCGCCGTTGCCATAGGCTCCCCACTCGCGCTCAAGGTGCTGCCCATTGGTCAAGTCGAAGCCAAAATCGGCGTAGGGCTTCTGATAGGTTACGCCCCAATCCCGAACCCACTTCGCCGCGTGGTATCCGGTTGAGCCGTCCTCCCATCCGCCGACCGGCTGCCGCCCGTCGCCGGGCCTGCCCCGCGCTTCGACTCGGGAACCGCCATAGATGCTGGGAGTCGACGGCCGTAATGGAACGTCGACCCGCAATCCTGCGTCCCATGCCAGAGACTCCGCAAGATAGACAGCGTGCTGCGCCCCGTGTGCCACGCACGACCCGACCTGCGCTTGATTGCTCACCCTGAACGGGATTCCGTATGCCTTGCGGCTGGCACGGTCGGCCGCGCGCCACAGGAAAACGTCTTGGCCGATCGGCACGGCCATCGCATCTGGGGCCGCAGAGGCGAACACGCCTTCGCGCCCCATCGACGCAACGAACGCATCGGCTCCGGCAACGTCAGGCTTCCAGCCGAACCGGCCCTCTACCCGCGCGGCCAGCCGGTGCGTGGCCCGCTCGACGAGCGCGCCGAGGACCGCGGCAACGATGACGAAGCCGATCGCACTCCACGACCACATCTGCTGGCGGCGCGTCATGGAAGCCACCCGTCGAGAAGTTTGTACGAGAGGTCATCCAGCCAGTCGGCCGCATGGGCAAGGACGGCGGCGACAAACGACAGCGGCCAGCCGACGAGGATGACGAGGAAGTAACCGGCACAGCAGGCGAGAGCCTTCATCGTGTCGCCTCCGCCGCGGCCTGGGAGACTGCCCGATAAGCTCGCACCCACTTCGCACGGGCGGCGGCGTCGACCGGTCCGCCCTCGGTGCCGGCCTCGGAGTCGAGGAACGTCTTGATTGCATCGCGGACGGCCGGCTGCCGAGCGCCAAGCGAGACGCCCCGCGTCCGCAGCTCGCGGGCGGCACGACGCAGATCGTCGAACGCGGCCCCGGTGCGGAGCCGCGGCTCCGTCTGCTGCCCGTCCCATTCGATCTGCCCGGCAAGTTCCTCGAGCAGGGCGGCGGTCGTGGCGGCGTCTGTCGCGGCATCCGGCCCGACGAACCGGCCGCGGAGATCGAGCCCGACAACCGGTGCGGGGCCAGGGGCGGGGGCAGGGTTTTCGCGTTTCCAGAAAAGAGAAAATGCCATGAAGCAAACGCCGATCGTCGCCACGTTCATGGCAAGCGTGACGATCTGGAGCGTGGACAAGCCGCCTGCGACCTGCTGGGTAGCTGGCGGGGTGACCTGCGGGGCGGGCAGCGGCGACAGCGGCGGAAGCCCCGCCAGGGCGGCGGGTCGGCTCCACACGAGGTAGGCCACCGCGGCAGCGGCGAGGACCAGGGCGGTCGTCATGCGGTCGGCTCCGGGGCGGCGGCACGGGTCAGCGTCAAGATCTGCTCGAGCGCCCCGCCGGCAGCCGAAAGAACGAGCGTGCGGACGGCCGGACGGATCACCCACCAGATCGGCTTGGCAAGCATCGGGACGCACGAGTCGGCCACCGCGTCGAAGAGCGTGCCGACGCAGGCGAGCGTCCACGCCTTCTTCCCCGGCCCGTCGAGCGTGTTGATCGTGTCGAGCCCGGCCACCGCCAGGCGGATCACCTCGACGACGAGCGAGCCGAACTCGGCGACGGTGAGCCCGCCGGCGGCCTTGAGCCGCGCACCGGCGATCAGAGCGAGAACCGCGGATTGAAGCTGCTCTGGTGTCATGGTCAGTACCCCGTGGGGCCAGTGGTGGCGGTGCCGGCGATCACGATCGAATAGGAGACGGAGCCGGTCGGGCCGGTGGCGCGGATGGTCACGCCACGCTCGGTCGCGGTGACGCCCCAGGCGTGCGTCTGCTGGACGGCGATCAGCTCGCCGCCCGGCCCGATCTCGCCGGCGACACGGCCCCAGCCGTTGGTGCCCGAGGGGCCAACGACGATTCGCGGGCCGGTGATCGTTTCGTTGTTCTCGACCCTGACGAGGCGAATCTGCCGCATGGTCTGGATGCCGGTCGCGCCCTGAATGGTGTCGGCGAGCGAGAGCAGATCGAGCGTCTCGGACGCCCCGACAGCCAGCGAGCGGTTCGATACCCAGAGCTGATCGACGAGCGGGCCGGAGACGCTGTTCAGCGGCAACGCCGACGACACGGAGACGGCCCGCGTCGAGCTGCCGACGGTGCCCGTCTGCGTCTGCGTCAGGCTCGTGGTCGTGGATACGATCCCGTCAAGAGAGTCCGGCATCGGTGATCTCCGTTCGCCCTCGTGCTATTGCCCGCCGCACTTCGGCCACCGTCATTCCAAGCCGGTAAGCGATCACCTCGATCTCGCGGTCCGTCCGTTCCGGCCTAGACGTGATCCGGCCAGACTTCTCGCCCGCTGTCAGCAGTCGCTCGAGCGAAACAAAGTCGCCGGCGGATGCCACCGCTTCCCGGCCGTTGGGGCCGGTCCGCCAGTGAGTCGGCCGTACGATCATGCGTCACCTCCCACCACGCTACGGCTCACGTCGTGCCGTCCGCAGGGGGTGCGGACGCTTGGCACTCGGCGAGACACGCCGCGTAGCCGGCGAGGTCAACAGCGTTGTCGGGGTGGGGCCGCGGCCCGAGGTCGCGGGCAAGCTTGTCGAGCAGCATGATCCGAGCCCAATCGGAGGTCGTCAGCGGCCGTTTCAGCACAGAGGCGAACAGGCTGTTGACCATGCCGACGGTGCGGGCGAAATGCTCCTGCGGCGGACCGTAGACGCGGTGGCGGTCGAGGACTGCGGCCCGTGCCGTGTCGAGGAGCTGGACCGCCACGGGCGGTCCTTCCGCCTCTTCGATCAACGTCGCCTCCGGCTCGATCTCGTCGCCGGGGTAGTGCTTCAATTCCCGCTCGCCTCGCAGGATGTGGTCGACCGGGTATTCATCTGCCATCTTCCGCGTCTCCTGAATGTGTCGCACCAGCCGCCGAGCGTCGCCGGCGAGAGAGCCAAGTGTGCCGGTCCAACAGTTGGCGGCACCGGCCCTCTGGATGCGTTGATCGATGGTAACGAGGTCGGCGTCTGTCACGATTGGCGCACCTTGCCGTTCTGGATGCGGAAGTTCTCAACGTCGAAGCTGCGGTCGGCGTGGACCGCCACCACCGCTGCGCCGTGGTTCCATTTGTTGAGCCGCGCGTAGGCGGGACGCATGTCACAGAGACAGCCGGTCGAGAAACACACCGTTTCCGAGCCCATCATGTCGGGCTCGCTGTGGGTGCTGGTGCGGTGCCCGTGGCCCTCGAGCACCGTGTGATGCAACCTCATGAAAGCCCCGCGGGCTTGATTCACCGGCGAGCTGATCCCGTTGCCCTTTTCGTGGCCGTGCAGCACCGGCAACGCACCGCAGAGGATGATGCGTTTGTCCTTTACCAACTCGATCCCGAGCCGCTCAAAGCCGTACCAGTTGTCGATCCCCATGATCGGGTCGTCGCTGATTTCGGGGGCGTGCTGGAATAGCCACGATTCCCACCTCTCTTCATGATTCCCGAGTTTGGCGACGATCCGAATGCCGTTGAACTCTTGGCGAATCCACTTCAGGAGATCGCGGCCCGCGTGCAGCTCGTTGCGGAAGTTGCGGTGCTTTGGATTCTTCTCGTGCCTGCTGATCGAGTAGAAGTCGGCCCAATCGCCGTTGAGCAGCAGGGCGTCGATCTTCTCGCCCTGGAGGTGATCGACCGCGGCCCGCAGCGCCGTCTCGTCGTGGTACGGTACGTGGATGTCGGACAGGATGCCGACGCGGCCGGTAATGCCGAGGTCGAACGGCAGCCAGGGCTCGGCCTGCGATGGCGGCATCTGGTAACGACTGCCCGCGGCCCGCGGCTCGCGGTGCAGTTGCTTGCTGGGGGCTTTCTTCCGCCTGTCAGCCCCACACAGCCCGAGGGCGGCACGCACTCGCGTCCTGGCCTGCTCGAGCGTCAGTGCCCCGTTCGTCTCTTCGACGATCCGCCGGGCGAGCGTCCGCGCCGGCGCGTCCGGGTGGGCCTTGACAATCCGGCGGACCATAGGCGTGATCTCGTCGCCGGCAGCGGTGCCGGCGGCTTGTCTATTAGCCATCCTCGTCCTCCTCGCGGGTCACCCCGAACGCCTCAAGCACGGCCGACGCCTCTTCCGCGAACTCCGTCACCTCGCCCTCGTCGAGACACCACCAGCGGGCGTGAATCAATTCGTGGAGCAGCACTTCCACAAAGTCGACGCCCACCAACTTCTCGCTGACGCGGATCGTCGCCGTCTCGTCGTTGCAGTCGCCCAAGCGGTCGGCGGGCACCTTGCAGACGCGGATCTTCCACTTCTTTTGGCCGATGTGGACCGTGGCTGATCGCTTCGCCATGCTCGCCTCCGCGGTCAATCGTGACGCTGGGGACGGTCACCCCGGCGGGGGTGTGGCGGCGGCTTCCGCCCTGGCGGCTTCGATGGCGCGGCCGACCATGATCCGGGCCGCTGTGGCGATGAACGGCAAGCCCTTCT
>Ga0209400_1002533_pt1 | contig 13795 bp, 14 predicted proteins | sample M_130807_EF_Meta_FD_187313 | JGI IMG/M metagenome (GOLD analysis project Ga0209400, IMG submission 187313) | Freshwater microbial communities from Lake Montjoie, Canada to study carbon cycling - M_130807_EF_MetaG (SPAdes) (version 2) | ecosystem: Environmental > Aquatic > Freshwater > Lake... | reverse complement strand
CGCCCTCGGTGGCCCAGCGCTCGCCGTATCTGGACTCCTCTTCGTCTTGGCGCTCGTTTCCTGGGGCCGCGAAGCGGTTCGCGAGTACGACGCGCTCGGTGCAGGCTCAGCGATGGCACTGCACGTTGACGATGCCCCAGTAGCAACAGCACCGAGCGGTCCACCAGAGGGCGTCCACCTGCCGCCACCATCGCTCTTGCCACTCCTGGTAAGCGCCGGCGCCGCGGTAATGCTCTTCGGTGTTGCGGTTGGCCTCGAGTTCGCTCTGCTCGGCACGCTCATGACGGCCCTCGCGCTGGTCGGCTGGCTCCTTGATGCGGGGCGCGAATATCGCGCTACCGCCGAGGCCGATACCACCGGACATCTTGTGAACCCAACACCACGGAAGGCACCACGGGTTGCGATCGCCCTCTTCAGCCTCGTCTTCCTCTTCTTCGCCGGCTCGCAGGCGGGGATCATTGGTGGGAGTGACGCGAGCCCATCACCGAGCGGTGAGCCTGTTGCCTGTGCCGAAGGCGGCACGGCGACCGTGACGATCTGCGCGCAGCTCGTTGCCTACGAGACGGCGTCAATCACCGTGCCCGCTGGCGCCCCGTTCACGATTCACTTCGTCAACAAGGATGAGGGGATTCCGCACAACGTTGCCATTCACGAAGAGAGCGGCACCGGTCCAGAGATCTACCAGGGTGAGATCTTCAACGGCGTCGATGAGCGCACCTACGATGTGCCCGCACTCACCGCTGGGAAGACCTATGTCTTCATCTGCACGGTGCACCCGAACATGCTTGGGGCGATCGTCGTCCAGTGATCAATCTGGCGCGCATTCGCCGCGCCGCAGTCGCACTCCTCGCCGCGAGCCTGATCGCCGCCTGCACCGGCCCAGCCGCAAGTAGCGACACCCTGATCGGCCGAACGATGCGCATCGGTGAGGCACACCCCCTCAGCGACCCGACGACCACGATTACCTCGTGGCCAGATGTCGCGGGTGGGAACCAGCGCATCCTGCTGAACTTCTGGGCAAGCTGGTGCATCCCCTGCCGCGATGAGATTCCACTCCTCTTCGACTACACCTCGAGCGTCGCCCCTGGCGCCACGGTGCTCGGTGTTCTCTACAAAGATTCGGTTGGGCCGGCAGCAGCCACTGCGGCAGAGCTCGGCGCAACCTGGGTAACGCTGATTGATGCCGATGGCGCAATCGCCGCGCAGGTGCCGGTGAATGCGGCGCCCCTCACCCTGCTCCTTGACGCAAATGGGGTGGTGCTCGACTACCGCGTTGGGCCGTTCACCAGCGTTGCAGAGATCGCCGAATTCGCCGACGGCCCATAGGTGGGTGTGCCCCGTTACGGGGTTGAAGTTGTGTTGGTTGCGGGGGATGGATTCGAACCACCGACCTTCGGGTTATGAGCCCGACGAGCTGCCACTGCTCCACCCCGCTCGCGAAGTATCGGCAGCGCGGGGCAAACCGTCAAATGCGCAGCTTATTCCCCGTAGGTCACTGGGAGACCTGCAGCCTCCCAGTCGGTAATGCCGCCCGCAAGGTTTGTGACGTTCGTACGACCAGCGGTGCGCAGCGCCAGCGCCGCCTGACCCGAACGGCCACCCGAGCGACACTGAATGATCAGCGCCCGGCCCTCAGGAATCTCGCCCTGGCGTGCCACAAACTGCGAGAGTGGAATCAGCAGTGCACCAGGGATGTGCACCTCGTTCCACTCCGACTCTTCGCGAACATCAATCAGGAGTGGTGCGTCGGGGCCATCGAGGAGTGCAGCCGCCTCAACAGGAGTGATCGTCAGCGGGAGGTCAGTCACGACCGCTCGCCCTCTGCTTGCGCAGCGAGCCGACGCAAGAATTCGGCGACCGGCAGGCGCGAGCCGTAGCCGTCGCCCATGTTGTGGGCGAAGAGCACCTCGTCGCCGTCTCCCTCCTCCCAGCAGAGCAGGAACTGAATGCCGAAGGCGATTGCCGGGAAGTCAATGAGGCCACGATCAATATCGCGTAGCTCAACGCCGCGGGCGGTAACCCGGTCAACGCTCGCCTGCATCTGATCCACCGCCGCCCGAATGCGCATCTCAACGACCGAGCTGCTCGCCAGCGCGTCGCGGAGGGCTGGGTCAAGATCGGCCGGCTGCAGCTGGTTCTGGTCGGCGCCACCTGGCAGGGCGCCCATGCGCTCCAGGCGACGGAGGCGCAGCAGGTCATCCTTCATGCGCTCAAGTTCAATGCGCTGGTCGCGGAGGAGGGCGATGATCGGGCGCAGCCCGGCCAACTCCTTCGTTGCCGCGTCAATCGTCCAAGAGCGCCTCATGACCGTATTCTCCCACGCCTAGTGCTCGTAACGCGGCCCGTCGTGGGAGAATCTGCGCGGGCCGGTAGCTCAGCGGTAGAGCAGGGGTCTTTTAAACCCTTGGTCGCGGGTTCGAACCCCGCTCGGCTCACCAGACTCTTGGCGCTAGATCAGCGGCTGCGCAGCTTCCCAACGCCGAAGAAGATCAGCGCGACGACGTACCCACCAATGATCACCTCGCCCATCAGCGTCAGTACTGCTGGGTAGCCGTACTTGATGACGTCAAAGAATGGATACGGATATACCGAAGCGACTGCTCCGTGCGCCAGGGTGTAAACGAGATAGCTGATCGGAATGATAAAGACGCGGAACGTGTCGCCGAATGGGAAGCGTCCACGTGGACCTGCGATCCCCCAGACGAGGATCGTGATGATCGGCGTGAGGTAATGCTCAAAGAGATTTGAAACTGCGTACGGTCCCTGTGGGTTTGCCGCTCCTGCGAGGAGCAGGTGGTAGAGCACCATCGTCATGGTGATCATGAGAAGCCCGGTGTTGCGGAGCCAATCGAAGATGCGGCCGACGCGCTTCGGATCGCGATAGAGCATCGTCAACGTCACGGCCACGGCAATGTTTGACCAGGTGGTGAAGTAGCCATGCGAGTCGAAGACGCGACCGATTGCACCGGCAATGCCGTCGGCGCTGCCGCCGAACATATGTGAGCTTGGTACGTAGCGCTCTTCAGGTGGCACGAGCTGAAGCACATTGGTGATCTCAGCCACGAGATAGCCGAACCAGGCGGCGAGGGCGTTGATGCCAAAGAGGCGCTTTGCGGTTGCTGTGTTCATGATTCCTCCCACTACACACCCGGGCAGGTGTTTCGCGGAAGTATAGGGCGGTGGCGAGCTGGACTAGCGGGCGGATGCGCCCTTGCGACCAAGCTTGGCACCAACCCATGCGCGGAAGCGCTCACGCTGGCCATAGGCGACCGCGGCGCCGAGCATGATCACGAAGTTGAGCGTCCACGCCCCTGCGGCGGAGAGGAAGCCGATCTGCTGACCCACCTCACCCTGGAGCGCCAGGCCAGGGACGGTCAAGCCGAAGAGGCCGACGCGGAAGACCGGCGCCTTGAGCGATGTGCCGGCAGAGAGCGCACCCGCGCTGTACGCGCCAGCAGCATCGGCACCGCCGAGCAGAATCGCGTGCGCACCAATAACCACGGCGCTCGCACCGACTCGTGCGCCGTCGGCCGGGAGGTTGCTCAGCTCTACTGATGTCCACTTGGCAACACCTGTTGCGGCGACTGGCGCTGCCCACAGCACGCTTGATGTTGCCACCCCATCGATCGTGCCGCCGGCGACGTAGAGGGTGCCGTTGGCGCTCCACAGCGCAGCGCCGTCGCGTGGGGTTGGCAGGTTGCCTTCTTGTGGCCCTCCATCCCAGCGGTAGATCGTGCCAATCTCGGCATCACCTTGGTCAGGATTTACGACCGGTGCGCTGTGGCCTCCGACCGCAGGGGCAACGGCGATGTCACCGCGAACCGCTTCGGCGGCTGGGCCGTTCGCATCTTTGCCACCCCAGACGTAAATCGAATCGCCAATGAGCGCTGCAGCGGCAAAGGTACGTGGTTCCGGAAGATCCATGAAGGATGCCCACGGCTCAAGTTCGCCGTTGGCGCCGAGCTTCGCCTTCCAGACGGTGGTGGTTGGCGAACGGTCTGTCCCCTCGCCGCCCAGTACAACGATTCCGTCAGAGACGACGGTGACCGCTGCGCCCGAACGTGCGGCCGGCAACTCAAGTGTGTCGAGTCGCTCCCATGCAGTGATGAGCCCAGTTGTTGCGTCAGGTGTTCCAACGTAGACCGATGCAGTGGCAGGCGTGGTGTCTGATGCGCCACCAATGACGTATGCCTTGCCGGCGAAGAATGCGACACCGGCGTGGGCGCGCGCCTCAGGGAGCGGCGTGCCGGCGGCCCAGGCGCTCAGCCCCGCGGCATCGATGGTCGCAACGGAGACATTTGTCGTGGCGAGGCGCGGTGCGCCGCTCGTGCCGCCGACGTAATAGAGATGTGATCCGGCCTGTAGCAGGGAGCCATCAACGCCATCGCCTGGCAGATCGGCCTCGGTGGCGCTCTTCCAAGGGATGAGTGCGCCGGCGGGAGCTGGGCATGGAAGCCCCTCATTCTCCGCAGGACAGATGTTCACGAGCGACGCCATGTTGAGGCCGAGCTCAACGGTTGGTGAGACGGTCAGGTAGTAGGCGCGGTCTGGGATGTAGCCGAGCATCAAAATGATAACGAGCGTCCAGAGCACCGAGCGCACGCCGGCCCAGCCCCAACCATTGGCGTCGAGCAGACCGAAGAGCACGCGACGTGGCGGAACGGCCCCTGGGCCGATGGCGCGTGGATCGTTGCTGCCGCTCATCACTTGACCGTCAACGTGCCGACCATGTTTGGGTGCACGGTGCAGACAAAGGTGTAGGTGCCGGCGGTGAGCGCTGGAACGCTATAGGTGCGCGTGCCAACGCCAGGGAAGATTTCGCCCTTGAAGACTTCGGTCCCCGTTGCGGTGCCTTGATGAATCGCGACGTTGTGCGGGATGCCCGCATCTTGGTTATCGAAGACGATAGTGAAGGCCTTCCCCGCAGCAACGGTCAGTGCAGAGAGATCGAACTTCACCCCCATGGCCACGATCGTGTAGCTGTCGCCCGCAACCATGGATGGCGTTGGAGTCGCCGGCCCGGTTGGCGTTGGTGAAACGGCGAATGCGTCCTGCCAGCACGCAGGAACTGGGGTCGCGTCTGCAGCTGGAGCGTATGCAATGTCGCGCCATCCGGTGACTTCAACCATCTCGCCGGTTGCTGGATCGCGCACTTCAATCGTGTCGGTGTTGGTGGCGCGAATCCAGGCGATCAACTCTTCGATTTCGCGGTAGTTGAGTGGCCCACCATTGGTGTCTGCCCAGACACCCATGAGCGAATTCGCATCGCCACAGACGTAGCGGCCCCCAACGGTGAGAACGTTCTTCAGGTACTGCGGCGTGAGGTGGGCGAGCAGCTTCCCCTGGTCGTTGAGGATTGGGCCGATGCCACCTTGGCCTTGTGCGCCGTGGCAGCGTGCGCAGTTCGCCTCAAAGAGGTTGTAGCCGCGCTTCACCGTCTCCAGGTACTGCTCGCGCTTCGCCGCATCGAGGCGCGACGAGCCGGTGACGCCCGGGAGGCCCTGGTCGTAGAAGGCGTAGACGATCACGAAGAGGGTGACGATAGCGATGCCGAGCAGGGCCGCCATGCGCGAGGAGCCGCTCTGGTTGACGATCTTGGCGGCGCGTTCTGCGGTGAGGCCGTGCGTTTGAATCTGGCTTGGGCTCGAGAGGCGTGGCACGGGTGTGCTCACCTTCTCGCTCGGCACTGGGAGCTGCTTCTCGTCGCTCATCTAGATGCACCCCGTGGCGGCGCGTGGCGCCTCGATCCCTGGCGAACCGAGCGCGAGCGGCACGGTGCCAAGGTTGATCTTGCCGGTGTCGAGGGTCAGCACGCCGTCGTTATCGACCACGGCGGCGAAGCGATCCATGCCGCGTGCGGCGGGGCCAAGGCCTTGCGCCTTGGTGCCGAGTCGGTCGTAGCGGCTGCCGTGGCAGGCGCACTCAAGCCAATACGTCTTGATGCACGGGTTCGGCTTGCAACCAAGATGTGGGCAGCGCTGATACAGGGCGCGAACATTCAGTGCACTGCCGTCACCCGTTGCATCTTCGCCGGGCACAAACTCCTGGCGGTTCGGATCAACCAGCATGATGAAGGCACGCGCATCCTGTACATACGCTGGGTAGCCCTCTGCAATCGGGAGGCCCGCGTTAGCGTCGATCAGTGACTTCAGGGTGCCGACGCGAATCTTGCCACCGAAGCCACCCTCGAGGTTTGGCCAGAGGAAGCCGAGGGTGCCCGCGGTCACTTCAAGCAACCAGAGGGCGAAGCCTGCGCCAATGGTGGTGCGGAGTAGTCGGCGACGTGAGATCCCCTGCACCTCTTCGTGGCGTAGCGCCTTAATGGTTTGCGTGGTGAGGGCCTTCGGCTTGTCGCTCGGTTCAACGCTGTAATGACTCACTGCGTTCCTCCGATCACAAGCTAAAGAAGAAGCCGGTTGACCACGGCAGGATGAAGGAGTAGCCAGGGCCGCGGAAGAAGATGCCGATGAAGGTCACGGTCAGGCCGAGTGCCCAGAGCACGGAGAAGAGGGTCACTTCCAGCTTACGGTCTGATGGCTTCGTGCTGTGCAGGTTGCGGCGATCGAGATACGGAATCAGTGCCGAGCCAACGAGCACGGCCGCTGGCGTCAGCGCACCGGCAACGGTTGGGTGGAAGTAGGCGAGCAACTCTTGTAAGCCCAAGAAGTACCAAGGCGCCTTCGCCACGGCTGGCGTGACGTTCGGGTTAGCAAGCTCTTCGAGCGGTGCATTAATGAAGAGACCGAGCAGGAGCAGGAAGATGCTCATCGCCACCGCAGCCAAGAACTCGATCGTGAGAAGGTGCGGCCAGGTCATGACCGTGTCATCCGGCTCCTTCTGTACGCGCACAACGGCGTCTTGCTTGACGAGCGCAAGGAGCCGGTACGGGCGCGCCGCCATCGGCACGCGCTGCTTGTCGATCTCCGTCTGGCGCGACGGATCTACCGGCAGGGAGCTCGCTGGGCGCTGCTCGTCACTCATAGATCACAGCGGTCCGCTGATGCCGCCGTCCTTGCGGATCCGCCAGAAGTGGACCGCGAGGAAGACTGCCGCCAAGAGAGGGAAGACCATCACGTGCAGCACATAGAAGCGAAGCAGGGTGTTCTGCCCGACTTCGAGGCCGCCGAGCAAGAGCAACTTCGATGGCGTGTTCAGGAGCGGCGCGTAGCCGGCCATGTTCGAGCCGATCGTGATCGCCCAGTAGGCGATCTGGTCCCACGGCAGCAGGTAGCCGGTGAAGCTGAGCATCAACGTAAGGAAGAGCAAGATGACGCCAACGACCCAGTTGAATTCGCGTGGTGGCTTGTAGGCGCCGTGGTAGAAGACGCGCATCATGTGCAAGAAGACGAAGAAGACCATGAGGTGCGCGCCCCAGCGGTGGATGTTGCGCGTGATCTGCCCGAATGGAATGATCGTTTGAATCCGAAGGATGTCGGAGTACGCCTGCGTTGCTGATGGCGCGTAGAAGAACATCAGGTAGACGCCCGTCACCGTGAGAACGAGGAAGAGGAAGAAGCTCAGGCCGCCGAGGCAGAAGGTGTAGGCGAACTTCACCGCGTGCTGGCGAACCCGCACTGGGTGGAGGTGGAGGAAGACGTTGTTCATCACCGCATAGGCGCGGCTGCGCTCGTCGTTCGGGTACGAGTTGCGGAAGATGGAGCGCCAGGCTGCTGACCTTCGGACCGCCTGATCGACCCTCGCCAGTAGGCTCACTGTGCCCCTCCCGCTACGCCGGCGACGCCGGCCAACTGCCCATCTCGGTAGGACTCCTTATAGAGGCGTCCGTCCGAGCTGATCTCTTGTAGTTCGAACCGCTCCATCGTAATGGCGTCGAAGGGACAGCGCTTTACGCAGAGGGCGCAGCGGATGCAGCGCTCCTCATCCAGGAGCATTGCCCCACCGTTCTCCCAGCCGTAGGCCTCGGAAAGCTCGGGGAGGGCGCCCTCAGACTTGAGCTGATTGATGTCCACCATATGGATGACCCCCTCGGGGCAGACGTCGGCGCAGGCGCCGCAGAGGACGCAGCGCATCGGGTCAAACCAGATGTTGTAGTTGCACATGAGGCAGCGGGTGCTCTCGGCGACCGCCTGCTGGGCGCCGTAGCCGAGCTCAACCTGGGTGGTGAAATTCTCTACGGGGTTCTCCGATGGGAGGCGTGCCGCCAACGGCAACACCGGAATGTGCTGGCGCGGGATGCGGTCGTAGAACTCGGGCATCTCGTGGCGCCACGAGCTGGTGATCTTGACGTTGGCGTCGACGGTGATCTCGGCCTGCCCGTCGAGGTAACGATCAATGGCGTAGGCGCACTTCTTGGCGTGGCCCGCCGCCTCAATCATGGTGGCAGGACCAGTGACGAAGTCACCGCAGGCCCAGACTCCCTTGATGTTGGTGGCGTAGGTGGCCGGGTCAACCTTCACGCGGCCGCGCGCGACCTCGAAGGTGCTCTCTACGGGGAGGAAGCCGAGCTCGGCGGCCTGCGATACCGCTGGAATAACGGTGTCGGCGGGAAGGATGAACTCGGAGCCCTCGATCGGCACTGGGCTGCGGCGGCCCGACGCGTCTGGCTCACCGAGGCGATTCTTGATCATGCGCACGCCGGTGATGTTGCCGTTCTCGCCGATCAGTTCCAGTGGCGAGACGAGGAAGTCCATGCGCACACCCTCGCGCTCCGTCTCGCCGAGCTCCTCTTCATCAACGACGAGCTCTGATCGCGTGCGGCGATAGGCGATGGTGACGCGCTCGGCGCCGTGGCGGAGCGAGGTGCGCGAGCAGTCCATGGCGGTGTAGCCGCCACCGATGACAACAACATCTTTACCGACGCTCAGCGGCTTGCCGAGGTTGGCATCTTTCATGAAGTCGACGCCGTAGACGAGACCGTTCAGGTCAGCACCCGGGATGTCGAGGGCGACGGCGTTCATTGCACCGGCACAGATCGCGATCGCGTTGTACTGCTGCTGCAACTGCTCGAAGGTGATGTCGCGACCGACCTCGGTGTTGTAGACGAACTTCACGCCGAGTCGCTCAATGAGGCGCACGTCGGTCTCGATTGCTTCGCGCGGAAGTCGGAAGGCAGGAACGCCGATGAGCATGGTGCCGCCGCCATACGGCAGGCTGTCGTACACGGTGACCTGGTAGCCCTTCACGGCGAGCTCGCGCGCAACGGAGAGACCGGCGGGGCCGGCGCCGATCACAGCAACACGCTCGGCGCGTGGCGTGATCTCTGGCGCAACATCAGGAATCCCCGACGCGGCGTGCCACTCAACAAGGAAGCGCTTCATTGCGCGAATCGCGAGCGGTCGATCGATGTCGCCGCGGCGGCAGGCGCGCTCACATGGCGCGGAGCAGACGTACGAACACATGGCAGCGATGGGGTTTGGTTCGCGGGAGAGGAGGTAGCCCTCTTCGAAGCGACCCTCGGCGGCGAGGTTGAGGTAGCCGCGGCAGTTGGTGCCGACGGGGCAGGCCTCTTGGCACTCGATGTTGCACTGAAGCCAGGAGGCGTCGACTGGTTGGACCAGGAAGTCCTGCGTTTCAAGCGTCACAGTGAGCCTTTCGGTGATGCCGTGGGTCATTGCTTGCAGGGTCAAGGGTAGCAGGGGCTCTCGTGGAGCGTGCTCAACGGGATAGTTGCAATCTGGTCACTTTTCCTTGTGTGGAAGGTGAATCTCTGCCAGAATCGCCGCCTAAGGCGGTGCCGGCGTCCCCCCAAAGGCACCGCCTTTTATCCCCTCTGGCTGGTGATCTCCGCAAGGACCTCTGCCGCATGCCCGGTCGGGGTCACGCTCTCCCAAACCTTCGCCACGCGGCCCTCTGGATTGATCAAGAAGGTGACGCGGTGCGTGCTCATGAAGCTCTTCCCCATCATCTGCTTCTCACCCCAGACGCCATACGCCTCGGCGACCTGATGGTCGAGGTCGGAGAGGATCGGGAAGTTCAGCGAGAACTTGTCGCGGAAGGCGGCCTTGCTTGACTGGTCGTCGGGGCTCACCCCCCAGACAATTGCCCCCGCCGCCTGCAGGGTCGTCTCTGAATCGCGGAACTCGCAGGCCTCAATGGTGCAGCCAGGGGTGTCGTCTTTTGGATAGAAGTAGAGGACAAGCCACTTGCCGCGCGCAGCAAGGGTGCTGTGCTCGTGGCCCGCCGCATCGCGCAGGCTAAAGGCGGGGGCTTCGCTACCGACAGGTGGGAACGATTTGAATGGACTCATGCGCCGAGTATAGCCTCGACGATGGCGCGTGCCACTGAGACGAGTAGTCCGCCAACGCTAAGGCTCACGATGAGGAGGTCGGCGCGACCGAAGCGCGACGGGCGGCGACGCGTTGGTGGCCGCTCACGTGTTGCCAACCGTACGCCACGAACCTCAAGGGCGATCGCCAGCTGTGGCACCGCACGAATCACTGAATCAAACATGTCGGCGAGCAGCAGCGGATCTGCACCACGTCGAGTGAGCCGGCGAATCGCGCGACGTTCGCGCGCCTCATCTCGTAGCGTAGGAATGCGCGCAGCAGTTGCGAGCAACGCCATCGTTGGCGCAAATGGTGCGCGGAGTTTTTCGATAAACGCATCGGCCATGCGCAAAGGCTCAAATGGTCGGAGCAGTACGAGGCTACCGGCGGCAAAGGCGAGGAGTCGTGTTCCAGCACCAACCGCCTCTTCGACCGATGCGCCACCAAAGAGATTGGCGAGGACGATGCCAGCGAGCGCTGGCGTCAGCGCCAAGGCGAGTCGCAGGGTGGCGAGAACCTGCACGCCAGAGACCCACGCCACCAAAAGCACTGGGAGCGCGATCGCCGCTTGCGCCACCGGCGTCGTCGGGCTCGCAATCGAGAGCGCAAACCAGAAGAGGGCGAGGCCGAGGCGCGTGAGTGGATTGGCTGTACCGATAAGTCGTCGGCCAAGTTCTGGTGAGAGGAGCCGCTCAGCGCTCTCGGCCACACGAGCCGCCGGCGCGGGCAGGAGTGCCGCAAGGCCACCCTCATCTGGCTCAACGCTGGTCCCTGTCTCCTCGGGGTGACGCACGCGGCGCAGCGGACGAGCATCTGGTCGACTCAACGCGCCAAGCCGCGGATCATGTGTGGCGATCAGCACGGCACTGGTGCCAACGAGGTCACGGTCGCTCAGGAGATCGCAGAGTGCCGCTACGCGCGCATCATCAAGACCGCCGCTGGGTTCGTCGAGGATCAGCAGGTCTGGCGCTGCAGCAAGCGTCACAACAAGTGCAAGGCGGCGACGCTCACCATCGGAGAGTCGCCCTGGTGACGCGTCAAGCAGATCGGCAATCTCAAGGCGCTGAGCAATTGCTTCGGCGCGCGATGCATCGCCCGCGGCGATGTGCGCACGAGCCGGTCGCGCACCAAGTAGAAGGCCCGAATCTTGTGGTGCGAATCGGATGCACACATCAGGGGCTGCGATGCGTTCACCCGCATCGAGTGGGAGTGTCCCCGCAACAAGATGCAGCAGTGTGGACTTGCCACTCCCTGTGTCGCCGGTGAGTAGCGTTGTGGTGCTGCGCATCACGGCAAGGCTTGACGGCCCGACGGTGCGACCCGCTGCAGTGGCGCGCACGAGCTGCACTACTGGTGCGCCACCCTCGTCGTCGCTGTGAATATCCCTCCACGCGAGAGCGGTCGCTGTTCCCGCCGCAGTCGCGACGACCCTGCCGCCATCGAGTCGTAGGTGCTGCGCTGTCGTGGAGTCGAGCAGCGAGAGGTCGTGTGCCGCGATCACGCGCGTCGCATCGCTCTCGCGCAACGATGCTGCCAAGCGCTCCGCCGATCGCACATCAAGTCCGCCGAGCGGCTCATCGGCGATCAGTAGATCGGGTGATGCGACCAGGGCGACGAGTGCCGCCGCGGCAGCTCGTTCACCGCCACTGAAGGTGGTCAGGCTGCGATCAATGAGGGCAACATCTACCGCCGCATCGCGCGCGGATCGCTCAATGCGCGAGCGCATCTCATCGGCTGGGATATGTCGCGACTCGAGCGGTAGCGCCGCATCATCTAATAGGAGTGGGAGCGCATAGGTGGGGGCAGGGCCTGCTGCCACGAAGCCGAGACGTTCGCTCAGCACGCGCGGGATCCCCGACTCCGTTGCTGCGGCGGCGACGAGATCCACTCCCCCGACCAACAGCCTGCCCCGCAACTCCCCCGGCAGCACCGTGCCGAGCAGCCCAGCGATCGCCCGCAAGAGCGTGCTCTTCCCTGCGCCAGATGCGCCGCTAATAAGGAGCAAGCCGCCAGCGGGAAGGCTGATGGACGTTCCGCGCAGGTCGAGCGTGAGCTGATCGGAGCCGGCTGGACGCCAGGTGAGATCGGCAAGTTCGAGCGAGAGGGGCGGCACGCCGCTAGGAACCAATTAGGTCAAGCGCACCGCTGCGTCGAAGTGCGGTGCGTAAGAGCAGCGCACCGAGGCCGCCGATGATCGCCGAACTTGCCACCATTGCCGCAACCAGCGCTGCAACGAACGAGGTGCTGACGTCGGGAAAGTAGAGCGGCAGGTCATGCAGCGCCATAGCGACGCCGGAGAGCGCGCCAGCAACGAGCGCCACGCGCCACCCGGCAACGCGATAACCGACTGCGGCGAAGGCGAGCTCAGCGCCGATCCCTTGTGCCGCGCCAGAGAAGATCGCGTCGACCGACCACTGGCTCGCCAGCAAGAACGAGACGGATGCGGCGATCATCTCGCCAGCGAGCGCCGCGCCTGGTCGTCGCACGATGAGTCCGGCGAGTGGCCCTGCAATCACCCACGTTCCGGCGAAGAGCAGGTACTGCAGCGGAAGTACAGCAGCGAAGAGTGGTGATGCGGCGCCCCACACCAGGTTCCATCCGGCGAAGAGCACGCCCGAGGCGATGCCAATTGTTGCCACCGTAACGAGATCCATCAGCCCCCATGAACGCTTCATGCTGCTCCTCCCCCTTCACTTACCAACACGGCGCCGTTATGCACCGTGATGATTGACTCTGTAGCGGTTGCCACATTAGAAATGCCGCGCGTGCTGCCAGCAACGAGGACTGCAGCATTAAGCGGCCAGCGAACACCCGTCGCTGAGACGGTCGCATCGCCACCCCATGGCGTAATCGAAATGATTCGACCAACCTCACCACGTAGCGTGATTGCCGCGCCACTGCGCACCAGCTGCGTACGCGTCTGCTCATCGAGAATCACCACCGCGGCTGAGCCGCACCGTGGGTGCGCCAGCAGTGCCAGGGTGCCGATGGCGTGATCGCTGCGGCCGCCCCAGGTGCAGAGAAGCGCGATCTCCGTTGCCCCGGCATGGAGTGCGGCGAGGAGTGCCAGCTCGGTATCGGTTGCATCTTTATTGGTAGGAAAGCGCGCGATGGTCACGCCCGCGGCCTCAAGCTCATCAGCGTCCGCGGCGCTGAGTGAATCAAAATCGCCGACCACCTGGTGGAGTGGTAGGCCGAGCGGTGCGGCGTGTCGGGCGCCGCCATCGGCGGCGATCACAAGAGCGGCGGCGCGCCATCCGGGCCAGTGGGCATCGAGCAGCGCCGGGTCGGGTCGGTCGCCCCCCGCAAGAATCAGCGCGCGCACAGATACCTCGCTCTCTATCGCGCGGGGTACACCTGCGTCCTCCCTTCGCCGGCATGACCCGGATCAGGTTCGTAGGGTTCGCGGACCTTCCGCATCTCAGCGCCCGATGGCGCTCCCCTGTCGCGATGCGGTGAGTCTAGCGCTTTGCTCCGTCGAGAAGCGCGGCAACCCAGTCGGCAACCGATGGGGCGTGCTCGTGCGCATCGGCCTCATAGAAGTCGTCGGGGTTAAAGAAGGGCGAGTG
>Ga0209400_1002525_pt1 | contig 13823 bp, 25 predicted proteins | sample M_130807_EF_Meta_FD_187313 | JGI IMG/M metagenome (GOLD analysis project Ga0209400, IMG submission 187313) | Freshwater microbial communities from Lake Montjoie, Canada to study carbon cycling - M_130807_EF_MetaG (SPAdes) (version 2) | ecosystem: Environmental > Aquatic > Freshwater > Lake... | reverse complement strand
ACTGAGAATTATCAGGAGGCTTTGAAAAAAGAACTTGGGGTTGGTTGCAAGGTTAAAATTAAAAATTTTATAACTAATAATGAATTTAATGAAGAAATATTTGTCATTGATGAATATTGCGATTTTTTCAATGAGACTTTATTTCGCAAAATCGGATCGTATAAAAACAGTGAAATAATTGAAATAATAGGCAAACCCTTAACGCTTGATAAAGTGTTATTAGGCTTAAGTTTTAACGATATTTCTCAGTTAAAACCTGAACTTAAATTTTACAATGGATTTATAATCACAATTAATGGTTATGCTTGGGATTTAACCAAGCCAACACTCGAAGAGCAATCGGAAGAGACACAAAGGGCTATTTATGAATTATTGGGGGGAAAATGAGTAAAAGATATTATTATGCTTGTCCGATTAAAGCTCTTTACATGATGAAGGAGTTTGGAGTTAAATATGATTTTGAAAATGAAGAAGGTTTAATACGCATTATTAAAACTCCCGAAATTAGAAGAGATAATTTTATGAGAAAAATCCATGTAGCAACAAAATCACAAGAAATATTTAAACCAAGAAATTATGATTTAGCTGGATTCACTAGGGGTGATGGTATTTCAACTATTGCACAATATGATGAAGCAAAAAAAGCTTTCATAAACGGAAGTTTTAGGATTTTAAAAAAATATAATCCAAAAATCATAATGCGAGATAACAAACAATTTTTTATGCCAGAGGTAGAAAATGACTAAAACAACAAATTACGAAATATCAAAAAAGCTTGCGGAGATTGGTTTTGATAAAGAAACAAATTTTTATTTTACTGAAATCGCTCCAAACAAATTTAAAGCGGAATATTATACAAATTATACAAATAACAACAAATATTTTTTGTTAAAATCTTACGATTTAGAAACCTTGCTTGATGCACTGCCTTCAACAATAGAAAATATTCATTTCAGAATGAATAAAGGCGGGCTTTGGTATGAAAACTTGTGCAATTGTGATTCAGACCAATCTTGCCCCGTAGAAAGTTATTGTCATATTGAAATAAAAAATAACGAATCACTAGCCGACACTGCGGGGCGATTGATTATTGAACTTCACGAAAAAAACTTAATTAAATTTTAATATGAAAAAATATATAGCAGTAATAGACAAAGATTTTGGCGTAGTATTCCCCGACTTTGACGGTTGCGTAAGTGTGGGTAAAGACCTTAAGGACGCAATAAACATGGCACAAGAAGCATTAGAGTTTCATGTTGAGGGTATGCGTAAAGATGGTGAGGAATTGCCAGAGCCTACAGCATTGGAGCAGGTTAAAAAAGAATATCCTGATAATGTTTTTAAATATCAACCTATTTTTATAAAATAATGAAAGAAACCAAAACAGCCTATATACTTGCCTTAATTAAAACAAAAGGTTTTGTTGAAGCGAAAAACATAAATCAATTAGCTTTAACACTTGATATTAAGCCCGAAAATTTAAGAGCCATAATTGACTCAATTGAAGTAGCAAATGCGGTTGATGATAAAGCTAGGCACAATTACCATGATTATTATTTTAGGGGTAAAGGCAAAAAGAAAAAAGGAACTGTAATTATTTGTTATAAATGGGCTAACGATGATAAAAGTGTTTTAAGCGATAAAATGAACGAAATTTTGGGGGTTAAGTAAAATGGCTAAAAAAGATTTAAGACAAAAAATTAGCAAACAGCTAAAAGAAATGCCTAGTTTTAGAGAGGTAGTTGATGATGAATATACAAAAAATGATGAAATCTTAGTTTTATCATTATCAAATTATAAATTAGTTGATATCATTAGGTGCTTAAAAGGCGAAGCATTTGATTTAATTTTTCATGATATGAAAGCTGGTCAAACATATAGTTTAGCTGGGTTAATTAAAAAAAATAATACAAAAAATTTAGTTAAAAAATTAGTATTAGATGAATTTAAAAACAACACTAACAAAATTCAAGAATTGAGCAAATGACCGAAAACGAATTAAAAGAAAAAACACTGCAAGATTTAAATAAATTGATAAGTGATTACTTTAATTACAAAGAAAGTTTCTCGCCAATTGATTTAAAAATTTTGGCTGAAAATTGTATAAAACTAATAAATAAAGATTTTTAAAAATAATTCTTGACTATTAATTAAGCCCCTATTATGATACTTCCACGCACCACATAAAAACCTTTTTAAAAATATTAACTTAACAAATAAAAATATGAAAAACGAAACAAACGAATTGATACAATTCAAAGAAGAGCAAATCGAATTGATTAAAAAACAAATTGCCCCAAATGCTAATAATAATGAATTAAAATTATTTTTATATCAAGCACAAAGAACTGGATTAGATCCACTTACTCGCCAAATTTATTGCATTCATAGAAGCGGTAAAATGACAATTCAAACTTCAATTGATGGCTTTAGAGTTATAGCGGAAAGAAGCGGAGAATATGCTGGACAAGATGAGCCAATTTACACTGAAGAAAACAATAAATTAATTTCTTGCAAAATCACGGTGTATAAATTTAGAGGCGATGTGAGATACCCAGCTAGCGTGGGAGTTGCTTATTTATCAGAATATGCACAAACAACGCCAATTTGGAATAAAATGCCTAGAGTAATGCTTGCCAAAGTTGCAGAAGCCTTAGCTCTTCGCAAAGCATTTCCTCAAGATTTAAGCGGTTTATATACTGGTGATGAAATAGCCGATGCACCAGTAAAAGATGTTTCTCCTAATAATTTTTTTAAAGAACCTGAAGGACAAATGAAAAATTTATCAAATATTGCAGGCGAGGAATTAAAAGCAGGCGCAGAAGAGCAAAGACTTAATAAGTTAAAAGAAGCTTTGTCAAAAATGCAATCAGCTCAAGAAATTCAAGATTATCTTGCTAAAAAATATCAAGGCAAAACAAGATTAGAAATTTTGCAATCAATGAGCGAAGTAAATGCAGAAAAGGCAATGGCTCTTATTGCCGAAGCAAATGATGATTTATGGATGGATCAAGAAGAGAATGAAAATGAAATTGTAGTTGAAGGAGAAGCAAATGAATAACGAGGAATATTATTTTTTATTAGAGGAAGAATATTTAAACAAATTGGAGGGTAAATAGTATGACTAAATTCATCTTTACCCCCGAATCTGATAAAATGGAGTTTGGCGACAAGGTTTATTTACATACTAAAAATTTAATGCAGAAAGGCAAAGAATTTCAGGTGGAATTTAAACCTTTTGTTAAATCTAAATCTTACGACCAGCTTAAGGGAATTCATAAGCTTTGTGAGATTTACGGCAATTATATGTCGGAAAGCTTGGGAACTAAAATTAGTTTTGAGAATGCTAAGGAGCAACTAAAAGATGATATCAGTTATACTCGATTGGCTAATAAAGATGAAGCTGTGGCAGAAACTTTAAAAATCAAAAGAGATTTAAAACGAAAAGAACAAAAAATGACAATTACGGAATTCAATTGTTTAGTCGAAGGTTTGCAACAGAAATATCAAGTCCCAGCTTCATTTGCCGATGCAACTCTTGAGGAAATGCAAGGGTTAATCGAAAAGGTTCATGAATTGGGACGAGAAAGAGGCTGGCGTAACTTGATTTTAACGAATCAGGAAATGCAAGAAATAGTTAATTATTATCAAAATAAATAAAACATATGGAAAATTTACAAAATTTATCACTGGTCGAAAAAAGGAAATGGCTTGTAAGAGAAATGAAAGAAAAATGGCATTTAGACGAAGATGACATTATGGATGGAAATTGCAAAGATAACGCAATAGTATGTGGCAATGCAGATATTAAATTTATCGATATTTTTAAAACTATCAATCAATTAGATTGGGTAGGATTTGAAATAGGCGACATGGAAATTTTTACCGATGTAAAGATTGCTAGAAATCGCATAGACGGAGGGAGTCATTTACCAACGCCAGACGAGTTTAGTATTGTCGGTGGAATAATTAGAATTTGGTATGATTAAAATTTATAAATAAAATATGAAAAAAATACTTTGCTTAAATGGCTGGGGTCAAGAACCCAAAATACTTGAGAACGCTTTTAAAGAAATCTTTAAAGATGCTGAGTTTGAGACTTGCGATTATGTAGCTAGTAATAATGATGGTATATTTCCTAGAAATTATGAAGGTTGTAAAGAATATGATATTACTATCGCTTGGAGTCTTGGCACGCATTGTGCTATTAATTTAATTCAAAAGAAATTATTAAAAACAAAGCTTTTAATATTAATAGCTCCAATATTTCAATTTGTCGAAAATGAAATAAATAAAATTGGAATGCCCGTAGAAGCTTTTTATGCATTTTTATCTGGTTTTAATAAACATCCTGAGGCTACAATGCAACATTTAGTTGCGATGAGTGCAAGTGGCGATGAAAACGCTAATCTTGTTTTGGAAAAGATGAAAATTAGAAATTTGAATATTTTAAGCAATTATCATTTAGAACAAGAGCTTTTAAATCTAAAAAGTTTCTCTTGTTTCGATGTTAATTTTAAAAAATTTCCTAAGACAATTTGCTTTAGTGGTGCAAACGATCATGTTGTAGCAAGTTCGCAAGCAAAATTATTTGCAGAAAGAATTAAAGACTTTGAATTGCATATTTTTGATAATTGCGGTCATGCTCCACATTTTTCGCATATGGAAGAAATTAAAAAGGAGTTAAAAAATATATGAATGAAAAATTACCATTAAATAAACCAGTTAAAGCTTTAGGTTCTTGCTGGCCATATGATTTAATATATACAACTAATGCAAAAGAGGCTTTAGCTTATAACAGAAAATATAAAGGAATTAGACAACTTACATTAAAGTATGTAATGAATCAAAACGGACGAATTTGCTGGCTTCCTTACTCAAAAAAATTACTTAAAACAAACATAGGTTATTTTCCATTGGCATAAAATTATTGAACTTAATGATTTTATTAACTCTGGTAAATTTACGGAACGATTAAATAAATATAATGAATTAAAAAAAGAATATGAATTATTATAAAAAAAAACCAGTTATAGCAAATAAAACAACAGAATATATTGATTTAAAAAATATCGATAAATTAGTGCCAAAGGAATTTTTGCACAAAATTAATTTCTTGTTTAATAAAGATATTCCAAAAGAGCCAAAAACTCCTAACGAATTACTTATTTATAGATTGTCGCAATTGAAAGAAAGCGATATGCAACAATATTTTTATAAACAAGCCGTATTGTTGCAATACGAATTAAAGCAATTAAGTAAATTTAATGAACTTGAGTTTGTTCAAAATGATAATGGCGATAGTTCTGCTGGTCATTTAACTCAAATTCAAAGAATGGCTTTGTTTAAGAGAAAAAAAGCGGAAGGTTCTAGGAAGGGGTTTTTTGATATTTCAATTTATTTTTATGCTTCAAATATAAACTATAGGGATACTGCATTTTGTGAAGTAAAAAGAATAGGATCGCCAAGCGAAATACATTTGACAAAGGAGCAGTTAGATTGGTTTTTAAAGCTAAATTCGATGGGTTTTGATGCTTATATTACTAACAATCCTATTTTCTTTAAAGATGTGGTTCTTAAAGAAATTAAAAACAATTTTATAGAGGTTTAAATGTTAATATTAGAATTATTGTTAATGGTGTTATATGGTATAGGATTCTGTCTTTTTATGTATAATTGTGAAATAACCAATAAATTTGGTGCGGTTGGAGCGGTTTTAATGATTATCCATGCGGTTTCGCAACTTTTAATTCGTTTTATTTAATATAATTTGGAGTTTTTAATATGAATAAAGATTTATTTTGGCAAGCATTGAAAATAATGTTTTTAATTTTTTTGCTTTTTATTGGATTTCACATTATTACAAATATTATAAAAAGCAAAAATTCTATTTGCGATAGTGAAAAGCAAAGCAAATTTATTCTCGAATGTTTAAACGTAAATAAAACAAAAGAGTTGCAAGCTTTTGGAGCTTGTGAGCTAATAGCAACACGCTTATATTGTAAATAATTAATCGCACCAATTATGACAAAGCTCAGTAAATTTAATTATATTTTTAAAGCAACAAAAATAAAAGATGAAATTCAAGATGTCCTTGATGTAGCTCTAACCCTTAATGATAAATTTATAAAATCTATAGAAATATTAAAAATAATTCAAGCTTACAAAAAATCATTAAACACATGTAAAGAAACTAATAATTTATGTGAAAAATTTAGTTCGGGAATTTTTTCTATTAAGGGAAGTAATAAGGGCTCTACTCAAGAGGGCATATCCTTACAATTTTACGAGTGCGTAAAATGTAAAGGTAAATATTTTGATCAAGATTATGTTTTAGAATTAATTGCTGAAGCAAAAAAAGAATTATCAAAATATTAATTTAATTGCACCAGCTTTTTTTCTTATCACCACCATAAACCCTTGCAAGTCCTTTTTTAAGCAATTCTTGAGCAATATCGACGCCACCGACTTTAACATTAGCAATAAGCCTTCCGCCGTATTTATCCCACTTTATTGGAGTCAAAAGCAATTCTTTGTTGCCGACTAAATCAGTTGTGAATTTAGTTGCCTGCATCGCTAATTCATTTTCTTTTTTACATTTAGCCCTTGAGCCTTTTTCGGGTGTATCAATGCCATTAATTCTAACGCTTAAGCCAAGCTTTTTAACCAAGGGTGATTCTTTAGAAACATCAATTTTAATAGTGTCTCCATCGGTTACTTTTAAAGGTTTATAAACATACATTTGCTCTTGAGCTTGTGCGGTTGAGGTAAATAAAATAAAGATTAAGAATATTATCATATGTTTATAATTAAGCATTTTTAACAACCCATTCGCCGTTTATTAATTCAGCAAATCCGACAAAGTTTTTATTATCTTTATCATTCAAATTAAATTGAATATGGATACACCTTTTTTCAATTAGAATCTTATCAAAACTAATTTTGTTTTCTTTTAAAATATCTATAAGTAATTTTGCTCCATCTTTAGGAGTTATTTCTTTTTGGTTTTCATCGATTATATATATATCACTAGCAAGACCTTGCATATGCTTAGATGTCGGGCTTCCACCAACTTTTTGATTAACAGCTGGTGATCTGTAAGCACTATTTAATTTAATTTTTGCTTTATATTTTTTTAATAATGCGTCATTGCATAAATTAATTTTCTTTGATGTATGAATCAAACAATTTAAAATACCAAGCCCAAGCTTAGGAGTATTATCTAAATTCGTATCAGTTTTAAACCACTCTTCTTTTTTAAAATTTTTAGTTTCTAAATCATCGATTGTGATAATTTGCGTGGTGATAACGAAGTCTTTAATTTTTTTTGCAATTCCCATAAATTATTTTTTTGTTAATTTAAATTTATTAAAACATTGATTTTGCAAAGATGGCTCTAAACAACCGCAATCTTTTATTGACTTTACTTGCAAAAGAATATTAAAAATTTCTTCATTGTTAATTATCGATTGAAAATTTTGCTTATTAACTACAGGTAAATTTTCACAATAATTATTACTCACTAAACATTTTTTCGAGCAACTGCTCACGGTCAGCAATAGAATTATTAATATTTCTTTTTTTAATAATTTGAACATTTTCTTTTACATTTTCATTTTGAGTATTAACAATGGCTTCAATTTTTTCATATTCTTTAACCTTGTTTTGAGCTTCAAAATAATTATTAACAAAACCAAGAATAAATAAAAACAAAATTACCCCGATAACTCCGATTGCAAAGTTTTTGGATTTAAGAATTAAAGGTAAAATAAAACTAAGCATTATTTTTTTAAAAGTCCAGTTAATAAATTAATGTTTCCTAAGCCAATAATCGCAAAGAAACCACCTCCAGCATAAAATAGGAACTTTCCTAAATTGTCAAATGTTTCTTGCTTGATTGGCTCAGAAATGTCAATCCAAATAAAGATTAAATAAGATAATAAAGCAAGTAAATAAATAATTGAATAAGCTTTTGCTCCACTTTCTTTTGTTAACATATATTAAAGTTTGTTGTTTGTTGTTAGTTTTTCTAAAACTAATTTCATAGTTTTTCTTGATTCTTCAGTTTCAGTATCTTTACCATGTTTTATGTCTCTGTAAACTTCTAAAAAACTTAAATCTTTTTCTAATTTTGATATCTTTTTTTCATTTTCTAGCATAAATTGTTTTATTAATTTGTGTGTTTCTTCGTCTCTTTTTTGATTTGCTATATTTGCTTTTTCAAAAGCTTCTTTTAATTGTGTAATTTGTTCTTTATTTTCTAAATTAGTTTTTTGCAATTCTTCGTAGCCCTCTTTTTTTTCCTTAACTGCAAAAATAAATTTTAAAAGCTCTTTAAACCCCTTGAATAGAAGTTTTAAAAAATAAAAACCAATAGCGAGTTTGGCAATGATAGCAAATACTGCGGGGTCAGCTAATTCTTTAATTTGGTTTATAAAATCTTTAAAGTCCACTTTTTAAATCTTTAAATTTATGGTCAATATAATCTTTCATTCTTATTTCTAAGAAACTTATTTGTTCTACTACAAAATGCTTAAACTTATTTGTTCTACTACAAAATGCTTCATATTTTCCTGCAATCTATTTTCCGAATCTTTTATTTTCTCAGCAAAAAAATTCTCCATTTTTTCTTTATGTTTGTTGTCTCGTATTATAAAAAAACTCTTATTTTTATCGTATATTAAATAAATAACAAAAGCACTAACTATCATTGAAAATTCTGGTGCTTGCTTCATTAGATTAAATATAGCGACAAATTCATTCATCGTTTCTTATATTTTGATTTACCGAATAACCTAACTGCAATATACATTGCGTAGCGTTTAAATTTGCTAACTCCTAAGCATTCAAGCCCTTGTAAAAAAGCCATGTCGGCGTCGGCTCTAGTAATATGCTCGGGAGCTTGTTTTGAATATAAAAAGTCATGAACAACAGCGATTTCAATCCCTTTGCCCGTTTCACTTTGAAATGGTTTAAATAACTTAGGAGTTGAAAAGCCATCAGTATTAAAGCCCGCTGGAACAATAATAGTATTTTCCTTACCAAGATATTCAAATATATAAATAAAATCTTCCTGCAAAAAAAATCTTCCACCTATAATTTCAACTTTTAAATGTTTTTCAATTTTACATTCCATAATTATTCAAATTTAATTGCTTCAACTTCTTCAGGAGTTTTGCAATTGTTGATTTCGTATTCTTTTATTTTAAAAAACTTATTATTATCAATTTCTCTTTGTTGTATGTGATTAGCCAATGTTAATACTACAGGAAAGATATTTACTACACCTGCAACTTGTTTATCATTTTTAGTAATTTGGGTGCTATAAGGAACAATTTTTTGTTTTATGTAATTAGCATAATTTGTTTTAAATGATGCAAAATCAGCACTGTTATTAATAGCATTGTTTATACAATCAACAGTATCTAATGTGCATTTATTCAAAATGCTTTCAGGTGTTAAATTGCTATTTGGTATAGCGTCAACAAACCAAACAAATTGAACATCAGCTCCAAAAACATAAGGATTAACTCCTGTAATTTCAGGTGCTTTATGAGTAGTAAATGGTGCTGTTTTTTTAGATAAAATAAATGCTTCGAGTTGAGCAAGTTTTTCGTCTTTTGCTTTTTGAAGCAAATAAATTTTACCTTCTTCAGTATTTGAAATATCAATCCAATCATTAAAATAATCGCCCAAATTTTCATTGTCCCGAAATTCTTTTATTACAGTGCCTTTTTTTAAAATTTTCATATTAAAATTTATTTAATGTTATTGTCAATCCAGCCGTTTAAACTAATGAAAAAATTTCCGACTGTTAAAGTATCTAATCCAGTAGATGCATCGGTTGACTTGTATTGGAATTGTCCGCTCGAATTTAATCCGATAATTACATCAGGAATAACCGCCAACAGAACTACCGTAGCTGTTGGCTTTACCATTATAACTTGTTTTTGTTGACTCGAAACTAAATCTTTAAAAATTATAGCTCTACCGTTCGGCTCCGAGGTCGGAACATCAAAATAAAGATTTGTTATAGCCTCAATGTTGTCTTTAAGAGGCACATTTGAAGAAGTCAAATTTGTATAAGTAGCACCTACAGTTCCGCCATATTCGGTAATTGGCGTTGTTAATAAAGTTTTATTTCTATTTTGTTTAAAAGCTAGTATATTTCCGCTTGCATTAGTTTTAATCATTCCGCGATATGAACCTTTGTATCCAGCGGGAATGTTTGCACCTGTGATGCTTATGTCAAAGCCAGCATCATTTATTGTGCCATTAGTTATGGCAAATTCATAGTATTTAGTTGAATTTGCTTTTGTGCCAGAAAATAACCCACCTTGATTTGTGCCTGCCGACCAAGAAGCATCTAGTCTTTTGATTAGAGTTGATGATAATAAAACTTGACCAGAGCCATCATCAAGTGGGGCATTACCAGCACTAAAATCGATGTCGTTATTTGCATCGGTGGCATTATTTGCTATGGTGATTGGGTTGTTAAGATAAGCAACGCCTTGGTTGGTGGTGGTGGCTATATTTGGAGTCAATAGAATCCAAGCATCATTAGCGGAATTTCTTTGAAATTTATAAATTCCATTAGCAATTAATTCTCCAATGCCAACCGCAATTTCAGTTTTAGTGGCACTTAATTTTTTAATAACCGCGGTAGTTGTTGGATTAGCAATTGCACTTACTTGCAGATAAGGGGTTGTTGTCAAATTAGTAGCGCTTATTTTTGCCGTAATTTGTTGAGTAGTTGCGTAGGCTGTTATTGTTGGCGAAGGCGATAATGTGTAAGCATCGGCGGTTCCTCCTGTAGTTCCTAAATATTGAAATTGGTTATCTTGCACTTGACCAACATTAATAACATCGGTTCTTGCCGTTCCATTGCCTAAACCTGTGATTTTATTGCTGTTAAAAGGGATATTTGTTGTAATGGTAGTTTGTCCATCTTTTGTAATACAATTAGATAAACCCGTGGCAATGCCATCAAGCTCTCCATCAACTCTTGATGCTGTGATCGGAATTGCGTTTACCTTGTCAGTTACCCAATTGTAAATTCTTAAAAATGTTCCTGTTCCGTTAAATGCCATATATTTATTGATTTATTGTTTGTGTTATTGCGTTTGCAATAAAATATTTTTTAGCGTCCGTCAATACTCTTTTTTGAAGAGGATTGTTTTGTTTTTTAATAATATTTTCTAATGCTTTTACTGCATCTTGCCTGTTTACCAAAATCTTTGCTAAATTTACAGCATTTTTTTCGTTAATTCCTGAAAATTTATTAATAATTGCGTTGTGCGTTGCTTCTATTAAATAAAGAGGATTTATTTTGCTTTTTAAAGCTCCTATCCCCCCAGTAATTACTTTGTTTATAAATTCTTCATCGCCCGCCATATTAAAATCAGTTCGCGAACCTCCTAAAACTTTTGTTTTGGTGTCGGTTGCTCGGAATTCGGCAACCATTTTTTTTTCAAACTCATTATATTTAGCTTCGTCGCCAAAAACAGCTTTTAATTGATCTCTTTTTTGTTTATTGCCAAAAATTCTTTTAGCAGAACTTAATCCATCGCCAGTTGAAGAATTAACATCTTTTAAATTTTCTTTAACACCTATTCTGTAAGCGTCTTTTTCTCCTGTTGAAAATTTTTGCATTTGTTTTGTTATTTCTTCAGGGTCTAGTTTTGAAAAATTTAAACCAGCTTCTTGCGCTCCTTTTAATTGGCTAAAACTACCAAAAACTTGTCTAGCTTGTTTGTAAGTTGGACTTACTTCTTCTAATTTATCAATTACTTGTTTTTTTATACCCATTAAAGCTCTTGCCCTTTCTTTTTCTCCAGCTCTTATCGCATTTCCAATGTCATCGTCAATTATTTTTTTTGCACCATCTAAAACAGCAAAATCATTGTTGGAAATTCTAGGATCAACAAACAATGGTTCGTTTTTAGCCTTTGCAATATATTTTTGAATATTAGGATTACTAAATAATGGATCTGCGGGAATTTCAGTTTTAGTTATTTTTTTTGTTAGTCCGCCAGTGCCGTCGGAAACAAATTGAGCCTCTTCTATTATTTGTGGCTTTAATAATTTTTGGATATTTTTATTTCCTTCTTCATAAGCTTTTTTATAAAGCGGCTCGGAAACTTCACTTCTTGCTTTTATTAAATCATCAATGCTACCAAAGTAAGAATTAACAGGCGAAATATCTTTCGAAAGATAATTAGCAACTCTTGTTATTGCTTCTTCACTTCTTTTTTCTAAAGCGTCGACTACAATATCTTTTGCGTTAGAAATTTTAGCAACAGAACGAGTTAATCCTTTTATTGAATCTCCCCCAATGTCTGGTAAAATAACTGGATTTTCAGGCGTAGCGGTTTTTAATTGCTGCAATAAAGAAGCTGTTTGTTCTTTTGGCAATCTCGCGGCTAAAATATCCTCTGCGGATTTTGCTGTAATTAGCGATTTGCCCGCTTTTACAACGGCACCAACCGCCTTACCAGCAACTCCAAACCCTGCACCAACCGCACCACCAACCGCACCACCTTTTACAGTTTCTACAGCTCTATTTTCTAATCCTACTTGTTCTTGTGGAGATAATGCACTTGACACTAAGCCACCAACTGTAGAGCCTGCAGTTATACCAGCAATTGGAGCAATAAATTTAGCTACCTTTCCACCTTGCGAAAAAGCTTGTGCAACTTTGGCACTAGTTCCAACGCCAGTTGTTAAAAACGGCAAAGTTTCACCAATCGCAACGCCTACTCTTTGTGAAGTTGGAAGTTGTGCCTGTAATTCGTTTCTTTGTTTGACTTGATTAGCTAACCTATCACCAATAGTATCCATAGAAAGATTATCGCCAAAATATATCCTTTCTATTAAGCTTGCAGCCTTTTCGCCAACATCAGTAGCGGCTTGAAAAGCGCCAACAGCGGCGTTTCCTAAGCCAGTATTTATGCCCCTTCCTACATTTTCAACAGTTTCAAGTCCGACTATACCCTGAGAAGCTGGCGATTGCATAGGTTGCTCAGGGGCTTGCGCTTGTTGTCCACCAAGTTCGGGGCTACTCATCACAAAACTTTCAATTTGTTCAGGAGTAGCGCCTTGAGGAACTTCTAATTCAGCTATTTTCCCGTTGGGCAATTGCACTGTTGCTATTGGCATTATTTGTCCCTCACATTTAATATTTGAAAACCAGTTTTTTGCGGAAGCGCTGGTTGTATGTTTTGACTTTTTATAAAATTAGGATCGATGCCAGATCCAACACTATTAAACGTTGCTTCCAATTGTTTTATTTTTGTGTTAAAAGTTTCGGGTTTATCGCCAAAATCAGGAACCATTTTTAAAAATCTAGGCTCCTCATCTCCACTAATTGCACCACCAGAACGCAAACGACCAATTGTATCAACTAAATTTGCTTGAAAAGTTGTAAATTCTTGTGCTTTTGAGCCTTGTAAATAAGTGGGTAAAAATTTTGAAACTCTTGTAGTGCTTTTAAAATTTTCTTCTTTAAACGCACCAGTTTTTGCATCTGTAAATTGTGCCTGAATATTATTTAAAGCGCTTAAACCATCTTTTGCAACCGTTAAAGTTTTGGCAGCATCTTGAGATAATGGTGTATTTGCTTTATCGGCTGGTCCACCTTTAATTGCTTTTAAACTTCCGTCTGGATTATATAAATAACCAGCTGGAGCGGAAGGAGTTCCTGCCGTTCTAGCTTCTTTATTAGCTTTGTTTGTTTCCGCATTTAATTTAGCAATTTCGGCTTGAGTTTTTTGTAAATTTAATTGTGTTGCGGGGTCGTTTTTAGCCATATCTTGACTAATAAA
>Ga0209400_1002523_pt1 | contig 13829 bp, 14 predicted proteins | sample M_130807_EF_Meta_FD_187313 | JGI IMG/M metagenome (GOLD analysis project Ga0209400, IMG submission 187313) | Freshwater microbial communities from Lake Montjoie, Canada to study carbon cycling - M_130807_EF_MetaG (SPAdes) (version 2) | ecosystem: Environmental > Aquatic > Freshwater > Lake... | reverse complement strand
GATGCTGCTGCACTTGAGTGTGTCAAAGAAGCTGCTGGTGAATTGCGTCTCGATATTGAAGCTGCGTTTAGTCGTGGACTTCCGAATACTCCAATGGCAGGATCCCGTATTTCGGTGATCTCTGGAAACTTCATCACTGCAATGCCAGTAGGCGTTGTTGAGGGTACTGACTATATTCATACAGGTTTAGTACGTAAGGTGGACTCCACTTCTATTAGACAGTCTTTGGATAGCAACAAGATTGTTTTGCTCTCACCTTTGGGCTTTTCACCTACCGGACAGGCATTCAATCTAGCCTATGAAGACGTAGCTGCATCTACTGCTGCTGCTCTGAAGGCTGACAAGTTGATCTTTTTGAGCCCTTATAAAGGGTTACATGATGCAGAAGGTGATTTGATTACCGAGCTCTCCTTACCTCAACTCCAAGACTATATGACCCAGAAGAAGGATCTGGAAACAGGCATGAAGAGTTTGCTCAATATCTCTGGAAGAGCTATCAAAGCAGGTGTGAGTCGTGTTCACTTCTTGCCATGTAATCAAGACGGCGCATTACTTGAGGAGCTCTTTACTCATGATGGCATCGGCATGATGCTCGCCTCCTCTGATATCGAGAACTTGCGTGAAGCTAATCAAGATGATGTGGGTGGTATTTTGCAATTGACGATGCCACTGGAGGATGAAGGTATCTTGGCAGCCCGTGGCCAAGATGTGATTGAGCGTGATATTCAGCGCTTCTCCGTGATTGAGCATGACCGGGTTCTCTTTGGCTGCGCTGCCCTCTTCCCGTTTCCGAATGGCGTGGGTGAGCTGGCCTGCCTTGCAGTTGATCCCGATGTTCAAGGCTCAGGAGATGGCGAGCGGCTTCTCAAGCGTGTTGAAATGCGTGCCAAACAAGAAGGCATTAAAAAATTATTTGTCCTCACTACGAGAACCGAGCATTGGTTCTTAAAGCGTGGCTTTAAGCGGGCAACGGTAGAAGACTTGCCTGAAGAAAGAAAACAAATTTACAACTGGGATCGCAAGTCCATGGTTTTAACTAAAGATCTATAAGAAAAAAGAGATCAATCAGAAAGGTATTACAGATGGCACGCATGGTTCAATGTATCAAGCTCAATAAAGAGTCCGAAGGAATGGATTTTGCCCCGCTTCCAGGCGATCTGGGCAAAAAGATTTGGAATCAAGTATCCAAAGAAGCTTGGGCTGCATGGTTAAAGCATCAAACCATGTTGATTAATGAAAACCGACTCAATATGGCTGATCCTCGTGCTCGCCAGTACCTTCTCAAGCAGGTTGAGAAGTACTTCTTTGAAGGTGGCGCGGATATGGCAGAAGGCTATACCCCGCCAGCAGAATAAGCTACTGCTTGAGAGCTATTGCAGCACAGCATTAATAAATACATAAAACTTGTTCCCAGCTGTTGACTCCCACAATTGCTAGGCATAGGATGTAATCGTAGTGAGGCAGATATAGTGTCCTGCTACATTGGCGAAAGCCACTTCAGAATGAGTACATCTATGCACTCATAGGCTAAGGAACTAAATACCTTCCGAGCGCCTGCGCCATGCAAACCATGGCAAACAACCCGATGGGGATGCCCCGTCGGGTTTTTTTATCTCTAAAGCACTAATCTTTCTACGCCAGAAGCATTGCTCACTAACAGGATATTTGCTTTTTCTTTAGCAAAGAGTCCAACTGTGATCACGCCTGCAATTTGATTGATTTGCGCTTCCATCTTGATGGGGTCAGCAATCTTTAAACCTGCCACATCTAAAATCCACCCGCCGTTATCCGTAACAAAGGGCTCGCTTGGAGTTTGATTTAAATCAGCACGGGTATTTTTAGCCAGGCGGAGCGTGACCTTACCGCCCAATTTTTCTAATTCTCTACTCACTATGCCCTTTGCTAAGGGGATGATTTCTACTGGCAGCGCAAAGTTACCCAGAACGGCAACCTGCTTTGATGAATCACAAATGCAAATGAATTGCCTAGCCATCGATGCGATAATTTTTTCGCGCGTCAGAGCCCCACCGCCACCTTTAATCATGTGACCTGCTGGATCAATTTCATCTGCACCATCGACATAGGCAGGTAAATCAGTCACGTCATTGAGGTCTAGAACCTGAAAGCCATGCTTGAGCAAGCGCTCGGTTGTTGCGTTTGAGCTCGATACCGTTCCTGCGAAATGATCTTTATGAGGGGCTAAAGCATCAATAAAGCAATTGGCGGTTGAGCCTGTGCCAACCCCTAAAATTTGCCCGGCAGGCAGTTTTAAGACTTCATCCCGCGCTGCCTCGCCCACCATTTGTTTGAGTTGATCTTGGTTCATATGCCTGCTAAACGCCCTTATGCCTTAACTGGAATGGAGTCATTAATACATCTATCATATGATATTCAAAAGAAACTCACTTCAGCAAACAAGATAATCCATGAATAGCACCTCTTTAGCCCCTAACCAACTAGAGCAGCTTAAAAAGCTCACCACGGTGGTTGCCGACACGGGCGACTTTGAGCGCATGCAAGAGTTCCAACCGCAGGATGCGACAACCAATCCATCGCTCATTCTCAAGGCGGCCCAGCAAAGTAATTATCAATCCCTAGTGCAGTCCGTTAAAGATGCCCATCCAGGAATGAGTCCCACTGATTTGGTGGATTACATTCTGGTTGCGTTTGGTTTGGAGATCCTCAAAATTGTTCCAGGTCGCGTTTCTACCGAGGTTGATGCAAGGCTTTCTTTTGATACCAAAGCGACCGTTACTAAGGCCAAGCACCTGATTTCTTTGTATGAGTCACATGGGATTGATCGCAAACGCATCTTGATCAAACTTGCTGGCACTTGGGAAGGCATTGCGGCTGCAAAAGAATTAGAAGCCGCAGGCATCCATTGCAATATGACTTTGCTCTTCTCCTTAGTGCAAGCGGCAGCTTGTGGTGCAGCAAATGCAAAGTTGATTTCCCCATTTGTGGGACGCATCACTGATTGGAATAAAGCAAAGCTCGGCGCCAATTGGAATGATGCCAGTCATGGTGCTGCAAATGATCCTGGCGTGACTTCAGTCAAGAAAATATTTAGCTATTACAAACACTTTGGTATCTCTACTGAAATCATGGGTGCGAGCTTTCGCAATACCAGCCAGATTCTGGAGTTAGCAGGCTGTGATTTATTGACGATTAGTCCAGAGCTTTTGGCAGAACTACAAACTAGTAGTACTGTAGTTAGCAAAAAGCTGGATGCAGGTAGTGCTCGCCATGGAAACATCACTCCATTGAAGCTCGATGAGTCCAGTTTTCGCCTGCAATTAAATCATGATGCAATGGCCACTGAGAAGCTGGCTGAGGGTATTCGTAATTTTTGTATCGATACAGAAAAACTAGAAGCCTTGCTCGCTAAGTAAAGCTTCTAACTGCCTGCTTGTCTTGCTATTTAGCAGTATTAATGCCTAGCAAGTTATAGGCTGGACAAATTCTGAACACGCCCGTTGCCAGAGGAATAATTCCAATCCATGCCCAAGGTCCGGCAATGCCAAAGGCTGCTAAACCGATGAGAGTAGCTCCAACGGTGATGCGTAGAACACGATCAGTGTTACCAATATTGCAGTTCATATGAGGCCTTTCAGTAAACTTACTTGGCAGCTTTGTTAGTTGCTTTCGCTAGGCGCTGTCTTAATGCCTCATACAAGCATACGCCACTTGCAACAGAAACATTCAAACTTTCGACTACACCCTGCATTGGGATACGTACAAGCTCATCACAGGTTTCTTTTGTCAGGCGTCGCATTCCCTCTCCCTCTGCTCCCATCACAATGGCAATAGGGCCTGTGAGATCAAGATCATAGATCGATTTTTCAGCTTCATCATCGGTACCCACTAGCCAGACGCCAGCCTCTTGCATTTCTTTCATACTACGTACGAGGTTAGTCACAGTAATCACTGGCATCACTTCAGATGCGCCACTCGATACCTTGCTGACCGTTGCATTAATTGAAGCAGAACGATCTTTTGGAATAACTACCGCATCAACCCCTGCACCGTCTGCAACACGCAAGCAGGCACCAAAGTTATGAGGATCGGTAACACCATCTAAAACGAGGAATAAAGATTTCTTCTGTGCACTCTCGGCGTCCTCAACTACTTCAGTGATGGTTCGCGCAATCGTCATTTTTTCAGCTAAGGCAACTACCCCTTGGTGGCGATCATGGCCAGTCAGCTTATGTAGGCGCTCAGCATCAGCAGCATGCAAGCGCTCACCCAAAATTTCTTCAGCTTGTTTTAAAAAATCACCCATCCGCCTATCGCGACGACTAGGGTCAAAATACACCGACTTCAGACTATCCGGGTCAACGCGCAAACGCGCCTGAACCGCATGAAAGCCAACTAATATTTGTTTCATGTGTTTTATTTACTCTTTATTTACGGCGAGCATTGGTGCTTCGAACTGGTGGCTTGCTACCAGCAGGCTTACCAACAGATCTACCTGGCTTTGCTTTACCGTTCTTACGACTAGCTTTGCTCTTAGATTGGTTGGCACTCAAATTACCTGCAGACTTTGCAGCGTTCACATTAATACCACTAGGCTTTTGGGGAGCCTTACTGGAAGGACGACTCCTCTTGGATGCGGCTTTCTTATTAGGCCTACCAGTATCAGTCGCTAATATTAGCTGACGACGGCTAGACGAGCCACCCACTTCAGCGCCTATCGACTTCACCAGACTAAATTCAATCTTACGGGCATCTAAATCTACACGGCTAACTAGAACATGCAAGCGATCACCTAAGCGATAGCGGATGCCGGTTCTCTCTCCGCGCAATTCTTGCCTAGCCTCATCATATTGGAAATAATCGCCCCCGAGCTCAGTGACGTGAACCATGCCTTCTACAAAGAGGTTCTCGAGCTGAATAAACAATCCAAAGTTCGCAACGCTCGTTACCGTACCAGCATATTCTTGACCTAAATGGTCTCGCATGTAATAGCACTTGAGCCACGCCTCAACATCACGCGAAGCTTCATCAGCGCGACGCTCATTCGATGAACAATGTACACCTAATTGACCCCAAATAGGTAGGGCTGCATTAGCTCCTTTAGGTGTTTTAGCTCCTTTAGTGGTATCGGCTTTCGCATCGCTATGAGACTTCTTGGCATTGACTGCATTTAGACGACCCTTGCCTTTACGAGGGAGCGTTAAATTTAATGGGACCGTTGGAGACAATGCTGGAACATAAGGCTTTTTCTGCAGAATCGACTTAATCACACGGTGCGTTAGTAAGTCTGGATAGCGGCGAATGGGACTGGTGAAATGAGAATACGCTGGATAAGCCAAGCCAAAGTGGCCTTCGTTATCTGGCTGATACATCGCCTGCTGCATGGAGCGCAATACTACTGACTGCAACATATTGGCATCAGGACGATCTTTGATCTCACGCATCAATTTTGCAAAATCACGTGGCTTTGGTTTTTCACCGCCACCTAGAGAAAGGCTGGAGGTTCTTAATACCTGACGTAAGGTAAATAACTTTTCTTCAGAAGGCTCACCATGGACGCGATACAAGCTCAAATGTTTATTTTTATCAATGAAATCAGCGGCGCAAACGTTAGCTGTCAACATGCATTCTTCAATCAAGCGGTGTGCATCATTACGAAGGCGTGGCTCAATTCGCAAAATCTTGCCAAGCTCATTGCTAATGATCTGAGTCTCAGTAGTTTCAAATTCGATAGCACCCCGCTTTTCACGGGCCGCTAGCAAAATCTTATATAAGGAGTAAAGATTGCCAAGCAATGGGCTGAACTGGGCAAAACGGGCAGCCTCAGGCCCCTTACTATTAGAGAGAATCTCCCAAACCGTGTCATAGGTGAAACGCTGAGCAGAATGCATGACCGCAGGATAAAACTGATAGGCTAAGACAATGCCGCTGTTGTCCACTACCGAATCACAGACCATACACAGACGATCTACATTGGGATTTAATGAACATAAGCCATTGGAGATCTTCTCGGGGAGCATCGGAATGACGCGCCTTGGAAAATAGACCGAAGTAGCGCGCAATAAACCTTCATCATCCAATGGGTGGCCAGGCTTGACGTAATGAGAAACGTCGGCAATAGCAACAATTAAACGCCAGGCTTTAGTCTTACCGTGCAAGATCGGCTCGCAATAGACCGCATCATCGAAGTCTCTCGCATCAGCGCCATCAATCGTGACTAAAGGGATATCTCGTAAATCAACGCGGCCCTCTAAGTCTTCTTGCTGCACAGAATCTGGCAGTGCAGCAGCCTCTTTCATGGCAGCAGCTGAAAACTCGTGGGGCACACCATACTTGCGTACAGCGATCTCGATCTCCATACCGGGATCATCGATCTCGCCCAAGACTTCAACCACACGACCAAGAGCTTGGCGATAACTATCAGGGTAGTCGATGATCTCAACACTAACAACTTGACCCAGTTTTGCTTGACCCTGCCCTTTAGGGGGAATCAATATGTCATGCCCAATACGGTTATCTTCTGGCGCAACAATGAGTACGCCATTTTCATTGAGGAGGCGACCAATCACGACTTTGTTTGCATGTAGTACTACTTCGACGATCTGCCCCTCTGGGCGGCCACGTCGGTCTGTTCCTAATACTTTGACGTTGACTCTATCGCCATGCATGACGCGAGACATCTCTCGTTCAGAGAGAAAAATATCTTCACCACCATCATCGGGAATGACAAACCCAAATCCATCTCGGTGGCCTTGGACTGTTCCTAAACGATCAGCCTCACGTGGCACCAAGTCTTTTGCTTTACGCATTTAATTCCTTCGGCAATACATGCCCTTGCTATTTATCTATTGATATCTATTTTTTGTTATGAATAAGCCTACTGTATCAAACCATTGAGTCTGCAGGGGAAAAGCCAAATTAGCCTAGAAAAGCCTCTAAACAGCCATCCCCTTATAATAGAAGCATGCCCAGGTGGCGAAATTGGTAGACGCACCAGCTTCAGGTGCTGGCGATCGTAAGGTTGTGGGGGTTCGAGTCCCTTCCTGGGCACCAAACACTCTTGCTACTCCTTATGTGGGGTCAAACCAGCGGATTGCAAGTGACTTCGCTCTTTATCAGGCAAACCAAAACCGAGCCGCCGTATAGACAGCCATGCCAATCACCAGAGTTGAAATCATTCTCTTACTGAAATAGAAAGCAATCATCGTTGCCATTCCACCCCAGATGTTCGGAAGCCGTAGGTTGAATTCCATCACACTGGAAGCGCCTAGAGGCAAAAAGATTTCTGGCGCCAAAATGGCAATCAAGGCAGCTAAGGGTGCATATCGAATTGTCTCCAAGACCCATTCTGAAACCTTGATACGATTACCCAGCAGAATAAAGAAACTTCGCGAGACAAAAGTCACCGCAGCCAGTCCAATGATGAGATAGGCAATTCTCATGCTAGCGTCATTACTCATGAGAGTACCCTTTGTTTTGGAGATTTATCTAATATGATCCCCACGAATAATGCAGCACCAATTGCCAGAATAATATTGAGCCGATATGGAATACCATACGTCATCACAGCAACAGCCCCTGCTGTGACTGCAGCCCACTTGGCTGAAGTACGATCTAGCATCGGCCCAATAATGACAACTAAAGCAACAGCACCAGCAAACTCCAATCCCCAATCATTCGGAATTTGACTAGCCAACAAGATTCCCGTGATAGAGGCGATCTGCCAAGCAATCCAGTTAGCAGCTTGAAAGCCTATCATTGAATACAAGCGCAAATGCTCTGGATCAGCGGCTAGCTCTTCTTTAGTCTCTGGTTTTGGAAAGCGCCTGAGATGCGCTAGATAAGAGAAATCGGTAGTGAAGTAGCCCAGCAGAACTCTGCGCCAACTAGATAGATAAGAAAAATGAGCCTGCAATCCAAGACTGAAAATAACAAAGCGTAAGTTGACCATGAAGGAAGTCACCAAGATCACCCAGATTGGCGCGCCCACAGCAATCAAAGGAAGTGCGGCAAGTTGGGCTGAACCTGCATATACCAGCAGACTCATTGCAATGGCTTGTTGCACGGTTAATGTCGACTTAGCCATGGCAATGCCCGTCACTACACTCCACGTCACGATGGTCACGGCAGAATGGGACATCCCCTTAAAGCCACGTATAAATTCTCTCTGTTGTGCTGGCGTCATATGGGCAGTTTAAATTCCCATAGATCGGTGCAAAATCTTGGGCTTCATCTCTTCCCATAGACTTTCAAAGTCTTCTATTTTGGCTTGTGCTAGTTTCACTGGTGCATAAAGCCCACCAAAAACAATGGAGCTCTTCTTCACTATTGTTTTTTCAAACTCAGTCAGGCCAATTGGCTTATCGTCCATATCTCGCGTTAACTCTGCAGAACAGACAATGACATCCTCGTCATCACGATCTACCACTGCAAACTCAATATATTGCTGGCTCTTTTCAACAATCACTAAGGTGCCGCGGGCATAAGCAACAGCATCGTGCTCTTTAACGATATACGTCAAGAACTGATCCTCTTCTTCCCCCTCCATTCGAAGATCGTCAACAAAGAATAGAAACTGACCTCCCTCGCCGTTCACCAAGGTGAACACTTTTGGCACCACGCCATGCGCTAGGGCGAGGTTGCGGTAGTAAGAAGCAATTTCTAAGGCGAGATTTTCAGAAAACAAATGCATCGTGAAGTCTTATGAGGTAATTAAGCTAAATTCTTTTTTAAGAATTCTATTGTTCGATCCCAGGCTAGATTTGCAGCCTCGGCGTTGTACTCCAAAGGCGGCAGACCACGAACAGCAGACTTTGGATTAGCAAAGGCATGCTTGGTATCGTAACGATGAAAGTCGTAGCTGGTACCAGCTTGCTTTAACTTATCTTCTAGTTGGTCTACGCCTGCAATCGAAAAGAACTCATCATGCAATGCCCAATGCGCCAACATTGGCTTGTGAATAGCTGCTGCATCAACATACTCCAAAGGAGGATAGCCGTACCAAACAATCGTGCCGTCGAGCTCAGGAACATTACATGCCGACAAAATGGTTAAAGCGCCGCCCATGCAAAATCCAGTAACAGCTACCTTCTTGCTACCAGTCGCTTTTAAATATTGAACTGCACCACGGATATCTTGAGTGGCCGCATCACCAAAGTTCAAACCATTCATGAGATGCTCAGCCTCATTTGCTTCGAGCGCTAACTTACCGCGATAGAGGTCGGGGACTAAAGCACGGTAGCCAACTTTAGCCAAACGCTCTGCCACTGACTTCACTTCTTCATCCAAACCCCACCACTCCTGAATCACCACCACTCCGGGGGCATTTGCCTTATCGCTCGGCTCTACTAAATAACCCTCAACAGAAGTGCCGTCGGGTCTTTTAAATTGAATCATGTGATTTCCTTGCATTTTTCTGAATACTTTACTTGAATGGTCCTATATGCCATTATCAACGCTGACAACAAATCCCATATGACTCATTTAACGATTCGATGCCCACCTATCAATTTACTTATTTAGCCCTCTTTCAAGATATTCTTTTGGGGCTTGCTGGCATGATCCTGATTTTGATATTCCACGGAATCTCAATAAATACTGTATTGATGCGCTTTGAAAGAATGACTGCTGCCAACCTGCTGAATAAAGAGTATCGCTGGGTCTATCTTCACTTTTATATTGCATTCTCTTTTATTGCCCTTATTCATATTACTGAAGTCTTGATTTGGGCAATCTTCGTCTACCAACTCAATCTCATCAATACCGGGATTGACTCGATCCTCTTTGCGGGTAGTTGCTATACGACTCTTGGATTTGTTGAGGATATCCTGCCCAATGGTTATAAGACCTTGGCTTTTTTCATCGCCTTTAGCGGCCTCTTTTCCCTAGCTTGGACTACCTCCATCATGATCGGCATGACTAATACTTACCGTGAGACCTGGAAGCTCAAAAACCATGTCAGGAAAGCTTAAAAAGGTTTCATTGCTGCCACGCAGCATTTTTTTGCCATTAGGAGTATCATTAGGGTATACCCTTAAGGAGATTCAAAATGGCACATTCAAACTCAGTTGGCTTTCTACAGAACAGTAACTTTAGCTTTAAGCCCTTTTACGCAATTCGGGACTTTTTTACCCTAATTTCTGCTGCATGGGAAGAAGCCAAGGCTCTAGAGCAGAAAAGTCATAAAAACAGCGCTAATTGGTAACTTATTGCTGATTTAAAGCTAAATTTGGCTGTTTTCAGTCAATTCTTGATAAAAGCCCTCGAGCTGTGCTCCGGGGCTTTTTTATTGGTTCCTATTAAGCTGATTTCAAGATGTAATAGCCGTAAACGCAGCGATTTCCACGCCGAGATGGGTCATGCGTATCTTGAATCACTCCATCAACTATTGCAGTTAAGTGTTTAGAAACCTTCACAATTAATGTCCCGTCTGGAAGCTCTTGAGGCCGTAAGTGAACCTGACAGCCTGACCCCACCTTCATCGTTGCTACCCACTCAAAACCGAGTCCCAAGATGTAATCATGAAAGACATTGCGATGGTTACCATTGCGGGGTGATGCGCCTTTGTCATTTAGACGCCTTGCCAAACGATCATTGCGAAGTTGGGCGTAGCTTTCATTAGCATTTCTTAAGTCTTCGTAGACCTGCATATAGGGCAGTCTAGCGGCGATGGCGATTGATCTAACGACACAGTCCCCAGCTCCGCCCTTAAAGCCAGCCTGCTCCCTACCCCCGTCATTGGGCTGAAAGGGGTAAGTCTGCCCAGACCTAGTGAATGGATTAAGAAAGCTAAACATAGTAAAGTGCTCAATAAAAAATAGATTTGCTTTGTGGGCAAATCTATTTTGATTTCAAGTGCTCATGAAATTACTTTGCTTGCGCTGCTTTGACCTTCAAGCGCCAAGCATGTAGCAATGGCTCTGTATAACCATTGGGCTGCTCAAGGCCCTTAAAGATCAGATCGCTTGCAGCTTGATACGCGGAGGAGTCTTTATAGTTCGGCATCATTGGCTTGTAGAGAGGATCGCCTGCATTTTGCATATCCACAATGCTAGCCATGCGTTGTAAAGCTTCATTCACCTCAGCTTTAGTGACATATTTGTGTAGTAGCCAGTTAGCAATATGCTGACTAGAAATACGCAAGGTAGCGCGATCTTCCATCAAGCCTACGTTGTAGATATCAGGTACCTTAGAGCAACCAACACCTTGGTCAATCCAGCGAACCACATAACCCAAAATACCCTGGCAATTATTATTCAGCGCTTCGCGAATCTCTTCTTTAGTCCAGTCAGGAAAGAGAGCAATTGGCACAGTCAAGAGGTTATCCATGAGGGCCTCATACTCAGCTTTAGTATCTTGCTTTTCCATATCCTTTTGGATTTGCTCAACGTTAACTTGGTGATAGTGCATTGCATGCAAAGTGGCGGCGGTAGGTGATGGCACCCAAGCTGTATTAGCGCCAGCTTGAGGGTGTGCACCCTTTTGCTCTACCATTTCTTTCATGAGATCTGGCGCAGGCCACATGCCTTTACCAATCTGTGCGCGACCACGAAGACCACAATCTAAGCCTGCTAATACATTACGACGCTCATACGCACCAAACCATTTGGCAATTTTCATTCTTCCTTTACGAACCATGGCGCCACCGTACATTCCGGTATGCATTTCATCGCCGGTACGATCTAAGAAGCCAGTATTAATAAAAGCAACGCGTGCGCCAGCAGCGGCGATGGCCGCTTTAATATTGACGCTCATACGACGCTCTTCGTCCATGATTCCCAACTTCACTGTGTTCTCTGGAAGACCAAGCAATTTTTCAACACGGCCAAACAACTCACTAGCAAATGCCACTTCTTCTGGGCTATGCATTTTTGGCTTCACAATATAAACAGAGCCCTTACGGGTATTACCAATCGCTTGAGTTGCGGGGCGATTAATGTCATACAAAGCGATCAATACCGTCACTACCGCATCTAAAATACCTTCGTAGATTTCTTTGCCTTCACCAGTAATGATGGCTGGATTGGTCATGAGGTGCCCTACGTTACGGAGGAACAAGAGTGATCGACCGTGCAATGTCACCATGCCATCTTTTGCATTGACTGCACCAATGCCTGCTGTGTATTTTCGATCTGGATTCAGTGTACGGGTAAAAGTCTTGCCGCCCTTACTAACCTGTTCAACTAAGGTGCCCTTGAGAATGCCTAACCAGTTTTCATAAGCCACTACTTTATCGTCAGCATCAACCACTGCAACAGAATCTTCTAAGTCCAAAATAGTTGAGAGAGCGGCCTCAAGTACTACATCATTTACACCAGCAAGATCAGCAGCGCCAATGGTTTTGGTCTTATCAATTTCGATATCAATATGAATGCCGTTATTACGCAGCAAGATAGAGCTTGGGGTAGCAGCATCGCCTTGGTAACCAACAAACTGTTTTTCATCAACCAAGCCAGTAGTACTGCCGTCCTTTAATTTCACGGACAGTTTTTTGTCTAGGACGCTATATGCCACCACATCCCTGTACAAAGCTTTAGCTAAGGGAGTAGATTCATCTAAAAACTGACGAGCATAGGCAACTACCTTTGCCCCTCGAATCGGGTTATAAGCACCATCTTTATCGGCACCGCCCTCTATCGAGATAACGTCTGTACCGTACAGAGCGTCATACAAAGAGCCCCAGCGGGCATTAGCAGCATTTAAGGCATAGCGAGCATTGAGCACAGGCACTACCAGTTGGGGGCCCGCTTGAAGAGCAAGCTCATCGTCAACGTTTTGAGTAGTGACTAAAACTGTGTCAGGTACCTCATCGATATAGCCGATTTCTTTGAGGTACTTGCGATAGGCTGGCATATCTTTGATGGGGCCTGGATTGGCTTTATGCCATTGATCTAAATCAGCCTGTAGACGATCACGCTTAGCCAACAACGCTTCATTTTTTGGACTTAAATCTTTAACGATCTCATCAAAACCCTTCCAAAAATCCGCGCTTTTAATGCCGGTACCTGGTAGTACTTTGTCTTCGATAAAACGGTACAAGGAAGTTGCTACTTGAAGGCCATTACAGGTAGTGCGCGCAGTCATGTTGATATTTTCTTAAGCAAAAGTGAATAAAAAGAGTGAATGAATTATTTTCCCTTAACCCTCAAAAGGGTGCTGGAGCAAGATGGTTTCATCGCGCTCTGGTCCGGTTGAGACCATAGCAATAGGCTTACCGACAACCTCTTCAATACGGCGCAAAAACTTTTGCGCTTCGTTGGGAAGTTTGTCCCACTCCCGAATACCGAAAGTAGTGCCCTTCCAGCATGGGAAGTCTTCATAAATCGGTTCGCAGCGTGAAACGGACTCGGCACCACGTGGCAATACATCGAGAGTCTTACCATCTAGCTTGTAGCCAACACATAAGCGAATGGTTTCCAAACCATCAAGAACATCCAACTTAGTGATACACAAACCCGAAAGACCGTTGATTTGGATTGAACGTTTCAATGCGGCAGCATCCAACCAGCCAGTTCGGCGTGGGCGACCTGTGACAGAGCCAAACTCTTTACCAACTTCAGCCAGACGGATACCAATGGGATCTTGCTTTACTGGATTGTCATGATCATAGAGCTCGCTTGGGAATGGACCAGCACCAACGCGTGTGCAATATGCTTTAGTAATACCTAAGATATACTGCAAAGAATCTGGGCCAACGCCAGAGCCGGCAGCGGCATTACCTGCTACGCAGTTGCTGGAGGTGACATAAGGATAGGTGCCGTGATCGATATCAAGCAAGGTACCCTGCGCCCCTTCAAACAAAAGATTTTGACCAGCCTGCTCAGCAGCATACAGCGCACTAGAAACGTCTACTA
>Ga0209400_1002522_pt1 | contig 13831 bp, 13 predicted proteins | sample M_130807_EF_Meta_FD_187313 | JGI IMG/M metagenome (GOLD analysis project Ga0209400, IMG submission 187313) | Freshwater microbial communities from Lake Montjoie, Canada to study carbon cycling - M_130807_EF_MetaG (SPAdes) (version 2) | ecosystem: Environmental > Aquatic > Freshwater > Lake... | reverse complement strand
GCGTTCCTTCCGGTTCATTGCGTTGTTGTTTGGGCCACGTAGGGGCTTTCGTGCAGTCGGCTGGTTTTGCGACCGCTGAGAATCAGCCACCATTCATACACGCAGCCGGTCACGATTGTTGCAACCAGCACGAGAAACAATGCGGTGATGCCGATGTCCACATAAGCATTCGTTAGAGCCCGTTGGCTGGCCTCCAGTTTTTCCGGTGGCAGACCGGCGGCGATGGCGCTTTGGTGTTTGGCGATCGCAGGCAGGAAACCGGCTGCCTTGGGCGAGAAGATTTTCATCCACCCGGCGGTAAAGGTGACCACGGTGAGGAACATCATCGGCACCATGGTTACCCATGCGTGGCGCACCCGGCCCATCTTGATCAGGATCGTGGTGCCCAGACAAAAGGCGATCACCGCGAGCAGTTGGTTGGAAATCCCGAAAATCGGCCACAGGCTTTTGGCGATGCCCTCGGGGTCGATGGCCCCCTGATACAGAAAATACCCCCACGCGGATACCAGCAAAAACGTGGCGGTGACATTGGCGCTCCACGAGGCGGTGTTCTTGAGCCGGGGCACGAAGGTACCGAGAAAGTCCTGCAAAATGAAGCGTCCGACGCGTGTGCCGGCATCAAGAGTGGTGAGAATGAACAAGGCCTCGAACATGATCGCGAAGTGATACCACAGCGACAAAGCGTCCTTGCCTTTGAAAACCTTTTGAAACATCACCGCCATGCCCACCGCAAAGGTCGGCGCTCCTCCGGACTTGCCGATCATTGTCTCTTCCTGCAGTTGCGACGCGAGCTGCTGCATTTCCGTTAGAGTCACGGCATACACGGGACCGTAGCCGTTGATTTTGGCGATTTGTTGTTCGACTGCAATCGGATCCTGCGGGTTGATGGGCGAGTTGATCGCGAAATACTGGCCCGGTGGCAATACCGAGGCGGCGATGATGGCCATCAGTGCGACCAGCATTTCCACCACCATCGCTCCATAGCCGACGAGTTTGATTTCCCTTTCACGAGAAAGGAGTTTCGGAGTCGTGCCGGAGGATATCAGCGAGTGGAATCCGCTGACCGCTCCGCAGGCGATGGTGATGCAGACAAAGGGAAACACCGGTCCGGGCACGACAAAACCCGAACCGTCGATGAACGGCGTGATCGCGGGCATCTGCAATTGCGGTGCGAGAAAAACAATGAACAATGCCAGCACCGCCACGGTTCCCAGTTTCATGAAGGTGCTCAGGTAGTCGCGCGGTGCGAGCAACAACCACACCGGCAGCACGCTGGCGGCGAAGCCGTAAATCATGATCGACCACGCAAGCGTCGCGGGTTCCAGGGTCAGCGCTGCGTTCCACGAGGGTGACAAAAATTTCCCCATCACCACGGCGAGCAGCAGGCCGATCACGCCAAACACCGAGGCGGCGGTGACGCTGACCCTGCCCGACTTCATCGCCAGGCCCATCAGCATGGCGAGGGGAATGGTGCAGGCGATGGTGAACAGTCCCCACGGTGAGTGGGCGAGCGCCTTGACCACCACCAGTCCGAGCACGGCCAGCAGGATGGTCATGATCGCGAGCAGGCTGAAGGTGGCGATCAATCCAACCACGGGGTTGATTTCCTCCTTGAGCATCTGCCCCAGCGACTTGCCGTCACGACGCATCGAGGCGAACAGGACGATGGCATCGTGCACACCGCCACCGAGTGCCGCGCCGATGAGAATCCACAGGGTGCCCGGCAGGTAACCGAACTGTGCCGCCAACACCGGTCCGACCAGCGGTCCCGGCCCGGCAATCGCAGCAAAGTGGTGGCCGAACACCACCCACTTCGGCGTCGGCACGAAGTCCTTGCCGTCGGCCCGCGTCACCGCCGCGGGCGCGCGCATGTCGTCGATTGTGAGCACCTTGGCCACCAACCACGAAGCGTAAAAGCGATATGACACCGCGAAGGTGCAAATGCCGGCAATGACCAGCCACAGCGAATTCACCGGTTCCCCGCGCGAGAGCCCCGCCACCGCCACCGCTCCCGCACCTGTTAGGGAGATGACGGTCCACAGCAACAGTTTCCAGATTCGCATGTGCGCTTTTAGGATTGCCGCGCTTTCGCGGTCAAGGCGAAAGTCGTCATCCGCTGGGCCGGGCGTTGCCGGGCAGGGCGATTTATTCCACTCTTGCTCGACAAGTCTGCACGTTTCCTGCTTACCCTTGTCGTGGATGACCCGAGAGCACCAGAGATTGATGGAAGACCGCCAGCGCACCAGAAATTGGAAACGCTGGGGTTCCTATTTGAGCGAACGGCAGTGGGGCACGGTGCGCGAGGACGACTCCGACCATGGCAACAGCTGGGCGACGGTGACTCACGATGATGCCCGCAAACGCGCCTATCGCTGGGGCGAGGACGGCTTGAACGGCTGGTGCAACCGCAAGGGCCAGTTGTGCTTTGCTCCGGCCTTGTGGAACGGCGTGGACAGCATTCTCAAGGAGCGCCTTTTCGGTGTCGGCGGCAACGAAGGCAACCACGGCGAGGACGTGAAGGAATGTTATTATTACCTCGATGCCACTCCCACGCATTCATACACCAAGGCATTGTACAAGTATCCCCAGCGGGCCTATCCCTATAATGAAATCGTCGAGGACAACCGCCGCATGGGTCGCGAGGGGCCGGAGCGCGAGCTGGCCGACATGGGATTGTTCGAGGGCGGAAGATATTTCGATGTCGTGCAGGAGGTCGCCAAACGCACGCCCGAGGATATGTTGTGGCGTTTGACCATCATCAACCACGGTCCGGATCCGGCGCCGCTCTTTGTGCTTCCCAGCCTGTGGTTTCGCAACACCTGGGCCTGGGGCAATGAACGCGAGGCGACGATGAAAATGCCTTCGATCTCCCGCGAAGATGATTTTCTCCGCGTGCGCCACGAAAATCTCGGCAACTATCGGTTTTATGTGGAGGCCTCTGCCTGTGAGGGCGAAATGGTATGGCTGTTCACGGAAAACGACAGCAACACCCAGGATTTGTTCGGGGTGAAAAACGCCACGCCCTACGTGAAGGACGCGTTTCATCGCTTTCTGATTCACGGCGATCAGCATGCGGTGTCGCCGGAGCAAATCGGCACGAAGGCCGCCGCGCTGCTGCGCTTGATGATTCCCGCCGGGGCAACGGTGGTCATCCGCTGCCGATTGCATGCCGAGGCCGAGCACAACGATCTTGCCCGGCTCGAGCGGTTCGATGAAACAATCGCCGAGCGCGCTGCCGAGTGCGAGGAGTTTTATGCCGCGATCATACCGGCGAATATTTCCTCCGAGGAACGCATGATCTGCCGGCAGGGCTACGCCGGGCTGTTGTGGACGAAACAATTTTTCCACTACGTCGTCGAAGACTGGCTCAGGGGCGACCCGAACGGACCGCCGTCATCGCCGCGTCGCATGCACGGTCGCAATTCGGACTGGGCGCATTTGTTCGCGCGCGACATTTTATCGATGCCCGACAAGTGGGAATACCCGTGGTTCGCGGCCTGGGACACCGCGTTTCACATGATCCCTTTTGCGGCTGTTGATCCCGACTTCACCAAAGACCAATTGCTGCTGTTGCTGCGGGAATGGTACATGCATCCCAACGGCCAACTGCCGGCCTACGAATGGAATTTTTCCGATGTCAATCCACCGGTGCATGCCTGGGCGGTGTGGCGGGTTTATAAAATCGCCGATGCCAAGGGCAGTCGCGACATTCTTTTCCTCGAACGCGCCTTCCAGAAACTGCTGATCAATTTCACCTGGTGGGTCAACCGCAAGGATGCCGAGGGCCGTCATGTTTTCGGCGGCGGATTTCTCGGGCTCGACAACATCGGCGTGTTCGATCGATCCCACGCGCTGCCCGACGGCGGTCGTCTTCATCAGGCGGACGGCACCGCGTGGATGGCGTCCTACTGCCTGACGATGCTGTCGATTTCCCTCGAACTGGCATTGGAGAAACCGGCGTATGAGGACATCGCCTCGAAATTTTTCGAACACTACGTCAACATCACCGATGCGATCAACAGCCTCGGCGGCACGGGACTGTGGGACGACAAGGACGGCTTCTACTACGATCAATTGATCATCAATCACGAACAGCCCATCCCCCTGCGCATCCGCTCGCTCGTCGGTCTGCTGCCGCTTTGCGCCGTCACGGTGTTGAAGCAGAAGACCATCGATGCCCTGCCGGATTTCCGCAAACGGCTCGATTGGTTCCTCACCAACCGGCGTGATTTGTTCAAGTACATCAAGGTCCGCCGCGCGGATGGTGCGAAAAATCCCGGCCGTTGTCTGCTGGCGCTGCCCACCGAGGACCGGCTGCGCAGCACTCTGAAGGTCATGCTCGACCCCGAGGAGTTCCTTTCGCCCTTTGGCATTCGTTCGATGAGCAAGGCCCACGAAAAAACGCCCTTCGTTTTTGAACACGGCGGCATGCGCAACGAAGTGCGCTACACACCGGGCGAATCGAACACCGACATGTTCGGCGGCAATTCCAACTGGCGCGGGCCGATCTGGTTTCCGACCAACTTTCTGATCATCGAGGCGCTCGAACGCTATCACTATTTTTATGGCGACTCCTTCACCATCGAATACCCCACCGGATCCGGGGAGATCAAAACCCTGCTGGAAGTGGCGATCGACCTGTGCGACCGCCTGATCTCGCTCTTCGTTCCTAACAAAAACGGCTACCGACCCTGCTTCGGCGATGCGCCGCGCTACAGCGATGTGCCGCATTGGCGCGACCTGTTGTTGTTTCACGAATACTTCCACGCCGAAACCGGCGAAGGTCTCGGCGCCTCCCACCAAACCGGCTGGACATCGCTGGTCGTGCGACTGGTCCGCGAGCGTAGGGAGAAGCTGGTCCAGAACCGGTGACGTTCCTGATCAATCAGCTTCGACCACCAGCCACAAAGCGCTCCCCGCAGCGCTGGCCGCTGGGGCTTCATGGAATCAATGGATTCCAGACTTTTTCAAACCCCCATCCTTCGAAGTCGTTGACATTGGCAGTGGCAAACTGAGTCACTCCCCCGTGCCTCAGCGTCAACGCCAGACGTGCATCGAAAACCCGGCGGCGGGCAAAGTCCCGACTTCCAGCCAGTCTCCACACTTCATCCATCACGTTCGCGTTCTCGATCCTTGATACGTTTGGCACATCCCAATACGCTGTGACCAAATCACGTGCGGCTTTGGCGGTGAGTGCCTTTGCCATCACGGCCGGGTTCCTCAGCAGGACATACAACTCCACAAGCACATAGTCCGTGATCGCAACCCGCACGGTGGGAACTCCCAGGTTTTTACGCAGAAATCGAACGGCAGCCTCATGCCAGATGGAATCCGGATTGAGAGAATAGAGCAACACATTGGTGTCGACGCTGATCATGCCGGATCCCCCCCGAGTTCGTCATTTTCGGCAAGTGCCTTGAGATCAAGTTGATCGATGTCGGGTTGAAAATCTCCGCTCTTCAGCACCGGAAGCTCCCATGGTTTGGTGGACGGCCTCACCGGGTAGGCCAGCGCCATGTGTTCGATTCCCCGACGCACTACTTCGGCCAGCGACCATTCCCGCTGTTCGGCAATGGCTTTGGCCTTGTAGTAGAGTTCGTCCGGTAACTGCACTTGCGTCTTGATCATGATGGCATTTTGCCCTCTGTGGCAATATTGTCAAGCCTGCTTTCCCTGGAGAACCACCATTGCTCCGTCACAGGCGGCTGGGTTCCAGGCCCTGCGAATGCTGCGCGAGCACGGGGAAAGCTGGTCAAGAGCCAGTGATTTTTTCGCGGGGGCGTAAGGCCGCTGGCTCACTTGTCGTGCCATCGAAAACGCGTATGCCATGCGGGACCGAGGTTGTTGGCATCGATGCGGCTCAGACCGTGTTGATGGCTAATTTCCATGCCTTTGTCGGTGACCATTTTGATCACCGCTTTTTCGTAAACCCGTCCGGAATTGGTGGTAAGAATCCCGATTTCCTCTCCCACGGCCGCATTCCTTACAGATTCGAGCTGTAGTTGGCGATAGGTCGCGTATTCTTTTACCAACAGGGCTAGTTCCGAATCCAATTGCGGCACCTGCATTTTTTTTTCGCGCAAAGCACTTTCGGTCTCCGCCAATCTCTGACGGCTAACATCCCAGTCATTCGCGGTAGCTTGCGAAACTTTTCTGAGAGATTCCTCTTTGGAAGTCAACTGTTCCACTTCACGGCTGAGTCCGGCAAGATAAGCTGCGTCAGTTTCGATGTCCTTCAGATTGATCGATCTGCGCGAGGAGAATCCCAGCCGATGGTCCTTCAAAACTCCCATCGTGACTCCAAGCAATACCAAGAGAACCAGCCCGAACAGGATGCCTAAGATGCCGTGTTCATCACTGATTCCTTTCATGTTTTAGGATGACTGATTACTTTTGCTGCTGCAATTGGTTCATCTTTTTCGTGATCTCATTGATCCTGGCATTTTGCTTTTGCACGGCCTGCTCATGTGCGGTTTTCACAGTGGCAAACGAGGCTAGCTTTTGCTGCTCAGACTTGATTTTGTCCGTGAGCACTTGAATTTGTGATCGATAACGCGGTGTTTCCCGCAGCCCCGATTTGTTGACCTCCTGGGCAATCAACCGGTTGAGTCGCGCGATTTCCCTGTTGTGTTGATCAATGCGGCCTTGACACTGGCTAACATCAGCCGTTTTGCTGCGGAATGCCGCTTCTTCCTCATTGAGGGTAATGCGAGCCGACTCGAGATCCTGCGTCAAGTGATAGGCTTGCGTGTTTTTGTCCATCGATTGGCTGTCAGCACTTTCGCTGGCGATTTTTACCTGCGCCAGTTCTTTGGTGTATTGGAAACGGTCGCTCATTTCATCAGGCAAGTCGGACCAATCGATGCCATTGAAGCCGGTTTCGCTCATTATGGTCATGCGCCGATCATCGAAGCTCTTGATGATGACAGCCTTGTAGGTTTTACCCGACTTTGTCACCAGTTCGGGAAGTTTCTCACCCACTGCCCGTCCACGTTCTGCTTTGCGGTACTGCATTTTGTAGTCTTCCCATGATTTTGTGGTGACCTCAATGAGTTTTTCGTTCTCCGCTTTCACTGTTGCCAGTTCCTGCAGACTCTTTTCGTGGCTGGCCAACTGGCGCGTTTCGGTTTCCACATCTTGCGCGATTTGCTTGAAATCTTTGCCGCGGGCCATGGCATCTTCATGATACTTGATTTGGCTATTGAGCCGGTCAAGCTCGCTTTTCTGGTCGCGGATCACGGCATGGATCGATTTTCCCCCGCCCTGAAAGCCCTCGTCGAAGACAAACAAGTATAGGCTGCCAAAGCCGACCAAAACCACCAGGGCGATCATCGTGCCGATCACACCCGGTCCCCTGCTGCTGCTGAAAAAATCATCAAACATTCCCATGGTAAAAATTCAGTTGAAGTTGATAGAGTAAAGGTCTGTTCAGCGATTGACAGGATACTTCTTTTTGTAGGCATCGTAGGCGCTTGACGTTTCGCGCTTCTTCGCTTCGAGCGCCTCGACTTCCCCAGTCAATTGTTCCAGTTCTGATTTTTTTTGCTTGGTCTGTTCTTTGATTTCCGCAAGCTCTTTGCTTCGGTCAGCAGGCATCGCGCCGAGTTTCTCAGACAACAATGCGACTTCCCCTTCCAAGCGGGCGATTTCTTTTTTTTGTTCTTCGCGTTTTTTGACCTGTTCGGGGTCGTCTCCGCAGCAGGCGATGAAAATACATCCACTCAGGCAGGCGCAATGGAACAACATGCGGGGCAGGGGTGTCATGGGCAATAGGGGAAAGGATTGTTGATGCTTGTGTTGACTCGGGGATAGGTCCTTTGCTGGTTCAGCATCGGTGTGTTGAGGCAAGCGGGGGCGGAGTAATAGTAAAAAGTGGGCCGTGTATAGTAGTAACCGCTGCGGCGGACACGATAAACAGTTTTGGGTTGTGCCGTTGTTCGGGATGTCAGCGCAGGTTTCGTTTGAAAGGCAGTTTCAGACGATTTGTCGTCGAAGGAAGTGGAGGCAACCGCTTCTTCCTTTTTTCGTTGTTCCACAATGGCCAGGTCTTCCGCCGCATGGAAAGCCGCCTCCTGATGCTGCTCCTGCTGAAGGGTTTGCCGTGCAAGTTCGCTGTCGAGACCGAATTCCCGAACCTGACTTTCCGTCAGGTCGTCGCATGCGATTCTGGCGCGACCATCCTTGTGGCTGATGTGGATTCCAATGTCCGAGACTTCAGTAATGGTCACATCGGAATAACTTCTTTGTTTGTCATGAAAAACGGGAAAAGTCCTGCCGCAGGCCGAAAGCCGGGCTTCCTGCTGCGATTGCTTCTGTGCGGCCGCCAGGTCTTTTTCGGTCGAGGAAATTGAGGAAATGAGTTCGGTTCGCCTTTTTCGCAAAGCGTCCACTCCCGACGACAACTGATTCGCAGTTTGGCTTGCGTCATCAAATTCACGAATCGCGGAGGAGGCGGTTTGCCAACGCATCGACAACAACCGCAAGCTTTGTGATAACTCCACGATTTTCGTTCCGTCGCTCATGATTTCCCGCTCGACCGTACTCGATTGTCTCCCGCACGACACCAAAAGGGCGCATGAAGCGAGCACTGTGCTGAGAACAAGGTAATTCATAATTTTGAAAACCAATTTCGCTTTGAGAGTGCAAAACCATGGTTGACTCGGCAAGCATAATGTGAAGTTTCTTGCACTGCGTTGTCTCATGGATACGTTCATGAAAATGAGTGATGCAAAAAATGCTTCATGATCGTGCGCGGTGAGTGGTTGGATGGCCAGGGGGACGGATGAACTCAAATTTTCCGCGCGAATTCGCCCAAGGAAAGATCAGTTGCAAGGAAACTGCCATCCTGTGCTGCCATTCCGTCACCCCTATCTGGGCTTAGGTTGCCGGAATGAGCTGGATGAATACTCTGCCTAAGAGTGGTCCCGTGGCAGAATGGGAACCATCCACAGTTTTCATGGCATTTTCGCCGAGAATATACTTGGCGTGTGGCAAACAAATCAACCCGCAACGCAACAGCCCCGCTTCCGGCGCAGGAAGGCCATGGAACTGAATGCAAGGAGCAAGAGCGAACCGGGTTCGGGCACAAGCGCGGCGCCGCCACCGGTGATGTTGTAAATGATTTGCGGATCGGTGCCGTACGGAGTCAGCACTTTGTAGTTCAGGTGATATTCAAAGTCCCCGATCGGCGACAAGTCGAGGGGATAGTCGATGGCAGCGATACCAGGCAGCATGAATCCGTCGGGTGGTCCGAAAAACGTGACAATCATCGATTCCGTGGTAGGCGCGGCTCCGGTCAAGGTGGGCAGTCCGGGCAGGGTCAGCATCGCGCCGCTCAACGGACCAAAGGTACGAAGATACAAGTCCATTTCCACAAAGGCATCCACTTTTTCGAGTCCCCCTCCCAAGCCGAAATCCACATGCGCGGTGGTCGCGCTGGTGGTGGTATCGATGTCAAAGGAAAACTGATCCGCAACTCCTCCCGCACCGACAAAATAATGGAACGTTAGCGTGCCCGCGGCTTTGTCTTTCGGATCGCCTGCACCGGGTGAGGCGGTGTTGGTGGCAAAGTCGATGATATGTTCCCCGCCGCTATAGCCGTAGGGGGTGAGTGGCAAAAACTTCGTTGCGGTGGTGGCTGACTCGAGCCCGCCCGGCATTCCCGCCTGGACGAATCCCGAGCGGACATTCATTTCGATAAAGATGCCATTCCAGCCCGGAGGCGCGGTGACAAGCAAGGAGGCAGCCTGACTGGCAAGCGTGGAGGCGAAACCTAACAGAATTGACAGATGGTGTTTTTTCATGGCGATAACGGTGTTGGTTGCGAATGTCCAGATATGCTTGCACTTCTATGTCCGCGGCCATCGCAGGTCAAGACCCAAAATCAGCCAACGAACAATGGCACCAACGCGGTCAGGATCGGAGCCGCGCGTGTTGCCTCATGAACAGATGACACCGAAAGGGCTCAGGTTTTCAGGTTGCCAGGAATTTGCTTTTGAGATGAAGACCGGTGAGAAAGTCCATGGGAGGACCGGAGTCGCGAAAAAGGGGAATGTCCATGGTTCATCGAAGTGAACTCGCATTTCTCACAAGCCCAGCCGCCCCGCATTCGTCGTGCAAACTCCAAATACGCCATACCACCGCGATGCCCACAACCTGAAGGAGATAAACAAACAATTGCGCATGCAATGCAGTCGGACGGTAGAATCAATTTGCCTTCAGAACCTGAGTATGGGGCAGACGCCTCGCCGCTTTTTCAAACGTGACCAGAGAGAGATGGGCGCTGCGCGCTTCGGCATGGATGAGTTGCTCGAGCAAGCCGGGCTGGGCAGTGGCGAGTCCGTCGGTGGCGAGAAGCGTGAGGAGTTGCGGATAAACTGCGAAGGTTGGCTGGGACAATAATGTGTGTAAGCCTTGAATCACGGCGGCTTTGGGCATGTGGTAGTGGTGTTGGCAAGCGAAGTACGCCTCCATGATGACGAGATTCGGTACATAGACTTTAGCCTTCAACTGCTCGGTCTCATCGAGATAGACGCGGGCGACGTGAGCGAGTTCCGATGGTTGGCCGGTGAGGAGTCGCATCACGACTGAGGTATCCAAGGCGGCGCGGATCTCAGGGTTGCTCATTCCAGTTCCGGGTGATGGATTTTCTCATGGTAGAGATCCTGTGATCGGCGATGTCTTCCGAAACAAGATGAGCGAGCGGGGCGGGAAAGTTGAGCCAATCGACTGGCGGCGCGATCGCCGGGGACTGTTTTTTTTGCCGTAACCACTGCTCGAACAGGCTGATCGTGACTTCGCGCATCGTCAGGCCTTCGCGCGCGGTTTCGATTTTTAATTCTCGATAAAGAGCATCGGGAATTTGAAATGTCACTTTCACTCATACAGCTTGCTGTACTACCGGCTAAAGTCAAGGCGGGAATTGAGTCCAAAAATGAAAGGAGCGGCGGAAAGGAAAAAAGCAGAAGGCTTCGCTTGCAGCGTTGGTGAAAAAAACACGACACGCTCAGCAACGAACGGATTGTCAATCGTCTGGAAATAGAGCATCCTGCGGGCCTGAGACAGGCGACAACATTGCATCGAACGTGCAAAGAAGCAGCAAAAAGCATAACGGATGAAAAATCGCTCACATCACAGGCCTGACGCCATTAATGTTGACCTAGCGAAGCAGCAACTTGCAAAAAAACAAAAATTGTTCACCTTTTTATTTTGACGATCACGATAACCTAGCATAACCTCAACCCAGATGAGCGAGCTGAAATCCAACCGCAAATCGGGCCGGACCGCAAAAATCCGGGCGATAGTTCCTGAAGAAGTCATCCGGGGATTTGAATTACTTGGATTGACGAGCACATCGCCGTCCGAATATCGAAGCTCACAGGAATATGCCAAGCGCTTTACACGCTGCACTCGGACGAAGTTTACCCAGGTAACCTATTCTGGCAGCTCCCATTAATGAATTATGCCGAACTGGGGCGAAGTTCTGAAGGAGATTGAACTCTGTGAATACCGCGATCCTCTTGATCGTATTCGCCGGAAATACCTCGCGGCATTGTCGAAAAAAACAGGGCGCAATGTCATTGCATACTACTCAGGATGGCTTCAGCACCCCGATGTTTCCAATGCGTCAGTTGGAGACGATGACAAAAATGCGCTAATGGCCGCCGTGCATGGACTGGACCGGACAAAGGGCCTGGATCTATTGCTTCACACACCCGGGGGGGACGTGGCGGCCACCGAGTCCATTGTGGATTACCTTCACAAGATGTTTGGAAACGATGTCCGAGCGGTGGTCCCTCAATTGGCAATGTCAGCGGGAACCATGATCGCATGCTCCTGCCGTGAAATTTTCATGGGCAAGCAGTCCAGTCTGGGGCCAATTGATCCCCAGTTTGGCGGGATTCCAGCCCACGGGGTTTTAAAAGAGTTCGAGGAAGCCATTGCAGCAGTGAAGAGTGACCCGGCCAGCATTCCTGTCTGGCAGGTTGTAATCGGCAAATACCACCCCACTTTTATTGGTGAGTGCAGGCATGCCATCCAGTGGTCTTCCGACATGGTGCGGACATGGCTTACAAGATCCATGTTTGTCGACAAAAAAAATGCCGCGAAGCTGGCGGAAAAAGCGGTTAAGTATCTTGGTGATCACGATAGCACCAAGAACCATGCGCGGCATATTCCTCTGGAAGAGGCGGAAAAGCTGCTGAAAGTCATACGGCTTGAAGATGATAATGAAATGCAGGACCTCGTTCTCACCATCCACCACGCATTTATGCACACGTTCGGTAACAGCCGCGCCGTGAAGATCGTTGAGAATCACATTGGCGGAGCCATGATGTCCATGCGTGCGAAGTGATCCGCAGCGACTTTGAGGCGGGTTCTTGTCTAATCATGATTATTTGTCTGTCCCCATGTCACGCCCCACTATCCTTCGACAGAAAAATCTCCCTGCACCAACCAGAGGTCGAAGTGATCCGCGGTCAACTCAATCTCCGCTGATCGTAAGGTTCGGTTTACTAAGCCAATGATGAACAGGCATTTACCCCCCAGGTGTTTGCTATTAATTTGGAGGTTTTAGTTCTGCTTTTAGCCGCTTTATGGCGTGGACGCTTGTATTCAAAACCTGCGCTATCCTCCATTGCGCTAGACCACTACCTTCCAAGTATTTCACAACTTCTAAGCGCGCTTTTAAAATCGTTGGCAAATCTCTAAAGCGGCCTATACTTGGGCAGTTCTCGCCGGAATCGAGGTAATGAAAAAAGTCTTCATAAGCATAGACTAGAGTCCTAGATTGCATGCCGTTAAAATCCAAGTGGCCCATGAGAGCACCAATCAAATTTATTAAACTAAATATTTGTGACCAAGTAGCATTTTCAGCTTTTCGAAATGATTGTTCAAAATCGTCAACTAAAATCATTAATCGATCTTTATGCAGTGCGTCCGTTTCAAGTTGTTCAACTTCTTTAGTCAATAGTTTGATCCACTTTCTAAGCCACTTATTACGGGCAGCTGTATCATGAGCAGTATTTGCAATACCCCATGCGCCCCCGCCAAACCATAGGCGCATCGCTTCTTCAAACTGCATCTCTGGATCAATCGCCATTATAGTCAAATCTAACGACCTTTTATTCGCAAAAGCATAATCGATTTATCTATCACAAATAATTTTTGATAACGACTGACACAGGTATATCTCAGTCCTTTGCATCTTCAGCTATTTTCGAACATTCCAAGCTTTCTGGATTGATGCCTCTACGACGTAGCTCACTTTTTGCTTCTTGACGAATGTTTTCGTAGTAACAATTATGAGCTAGTTTGCACAGTCGTGCACTATTTGTCCTGCTCAAATCTTCGCCTTGACTTGAACAACTGGCAAGAGTCGATATTACTGCGAATGCAATTATGAAATGATGTATTTTTTTCATTATTGGTATTAGGTAGTTTTAATTTTACAATTTATTTTTTAATGATCGATAGCTCGTGTAGAGCCAATGAAAAATAACACCGGATAGGTAAAGTCGTCGCGCCATCATTCGTCACATTCTACGCTTGGTTGTTTTATGGTTAGTTGGTGATCTTTTGACAAGCTTTTCCGAAGGGTTGGATGGAGTGAAAGCGCAGGGGAGCGGGAGCGACCATGCAAGTTCCCAGACAATATGTCATAATACAATTAATCCTAGAAACCGCAGTTGGCAAGCTGATGAGGGGCATATGTGGGTCATGTGACGGCTGATGAGGTGGCTTGGGTGGGGTCAAATAGCAGCCATGGGGGAGATTTTCCCATAGTTAGAGTCAACTGCGGCGCAGTTCCTTTCAACCATTGCTCAAGCCTTTG
>Ga0209400_1002521_pt1 | contig 13832 bp, 17 predicted proteins | sample M_130807_EF_Meta_FD_187313 | JGI IMG/M metagenome (GOLD analysis project Ga0209400, IMG submission 187313) | Freshwater microbial communities from Lake Montjoie, Canada to study carbon cycling - M_130807_EF_MetaG (SPAdes) (version 2) | ecosystem: Environmental > Aquatic > Freshwater > Lake... | reverse complement strand
CATGCATGCGACAACTCATGCAATCAATAGTTGACATATATCGGGTTGTAAAGATGGGATGATGCGCCCGCCATGGAGTCCATGGCCGGTTTTCCCCATAAATTACACATTAGGAGTTGGAAATGGGATTTCTCAGTACCCGTCAGGCGAAATACACCCCGGTTTGCTGCGGCGACCTTTTGAGCGGCGCGACCGCGCGGCGCGAATTTTTGCGGCTCGCGGGTGGTGCCGCATTGTTTACTAGCGTGGGTTTGCTGGCTTCGGGCGCGCAGGCCGCCTCCGGCAATTACGAAGCCATGGTTTTGTCCTGTATCGATCCGCGCTTCCAGGCGCTGGTCAGCCGCCAGCAGGCCAGTGACGGACTGACCGGCAAGTACAGCGCTTTCACGATTGCCGGTGCATCCATCGGCGTGGTCGCACCCGCTTTCAAAGACTGGCAAAAGGCGTTCTGGGACAACCTGGGAACCTCGGTGCAGCTGCACCACATCAAAAAAGTGATTGTGGTGAACCACCGGGATTGCGGTGCCGCCAAGATCGCCTATGGCGCGGAAAAAGTCTCGGACCCTGCAGTGGAGACCGAAACCCACAAGGCCGCCTTGTTCGAATTCCGCGCGCAGCTCAAGGCTAACCAGCCCGAGCTGGGCGTGGAGTTGGGCCTGATGTCCTTGGACGGCAAGCTCGAGCTGTTTAGCTGATCGGCCTTGGGGCGGGCCGATTGCGTTCGGCCTGCCCTTTTATTTGGACAGGGCGCGCATCGCCTCGTCCAGCCCGCGCAGGGTGAGCGGGTACATCTGGTTGTGCACCAGCTGCTGGATGATGCCGATGCTGTGCCGGTACTGCCACGCACCCCGCGGCTCGGGGTTGATCCATGCGCATTTCGGAAACGCGCTGGTAAGCCGCTGCAGCCACACTGCGCCGGCTTCGGGGTTGTTGTATTCCACGCTGCCGCCGGGCTGCAGAATTTCGTAGGGGCTCATGGTGGCGTCGCCCACAAAAATGAGTTTGTAGTCCTTGTTGTAGGTGCGCAGGATTTCCAGGGTGTCGAACTTTTCGGCAAAGCGACGCCGGTTGTTTTTCCACATGAAGTCGTAAACGCAGTTGTGGAAATAATAAAAAGCCAGGTGCTTGAACTCGGCCTTGCTGGCGCTGAACAGCTCCTCCACTTGCGCCACATGCGCGTCCATGCTCCCGCCCACGTCCATGAGCAAGAGCACCTTGACCTGGTTGTGCCGCTCGGGGCGCATGCGGATGTCAAGGTAGCCCGCATTGGCTGCGGTGTGGCTGATGGTGGCGTCCAGGTCCAACTCATCTTCCCGGCCCTGGCGCGCAAATCGGCGCAGGCGGCGCAGTGCGACTTTGATGTTGCGGGTGCCCAGTTCCTGGCTGTCGTCATAGTCCTTGAATGCGCGCTGGTCCCAGACTTTGACGGCGCTTTTGTTGCGCCCGCCGTCCTGGCCGATGCGAATGCCCTGGGGGTTCTGGCCGAATGCGCCAAAGGGTGAGGTGCCGCCTGTGCCAATCCATTTGCTGCCGCCTTCGTGGCGTTCTTTTTGCTCTTCAAACCGCTTTTTCAGCGTTTGCATCAGCTCGTCCCAGCCCATTTTTTCGATCTTCGCGAGGTCTTCGGGGCTGAGTTGGAGTTCCAGGTTCTTGCGCAGCCACTCCAGCGGAATGTCCTTGGTGAAGTCGGCGATCAGCTCCACGCCTTTGAAGTAGGCGGCAAAGGCGCGGTCAAACCGGTCGTAGTGCTTCTCGTCTTTCACCAGCGCAGTGCGGCTGAGAAAGTAAAAGTCTTCGATGCCGTAACCGCTGCTGTGGCTGTCGCCAGGGTCGGCCCCGGCCTGTAGCGAAGGCCCGATCACGCCTTTTTGCAGCGCCGCCAGCAGGCTCAGGTACTCGGTAACCGAAACCGGCAGTTTCGCGTGGCGCAGGGAGTAGAAAAAGTCGAGCAGCATGGGCCGGCACTGCAAGGTGCCCTCTCAGCGCGGCTTGTGCAATGCGTACAGCAATTGCGCGCGTACCTCGGGCCATTCACCCGCGCGCAGGCTGTACATCACGGTGTCGCGAATCGTGCCGTCGCGGCGCAGGGCATGGCCGCGGATGACGCCGTCTTTGCGCGCACCCAGGCGCTCAATGGCCGCTTGCGAGGCGAAGTTGAAATTGTCGGTCCGCCAGCCCACGACATGGCAGCCCAGGGTCTCAAACGCGTGCGTCATCAGCAGCAATTTGCAGGCGGTGTTGACGTGGCTGCGTTGCACGCTTTTGGCGTACCAGGTGTAGCCAATTTCCACCCGCTTCACCGCCGGCAGGATGTCGTGGTAACTGCTGCAACCCAGTACCCGTCCGCTGGCAGCGTCCTGCACCACGAAGGCAAAACGGTTGCCCGCCGCCCGCATGGCCAGCGCGTCCTCGATGTACTGACGGGTGTTCTCGGGCTCGGGCACCGATGTGACGCGGATATTCCAGAGTTCGCCGTCGGCGGCAGCGGCGCGCAGCCCGGCTTCATGTTCCAGCGCCAGGGGCAGCACGCGCAGGCCGTGGCCTTCGAGGGTGACGGGTTCGACAAATGCCATATTCAATCCTTATCGCTATGTGGTTCAGCGGTTGTTGCGTTGCATGAACATCAGCTTCTCAAACAGCGTGACGTCCTGCTCGTTTTTCAGCAGCGCGCCGGCCAGCGGCGGCAGGGCGGCTTTGGCATCACTGCCTTGCAGCACCGAGGCGGGGATGTCCTCGGCGAGCAGCAGCTTGAGCCAATCCAGCAGCTCGCTGGTGGAAGGCTTTTTCTTCAGGCCTGGCAGATTGCGCACCTCGTAAAAGGTTTGCATCGCTGCGCCCAGCAGTTCTTTTTTCAGGCCGGGGAAATGCACGTCGACGATGTTTTGCATGGTCGCAGCATCGGGAAACTGGATGTAATGGAAAAAGCAGCGGCGCAGGAACGCGTCGGGTAGCTCTTTCTCGTTGTTGGAGGTGATAAAGACCAGCGGGCGGTGTTTGGCACGTATGAGCTCGCGCGTCTCGTAGCAATAAAACTCCATGCGATCGATTTCGCGCAGCAAGTCGTTGGGGAATTCGATGTCGGCCTTGTCGATCTCATCAATCAGCAGCGCCACCGGCGTTTCGCTGACAAACGCCTGCCACAACACACCTTTGACAATGTAGTTGTCGATGTGCCGGACCCGCTCGCCACCGTCGAGGTCGGCCAGCTGGGAATCGCGCAAACGGCTCACCGCGTCGTATTCGTACAGGCCTTGCTGTGCTTTGGTGGTGGATTTGATGTGCCATTGCAGCAGCGGCAAACCCAGGGAAGCAGCCACTTCTTCGGCCAGCATGGTTTTGCCGGTGCCGGGCTCGCCTTTGACCAGCAACGGGCGTTGCAAGGTGATTGCGGCATTGACTGACAACATCAGGTCACGCGTAGCGACGTAGTTCTTGCTTCCGGAGAATTTCATAGTGACCTGCTGCGACGGGCTGGCGGCGGCTGGGGTGGGGGGCGGGTTCAGGCGGGGCCGGTCGATATAATCCGTGGTGTTTTAGCCCCATTATTTCTGATTGTCCCCGCAAAATGAAAACTCCGGTTTCGCTTCTTTGTGCTTTTGTCCTAGCCACCGTGGCGGTTTTTTCGGTTCAGGCGGAGGCGCTCAAGGGCGACGTCCAAGCCGGTGAGCGCAAGAACACCATGTGCATGGGATGCCACGGTATCGTTGGCTACCAGGCGACATTCCCTGAGGTCCATAAGGTCCCCAAAATTGCCGGTCAAAACGAACAGTACATTGTTAATGCGCTGGTGGCCTACAAAAAAGGTGAGCGCAAGCATCCCAGCATGCGGGGCATCGCCACGACGCTGACCGACCAGGACATAGCGGATGTTGCTGCTTATTACGCCCAATTGGGCGTCGTCGCGGGAGCGGCTGCCCTGCCCAAGGCCCCGGCTGGATCGACGAAAGCGGCGGAGTTGGTCGCCAAGGGCGCCTGCACCTCCTGCCACGGCGAGAGCCTGAACCAACCGGTGGACCCCGGCTTCCCCAAGCTGGCCGGCCAGTACCGCGATTACCTTTTTGTCGCCCTGAAGTCCTACAAGGCCGAAGGCAACCCCAATGTGGGCCGAGGCAATGCGGTGATGGGTGGTGTGGCCAAGCAGTTCAGCCACGCAGAACTCAAAGTCCTGGCCGAGTACCTGGCATCGTTGCCAGGAGATGTCAAAACCGTTCCGGAAAATCGCTTGCGCTAAGCGCCACAGCACCCATGAAAAAACCGCCTTCGGGCGGTTTTTTCATGTTCAGTCTTTGGTGGCCTGGCGTTGCACGCAGTCGATATATGCCTGCCCATCCGGCGGGCGTCCGGCGCGCTGGCTCTCCCAGAGCATGGTTCCCAGGCAATCCATGGCGGCGTGGTGGGCCGCGTGCACCGAACTGCGCTTGTGCGCCAGCAATTCCACCGCCTGCCGGATGCCACGGGGTTGGTCGATGCTGCATTGTTCGCTGATCGACAGGTGCATGGACAGGTGCAAAAACGGATTGCCCGCTTGCAGGGGCGTGGGTTCGGTGGCGTACACCGCAGCCACAGCCGCGTCCGCGTTGGCCAGGTCGGCATGGTATTCGGGGTGCTCGGCAATCCATTGCGCTGCCAGCGCTTGCAGCGGCTCCAGCGGCTCGCCTGCCTGCGACTTGCTGTAGGCGTCGCAAAAGTAGCGGCGCACGTCCTCTTGGCTGGGATTGAACATCGGCGCAGATTAGCACGCCCGGGTCGCCACCAGTACCGCTACCCCCGGCTTTGCACGGGCGTGGTTACAGTGCAGCCATGCGGACTTTTGCCACCCTTGCTGAATTGAGCGCCTGCCAAGGCCAGGACGTTGCCACTAGCGACTGGGTCGCGCTCAGCCCGCAGCGCGTAGGGGCTTTTGCTGACGCCACCAGCGACCACCAGTGGATCCATGTCGACGCCGCGCGGGCCAGCGAGGGGCCGTTTGGCGTGCCGATAGCCCATGGTTTCCTCACGCTGTCGCTGTTGCCGCACTTTTTGGATACGGCCCTGCGGGTGGACGGCTTGCGCATGGCGCTGAACTATGGATTGAACAAGGTGCGTTTCACGGCGCCGGTGCCGGTGAACAGCCGGGTGCGCGCCCATTTTCATGTCCAGGAGGTGCAAGCGCTGGCGCCCGACGGTGTGCAGGTATGCTGGACCGTCACCATGGAACTTGAAGGTGCGGATAAACCGGCCTGCGTGGCGCAGGCGCTGGTGCGCTACTACGTCTGAGTGGCGGTTGGTGCGTGCGCCGCAGGCAGGCGCGATTCAGCAAATCCGTTTTGCCGCCAGGCCTCAAACACCGTGACCGCCACCGCATTGGACAGATTCAAGCTGCGCTGACCGGCGCGCATCGGCAGGCGCAAGCACTGCGCGGCAGCGAAACCCGCGCGCACCTGGGGCGGCAGTCCCTTGGTTTCCGAGCCGAAAACCAGCCAATCGCCAGGTTGAAAGCCCGTTGCGAAAGGGTTGCCAGCGCCTTGCGTGGTCAGCGTGAAAAGGCGCACCGGGTCGGGCTGCGCAGTATCCAAAAATGCCTGCCAGCTGCGGTGCCGGTGCAGCTCGGCGTACTCGTGGTAATCCAGTCCGGCGCGGCGCAAGTGCTTGTCGTCCATCAGGAATCCCAGCGGCTCAACCAGGTGCAGGCTGCAGCCTGTGTTGGCGGCCAGCCGGATCACATTGCCGGTGTTGGGCGGTATTTCGGGCTCGACCAGAACAATATGGAACATGTCCCGATTGTGGCGTTCATGCCGGCGTGCGGGCAAAAACCAGCGCAGTGACCGGCTGTGCCCCGGCGTGCAGGAGCGCCCGCGCTGCGGCGTGCAAGGAAGCGCCGGTGGTCATCACGTCGTCCAGCAATAGAACTTTTTTGCCGCGCAGCGCCGCAAACCGGTCCGGGTGGACGACAAAGGCCTGCGCCACGTTGGCCTGCCGTTGTGGGTGGGGCAGGCTGCTTTGCGGCAGCGTGTCGCGGATGCGCAGGATGACGCCGTCCTGCACTTTGGCCGGCTGCTCCCGGGCCAGGGCGCGCGCCAGCACCAGACTTTGGTTAAAGCCCCGCTCCCGCAGACGCTGCACCGACAGGGGCATCGGGACTATCCAATCCGCCTCTTCGAGTGCCGGCTCCACCCATGGTGCACTGCGCATCAGGCGCGCGAAGCTGCGGGCCCAGGCTATGTCCGCGTGGAACTTGAATGCGCGTACCAGCTGCGCCCAGGGGTAGTCGTAGTCGACGGCTGCCAGCACCCGTGCCAAGGGCGGAGCTTGGCGCACGCAGGCCCCGCACTGCGCCAGGTTCGGCGGCAGCCGCGTGGCGCAGCTGCGGCAGCGGTGCTGTGGCTGGGCAAAAAGGGCCACGCATTCTTCGCATACCGCAGCGGCCGGCCAGGCGTGGCACAACGCGCAGCGGCCCGGCAGCCACCGGTCCCCTGCGTCGACTCCCCATCTCCCTGGTCTGTCCACAGCCATGTTGCCAATATACTGCCGCGCGCCCAACGCGCCAGTGCCCCGGGCCATCGCCCCCTCCACCAAACGGCCCCTCCATGCTTTCCCACACGCCACCCACGCTGGACCCCGCCGCCGCACGCCGTTGGGCCGCCGCGGCGCCCGAGCCAAGTGCGCAAAGCCCCGGCTTTGCTTCGCCCTGGTTGCACGAGGAGGTAGCCCGGCGCATGGAGTCGCGCTTGCAATGGCTGGTCCAAAAGCCTGCAAGCTGGGCCCACTGGGAGCCGGTGCGGGGCGGTTGGCAGGCGCAGGCTCTGGTGCAGGCGCGCTACCCGGGCGCCCAGGCCTATTTGGGGGAGACCGAGGCTGCCCGGTTGGCTTTGCTCGCGGCAGCGGTGAAGCGCCCGTGGTGGCGCCTGGGTCAGGGCGCCACGCCCCAGCCGCAGCCCGGACTGCCGGGGCAGGCGGTGGACATGGTGTGGGCGAATATGGCCTTGCACCATGCGGCTGACCCGCAAGCCCTGCTGCGCCAATGGTTTGGATTGCTCAAAGTGGACGGCTTTTTGATGTTCTCGTGCCTGGGGCCTGACACCTTGCGCGAAATCCGCACGCTGTACGCCGCCCAGGGGTGGCCGGCACCCGCGCATGAATTCACGGATATGCACGATTGGGGCGACATGTTGGTGGCTTGCGGCTTTTCCCAGCCAGTGATGGACATGGAGCGCATCAGCCTGAGTTTCAGCAGCCCGGAAAACTTGCTTGCCGAGTTGCGCACGCTGGGGCGTAACCTGGGGCGTGCGCGCTTCGCCGGTCTGCGCACCCCGGGGTGGCGGGCGCGTTTGCAGCAGGTGCTGCGCGCCGGGCTGGCGGATCCGGGGCAGGGTGGGCGCTTGACGCTTGGTTTTGAAGTCATCTACGGCCACGCCTTTAAGCCCGTCCCGCGCTTTGCGTTAAATGCAGAAACCCATATTGATTTGCAAGGCATGCGCGAGGCTATTCGGGGTGGGCGCAGGGCATCCGGTCAGTGACGGTGGGCTACAATTCGCTGTTGCCGAATCAAAGGGTTTATCCCGATGAGACGGGTCCTCAGATCGGTCATTTATATACATAGCAGCTACCGTGGAAAGCCCCGTTTTTGAGTCTGTGCCCGCAAAGGATGCGCGCATGTGCTGGGACTTCCGCCGCAACCGGTCGGTGAGCCCGCGCCAGCTTGCGCTGTGTTTTGCGTTGTTGGCGGGCGTGTCGCTGGGAATCGGTCTGTTGTTCTGGTTACAGGGAGCGTTGTACGTGCTGCCTTTTGCTTGCCTGGAACTGCTGGCACTTGGCGTCGCCTTTGTGGTGTACGCGCGGCATGCTCTGGACGGTGAGCGGATTTGGTTGGAGGGCGGTCTGTTGGTTGTGGAATCGGAGCGGGCCGGGCAGACGGTGCGGCGCGAATTCCACAGGGCGTGGGTACGGGTTGAGTCTTTGGTGCCGGGATCGGCGCTGATTGAGATATGTGGACAGGGTCAGCGGGTGCAAGTTGGGCGCTTTGTGCGCAATGAGTTGCGCCAGGGTCTGGCCCGGGAGCTTCGGCGTGCCGTGGCAATCGCCTAGCGATTTTTCCGAGCAAGTGGATTGGTTTTTTTAAGGCATTGGAAAGTGAAAACAATGATGAGCATCAGGAACACTCCGGCATTGCGGTGGTTGGTCGTGCTGGCAGCGGCATGCGGCCTGGCATCACCGGGCTACGCGGTCAACGACCTTGCCGGCGGTCCGGCGGTTAATCAGCTCAATCTACCGCCCCCCGCGTCGGCGATTGCGCAGGATTTGCAGTGGCTGCACTGGTTCATGCTCATCATTTGCTTGGTGATTTTTGTGGCCGTTTTCTCGGTCATGTTCTATTCGATCTGGAAGCACCGCAAGTCGGTTGGCCACAAGGCGGCTACTTTTCATGAGTCCACTACGGTGGAAATCATCTGGACGCTGGTGCCATTTCTGATCGTGATTGCCATGGCCATCCCGGCCACCAAGTCGGTGGTGGAAATGAAAGACACCACAGCCGCTGACCTCACCATCAAGGTGACCGGCATGCAGTGGAAATGGGGCTATGACTACCTGGCCGGAGAAGGTGCGGGCATCGGGTTTCTGTCCACCATAGACGCCGAACAGCGGGAAATGTCGAACCAGGGCGGACCCAAAGCCGGGCAGGTTGTAGACGACTACCTGCTCAAGGTGGATTACCCGCTGGTGGTGCCGGTCCACAAAAAAATCCGCCTGATCACCACGGCCAACGACGTGATCCACGCTTTCTACATCCAGTCCTTTGGCATCAACCAGGCGGCCATTCCCGGGTTTGTGCGCGACGCCTGGTTCAAGTCGGACAAGGTGGGTGATTTCTACGGACAGTGCTCGCAGTTGTGCGGCAAAGAGCACTCCTTCATGCCCATCCACGTCAAGGTGCTTTCGCAGGAAGACTACACAAAATGGGCTGAGGCCGAAGTGAAGAAATCGCTGGCCAAGGCGGACGATCCTGCCAAAGTGTGGGCCATGGAAGACATCATGGCGCGCGGGGAAAAAGTCTATGCGCAAAACTGCGCTGCCTGCCACCAGGCTAACGGCAAGGGCGGCGGCCCGATCAAGCCGATTGACGGCGCAGCCGTGGTCAACGATGCGGACAAAACCAAGCAGATCATGGTCTTGCTCAACGGCCAGAACAATGGTGCCATGCCTTCTTGGAAGAGCCTGAGCGATACCGATATTGCCGCTGTAGTGACTTACACCAAGAACCACTGGTCGAACAAAACCGGTCAGCTGGTGCAGCCCGCCGATGTGTTGGCTTTGCGCAAATAAAGCGCAGCTCTCTGACATTGCATAGCCCGATTTTTTAGATACCGTACAACGTCAAAAGCGTTAATCGAAAAGGACCACACCATGAGCGCAGTTCTCGGCCACCATGAACACGCACACGACGACCACAGCCACGCGCCCAGCGGTTGGCGGCGCTGGGTCTTTGCGACCAACCACAAAGATATCGGCACGTTGTATCTGCTGTTTGCTTTCAGCAACCTGATGATCGGCGGCGTTTTGGCGCTGTGCATCCGTCTGGAGTTGTTCCAGCCGGGCCTGCAGTTCTTCAACCCTGAGTTGTTCAACCAGTTCACCACCATGCACGGGCTGATCATGGTCTTCGGTGCCATCATGCCGGCCTTTGTGGGCTTTGCGAACTGGATGATTCCGCTGCAGATCGGGGCCTCCGACATGGCATTTGCGCGCATGAACAACTTCAGCTTCTGGCTGATGATTCCAGCGGCCTTGCTGCTGGTAAGTTCGTTTTGGATGCCCGGCGGCGCAGTGGCTGCCGGCTGGACAATTTATGCCCCCTTGAGCTTGCAGCAAGGCGCTGCCATGGACGCCGGTATCTTTGCTCTGCACGTGCTGGGCGCTTCGTCCATCATGGGATCAATCAACATCATCGTGACCATCCTCAACATGCGCGCGCCCGGGATGACGCTGATGAAGATGCCGATGTTTGCCTGGACCTGGCTGATCACCGCGTATTTGCTGATCGCTGTGATGCCGGTGCTGGCCGGTGTGATCACCATGACGCTGACCGACCGCCATTTCGGCACCAGCTTCTTCAACCCCGCAGGCGGCGGCGACCCGGTGATGTTCCAGCATATTTTCTGGTTCTTCGGCCACCCTGAGGTCTACATCATGATCTTGCCGGCCTTCGGCATCATCAGCCAGGTGGTACCGGCATTTGCCCGCAAGCGCCTGTTCGGTTATGCCTCCATGGTCTACGCCACCTCCAGCATCGCCATCCTGTCCTTCATCGTCTGGGCGCACCACATGTTCACTTCGGGCATGCCGGTGACCGGCCAGCTCTTTTTCATGTACGCCACCATGCTGATTGCAGTGCCTACGGCGGTCAAGATCTTCAACTGGATTGCCACCATGTGGCAGGGCTCCATGACCTTTGAGACCCCGATGTTGTTTGCCGTCGGCTTTATCTTTGTGTTCACCATGGGCGGCTTCACCGGCCTGATCCTGGCTATGGCACCCATCGATATCCAGATCCATGACACCTACTATGTGGTGGCCCACTTCCACTATGTGCTGGTGGCTGGCTCCCTCTACGCCATGTTCTCGGGCTTTTACTACTGGTCGCCCAAGTGGACAGGTCATATGTACAACGAGACCCGCGGCAAGATCCATTTTTGGTGGTCGCTGATTGCCTTTAACGTCACCTTCTTCCCCATGCACTTTTTGGGTCTGGCCGGCATGCCGCGCCGCTACGCCGATTACCCCATGCAGTTTGCGGACTTCAATGCGGTGGCATCGGTCGGAGGCTTCGCTTTCGGTCTGGCGCAGGTCTACTTCTTCTTCTTTATCGTTTTGCCCATGATGATGGGCAAAGGTGAGAAAGCGCCGCAGAAACCCTGGGACGGTGCAGAAGGCCTGGAGTGGGAAGTTCCCTCCCCAGCACCTTTCCACACCTTTGAAACGCCGCCCAAGCTGAACGCAAGCGCCACCCGCATCGTTGCCTGATAGCCCCGCTCTTATGGAAGACGACGCCGTGAACAGCCAGCAAAGCCAAGCGAACCGCCGCCTCGGTTTGATTTTGGGCACGGTGGCTGTGGCGTTTTTCCTGGGATTTTTGGCGCGGGTCTTTGTTTTGAGTGGTCAACTGGCATGAACCGGGCGCTGGAGAACCAGTACGTGCTGCGCAAACTCGCCGTGGTAACTGTGGCCATGTTCGGTTTCGGCTATGCGCTGGTCCCCATGTACCGGGCGATTTGCGAATACACCGGAATCAATGTGCTGGCCTTGGCCGAGCAGGCTGTACCCGGTATGCGCGCGGCACCCACCAATACCCAAATTGACACCACCCGCCTGATCACCGTGGAGTTCGATGCCAACTCGCGTGGGCCCTGGGCGTTCCACCCCGCGCAACGCTTCTTGCAAATCCACCCCGGCGAAGTGGTCACAGTGTTGTATGAGTTTCAGAACACCCAGAACCGGCGCATGAGCGCGCAGGCGATTCCCAGCTATGCACCGCAACAGGCGGCAGCGCATTTCAATAAGCTGGAGTGTTTTTGTTTCCAGCAATACACGCTGGATGCGGGTGAGAAAAAGTCATGGCCCGTGGTCTTTGTGGTCGACCCCAAACTCTCCGCCGACGTCAAGACCATCACCCTGTCGTATACGTTTTTTGAAGTCGGTGCAAAAACACCGGCAGCTCCAACAGCACTGCAAGTTCCGTCAGCGCCAGCTGCTGTGAACCTGCTGCGCAACGCCGCTCGGGCTGCATGATGGCCGCAGGTGCGTGGAGTCGTTTCGGTCGCAGTATCAAGGCGGTAGCCTGGTCTTTTCTGGGTATCCGCAGCAAGGCCGGCCTGGACAGTGATCATGCGCAGGTCAAGCCACTGGAAGTTTTGGCGGTGGGCCTGGTCGGTGTGTTTGTGTTGATCGCGGTGCTTACTGCGGTGGTGAATTGGGCAGTTGCCAAGTGAGGGGCGTGTTTGCGGCACTTCTTGGTTTTTGGAAAATACTGGAGTTGATATGAGTTCAAGTGCACACGGGGCGACGCCCTATTATTTTGTTCCGGGACCTTCGCGTCATCCGGCCATGGCGGCGCTGGGTTTGTTCTTTGTCATTCTGGGCGCGTCGCAGTGGGTCAATGATGTGGCCTGGGGCCAGTATTCCTTGTATGCCGGCCTGGCGCTGTTCGCCTGGGTCCTGTTCGGCTGGTTTGGCGATGCCATCAGCGAAAGCGAGGGCGGCCAGTACGGTCGTCGTATCGATATTTCTTTCCGTTGGAGCATGAGCTGGTTCATCTTCTCGGAAGTCATGTTTTTCGGCGCCTTCTTCACCGCTTTGTGGTGGGGCCGGGCCCACTCGATTCCCGAGGCGGGAAGCCTGGAAAACGCCTTGTTGTGGCCCGGCTTTAAATCGGTGTGGCCAAGCATGGCCGCCGGTGTGACCGGTTCGCCGGCTGACATCGTCGAGCCCTTCACCACAATGGGCCCGTTTTGGCTGCCCACCATCAATACGGCTTTGTTGCTGTCGTCTGGCGTCACCCTGACCATTGCGCACCACGCGCTGATCGATAACCACCGCGCCCGCGCCATCGGCTTTATGTGGTTTACCGTGCTCCTGGGGATCACCTTTCTGTTGGTCCAAGGCTATGAGTACTACCACGCCTACACCGAATACAACCTCAAACTCACTTCCGGTATCTACGGCTCCACCTTTTTTATGCTGACCGGCTTCCATGGTTTCCATGTGTTCGTGGGCATGCTGATGTTGCTGTTCACGACCCTGCGCATGCAAAAAGGGCATTTCACCCCCGGTCGGCATTTCGGGTTTGAAGGTGCTGCCTGGTACTGGCACTTCGTGGATGTGGTCTGGCTGGGCCTGTATATCCTGGTGTACTGGATATAGCGTGCACAAACGCCGCGCGAAAGGCACCGCACCCGGTGCCTTTTTTCATGCTGCTCCAGACCGAAGCTGTCAGCTGCCCACCGGCAAGCCCGTGGGCTGGATCAGCCCCAATTGCCAGGCCAGTAAAACACCCAGAAATAACAGAATGGATACGGCAACCCGCAACGCCAGCGCCCAAGCCATGCGTTTGGATTTTGCAAGCGGCGAGGCATTGCCGCGCAGCATGAAAAACAGTGCGCTGCCGAGCGCGGTAAATATGGCCAGAAAAGCCAGAACAACGAAATATGTCATCCGGAGGATTATCGGGTGAGTCCGCGCATGCGTCTGGGCTTGGTGAGTTTGGCAGCGCTGCTGGGCGTTGCTGTGACCCTGTCGCTGGGGCGCTGGCAGTTACAGCGCGCGGCCTACAAAGAGGGCCTTCAGTCCCAGGCGCTGCAGCGGGGCAACTTGCCCGTGCTTGCGCCTGATGCGCTGCTGGCGCTGACTGCCGTCGCTGTGCCGGAGCAGGTACAACGCCGCGCGGCGGTGCGTGGCCATTGGTTGCCCCAGCACACCATAGCGCTGGACAACCGCCAGATGCTGGACAAGCAAGGCTTTTTCATTCTGACGCCCTTGCAACTGGAGCCCTCGGGCGATCTGGTGTTGGTGCAGCGCGGCTGGTTGCCCCGCAATTTTCAGCAGCGTGATGCGCTCCTGCCGTTTGGGACACCAGCCGGCAGCGTGGAGGTGGACGCCACCATTGCCCTTGCGCCGGCGCGGCTATACGAGTTCGATGGCGGCGAGCGCGGCACTATCCGCCAGAATTTGGACCCCGCCGCTTTTGCCCGTGAAACCGGTTTGCCCCTGCGGGCGTTCATGCTGGTTCAGCAGGGGCCGCCCGGAGATGGCTTGTTGCGCGAATGGTCTGCGCCTAGCCTGGGTATCGAGCGGCACTACGG
>Ga0209400_1002519_pt1 | contig 13833 bp, 16 predicted proteins | sample M_130807_EF_Meta_FD_187313 | JGI IMG/M metagenome (GOLD analysis project Ga0209400, IMG submission 187313) | Freshwater microbial communities from Lake Montjoie, Canada to study carbon cycling - M_130807_EF_MetaG (SPAdes) (version 2) | ecosystem: Environmental > Aquatic > Freshwater > Lake... | reverse complement strand
CCCAGATTAAGGCCTGCAGTGCTTGCGGGTCTTGCGCGCCGGGCTGGTAACCCCAGGCGGCCAGCGCAGGCAAAGCCAGCCCGGCGGCCAGGGCCAGGTTGAGTTTGGTGGCACAGCTCCACCAACCGAAATAACTGCCCTCTTGCGCGCCACCAACCCGCCCGGCCTGCTGCGTGATACCCGCCAGCAGCGCGCCGGGCAGCGCCAGATCCGCTCCCAAGGCTAGGCCGCTGCACGCGCACACTGCCGCATAGCCCCAGGTGTCGCCGGGCCCGAGCAGGGTGGCACACAAAAATACCGCGCAGGCCAGCAGCATGCCGGCCAGCCAGCTGCGCACCAGCCCATAGCGGCCTATCAGGCGCAGCCAGCCGCCCATGCCGAGCGCGCCCGCCACAAAGTAGGCTCCCAAAAAAACCGCCTGCATGCTGTCGGCCGCTTGCAACAGGTCTTGCACAAAGAAAAGCATCAGCGTGGCCGGCAGCGCGCTGGCAATGCCGTTGAGCATGAACACCGCAAACAGCGCGCGAAATGCCGGATTGGCAAATGGCAGCCACAGTGCGCTGGGTGCGGCGGCCGGACCGCTGCTGGGGGCGCTTGCGGTATCTGGTTGTGGCCCGCTGCGCCAGCCCCACCAGGCCAGCGCCAAGGCCAGCCAGAGCAGGGCCACGCTCACCTGCATGTCCCACAGCGTACCCGCCACCGATGCCACCAGCACACCGGCCAGGCCCAGGCCTTCGCGCCAGGCGACGATGCGGGCGCGCTGCAGTGCGTCACCGCCGAGCAGCGCGCCCCAGGATTGGTGGCCTATGGTGAGTGCGCTGAACGCCAAATAGGTCAGCACCAGGCTGGCCGCCAAGTTCAGCAGCAGCGCATCGCCCTGCGTCCACAGCGGAAACCACAAGCCCGCAAATCCCGCGCCCAAAGCGACGGCTGCGCCAGCGCCCCATGCCAGTGTGCGGCGTGAAGAGCCTGCCAGCAGCGTGTTCACGCCGCGCCCCAGCAGCGGGTCGATCAGCGCGTCCAGCAAACGTGCGCCCAAGAGCATGCCGCCCAGCGTGGCCAGGGGCAGCCCGAAATGCAGGGCGTAGTAGTTGGGCAGCAGCACGTACAGCGGCAGCGCCACAAAGGCGAGCGCAAAACCCATGAGCCCGTAGCGCAGAGTGGCCGCGCTGCCCCGGCCTGCCGCCCCCGCCTGCAGTGCGCGGTGGGGCAGGGGCTTGTCCATCAGTCGCTGGCTCCGGCCAGTAACTCGCTGCGCATCTTGGGCTCGCTGGTGTTGGGGCTGAGCCAGATGCCAAAGAAGTAGCGGCTGAACTCGGGGTCATCGATGCTGGCGCGCGCCAGGCCGTTGACGAAAAAGCGAATGCCCAGCTCCGGCCTGTGGATGGCGGTGATGCGGTCGCCGGATTTCACGTCCGGGAAGGTCTGGCGCATGGTTTGCAACCAGGATTTTTCTTTCTCGGGGCTGATGCTGCCAACACGGCGCATTTCTTTGAGCGAACGATCGGCGATGGCCGGGCCGTCAAAGCTGCGCAGGTACACAATTTCCAGCGCAAAAGGGGCTGCGGCGTAGTCGCTGCGTTTGAGCGCCGGGGCGAACAGCTTGGCGTCGTACAAATCAATGCCGAAAAAACGCATGCGCGATGTGCCCAGGGTGCGGGCTTCGGGCAATTCGGCTTTGACTTCGGCCGTGATGGCGGCTGGGGCGGTTTGGGCCAGCGCTGGCGGGCTGCTCACAAGGGCGGTGCACAGCGCCAGCGTGATCCAGAGGCGGCAAGGAATCATGCGGGCTTTCTGAGGGTGATTTGCACAACATCGAGGTTGTCTTCGGCAAATCCGGCTTCGCAATAAGCCAGGTAAAACTCCCATATGTGCATAAAGCGCTGGTCAAAACCACCCGCCAGTACATCGGCGCGGCGCGCCAGAAAACTGTCGCGCCAGCGCTTGAGGGTTTCGGCGTAATCGTGGCCGAAGGCCAGCTCGTTGACGACTTCCAGCCCCGCCGCCTGCGCCTGCTGCCGCAGGGCCGAGGGACTGGGCAGGCAGCCGCCGGGGAAGATGTATTGCTGGATGAAATCGGTGTTGCGCAAATAGCGCTCAAACAGGCTGTCGGCGATCACGATGCTCTGAATGCAGGCGCGCCCGCCGGGCTTGAGCAGCCGCGCCACCGTCTGGAAATACGTGGGCCAGAATTCTTGGCCCACCGCTTCGAGCATTTCGATGGAGCAGATGGCGTCAAACGGCGCATCGCGGATGTCCCGGTAGTCTTGCAAACGCAAGTCGACTTGGTCGGCGACGCCCAGGCGCTGCATGCGCTGCTGCGCGAAAGCCAGTTGTTCGGTGCTCAGCGTCACGCCGCTCAAATGCGCACCAAAATCACGCGCCGCCATTTCGGCCAATGCGCCCCAGCCGCAACCGATTTGCAGAATCCGCGCACCCGGCGCGGCAGCCACCTCGGTGAGTGCGCGCCGCACCTTGGCGTTTTGCGCCGAGGTGGTGCTTTGCGTCAGGTCGGATCCGAACAAGGCGCTGGAGTAGTTCATGGACTCGTCCAGCCACAGCGTGTAAAAACTGTTGCCCAGGTCGTAGTGGGCGTGGATGTTCTTTTTGCTGTTACCCCGCGTGTTGCGTTTGAGCAGGTGCTTGATGCGGTACAGCGCCACGCCCCACCAGCTGCCGAAGATGGCGCGGTCTATGACTTCGCGGTTGCGGATCAGCAGGCGCAGCAGCTCGGTCAGGTTGGAGCTGGTCCAGTCGCCGGCGATATAGCTTTCGGCAAAGCCGATGTCGCCGGATTTCAGCGCGGCGGCAAAAGGCTTCCAGTTGCACAGGCACAGCGTGCCGTGGGGCTGGGCCTGTTCGCCGAAGCGCTGGACCGACCCGTCGGGCAACTGCACGGTCAGGCTGCCGACTTCGAGACGGCGCAAGAGCGCGAACACGGTGCGCGCCGCTGCGGGCATGGCTTTGGTGCTGGTCGCGGAGGGGGTGTTGGCGGTGTTGCTGCGCATGGGGAGGTTCAGGGATTCGATCAGCGCGTCACAAATTGTGCGGGTGGCGCGGGTTTATGGAAAAAGGGCACGCGCTTGCGCCAGAGCTGCAGCGCCTGCCAGTGGATGCGGGCGACCACGGCCAGCGTCATCAGCGGATAGCCCCAGGCGGCGCGGCGCAGGCTGCCCGCACGCACCGGCTCCAGGTGGCCGCTGACACTGGTTTGCAGCACCGGGCCTTGGGCATCATGCCAGTCGACCCGCGCCACTGTGCGGCTGCGATCGGGCGTGACCATGAAGCGGAAGCGGTAGCCGCCGGTGACCGCGCCAAAGGGCGACACATGGAACACTTTGTCGGTGCGCAGCTCGGCACCCAGGCGCGGCTGGTCGAGCAAATAGCAATGGCGCTCGCCAAAGGTGTTGTTGACCTCGACCAGGATCGCCCGCAGGCTGCCGTCGGCGCGGTGGCAGTACCAAAAACTCACCGGCTTGAAGGTAAAGCCCCAGACCCGGGGATAGCAGTGCAACCAGGCTTCGCCATCGGCATCGCACACGCCGTGGCGTGCCAGCTCGGCGTCCAACCATGCCAGTGCGCCGCCGGCTTGCGGCCCGCGCCCGTCGCCGTGGTCGCGGTCGAAAAAGCTGATGGGCGCAAAGCGGTTCAATGCCAGTGCACTCTGGGCCTGCTTGCGCAGTGCGCGCATGGGGAGCATCAAAAAATACGTGGGGTAGGCGAAGGCGTGTCTGGCTGGACGCAGCCGCGCATGGCGCACCAAACCAAAGCCAATCAGAGGCTGGGTCGTATCCATGTCAGATCGCACCCGCGATGCGTGCGGCCACATCCAGGCCCGATTTCAAGCCGTCCTCGTGGAAGCCATAGCCGGTCCAGGCGCCGCAAAAATAAGCGCCTTTGTGGCCTTGCAAAGCGGGCAACTGGGTTTGCGCCTGCATGGCCGCCAGGTCAAATACCGGATGCGCATAGTGGAAGCGGCCCAGGGTGTGCGCCGGGTCAATGGCCTGGATCGGGTTGAGCGAGACCACCACCGGCTGGGCAAAGGGCAGAGGCTGCAATTTGTTGAGCAAATAGTGCAGGCACACGCGGGGCTGTGCCGCTTGCGCTGCACTGCCTTGGTAGTTCCAGGCTGCCCAGGCGGCGCGCCGGCGCGGCAGCACGCTGGCATCGGTGTGCAGCACGGCGACATTGGGTTGGTAGGCGATCGCGCTGAGCAGCTCGCGCTCGGCGTTGCTGGCATCGTTCAGAAGCGCCAGGGTCTGGTCCGAGTGGGTGGCGAAGACCACGCGGTCAAACTGCTCGGTGTGGGTGCCGCTGGCGTCGCGGAATTGCAGCGCCACACCCGGCCCATCGCGCCGCACGCCCAGCACCGGGGTGTTGAGCCGCCGGTCCGCGATGCGCGCCGTGATTTTTTCCACGTACTGGCGGGCTCCGCCCGGAACCGTCCACCAAGCCGGGCGGTTGCTGACTTGCATCAGCCCGTGGTTGTGGCAAAAGCGGATCATGGTGGCCACGGGGAATGCCAGCATCTGCTGCGTCGGGCAGCTCCAGATACAACCCAGCATGGGCAAAAAATACCAGTCGCGGAATTCGGCGCTAAAGCGCTGGGCCGCCAAAAATGCGCCCAGCGGCTGGGTCAGTTCGGTCTCGGCATTGCGTTGCGCGATGCCGGTGCAGATGCGGTTAAAGCGCAAGATGTCGCGCAGCATGCGCCAGAAGCCGGGCCGTAGCGCATTGCTGGCCTGGGCGAACACCGTGGCCAGGCTGGAGCCGCTCCACTCCAGCTGACCGGAACCGTGCGGCACCTGGACCGAGAAGGACATATCGGACTTGGCGCTGGGCACGCCGAGTTCGGCAAACAAGGCGATGAGCTGCGGGTAGGTGCGTTCGTTGAACACCAGAAAACCGGTGTCCACACCGTGTGTGCGCGGGCCTTCGGGCGTGGGCAGCGTGATGTCAACGGTGTGGGTGTGGCCGCCGAAATAAGAGGCAGCCTCGAAAAGGGAGATGTCCGCATGGCCGTTGAGACCGTGGGCTGCGGCCAGGCCTGAAATCCCTGAGCCAATAATTGCGATCCGCTGCATCACAAAACTATACGGCAGTTTCCCGACTCGCCAGCAATGTTTTGCACTTTAGGGACTTTCTCCTCTGAAGCAGCCCTCTAGAATGGCTTGATGTTGTACCCCGAATTGTTTCGCCAGTTGGAATCCGTGCGCTGGGATATGGAGCGCGATATACCCTGGGCGCAGTTTGACGGCGCTGCGCTCAGCGATGAGCAGGCGACCACAATCAAGATGAATGCCATTACCGAATGGGCCGCTTTGCCAGCCACGGAAATGTTTTTGCGCGACAACCGCAACGACAGCGACTTCTCCGCATTCATGTCCATCTGGTTTTTTGAAGAGCAAAAACACGCGCTGGTTTTGATGGAGTATTTGCGTCGCTTTCGCCCTGACATGGTGCCCACCGAAGAAGAGCTGCATGCGGTGCGGTTTGAGTTCGATCCGGCCCCGGCCTTGGAAACCCTGATGCTGCATTTTTGCGGCGAAATCCGGCTCAATCACTGGTACCGGCGTGCCGCGCAGTGGCATACCGAGCCGGTGATCAAAGCGATTTACACCACGCTCAGCCAGGACGAAGCCCGCCACGGCGGCGCGTATTTGAAGTACATGAAACGCGCCATCAACACCTGCGGGCTGGAGGCCAAAGCTGCGTTTGCCAAAGTCGGTGTGCTGATGGGCAGCGCACGGCGCACGGCGCAAGCGCTGCACCCTACCAACTTGCATGTCAACAAGGCCATGTTTCCCCGCGATACGGTGCAAAGCCGGCTGCCCAATCCGCAGTGGCTGGAGCACTGGCTGGACCACCAGATCCGCTTCGATGCGGCCTGGGAGACCAAAGTGGTGGAGCGCATCCTGCACAACTTGAGCTTGCTCATGGAGCGCAGTTTTGCCACGGTCCAGGAGCTCAACAAATACCGCAAAGAGCTGGCTGCGCAGTTGCAGCAGGAACCGGTCCGCGCGCCCGGCCCGGCGGGTGCCGCATGAACCCGGTGCCCGATCCGCGAGCGACCCAAGGCGCCTACCCGCCGCCGGACTTTCTGCACAAGCTGTTGGACGCCGGGCGCCGCGCCCAGGCTATGGCCGGATTGCCAAGGCCGTGGGTGTTTACCAATGGGGTGTTTGATGTGTTGCACCGCGGCCATGTGGTCTATCTGGCGCAGGCCCGTGCGCTGGGCGCCAGCCTGATCGTGGCGCTCAACACCGATGCCTCCGCCCGCCGCCTGGGCAAAGGCCCGGACCGCCCCTTGAACAACGAGATGGACCGCGCCATGGTGATTGCCGCGCTGGGCGCAGTCGATGCGGTAACCTGGTTTGATGAAGACACGCCCGAGGCGCTGATCGGGCAACTGCGCCCCGATATCCTGGTCAAAGGCGGTGATTACGACATGCAAACCCTGCCCGAGACCGCACTGGTGCAGTCCTGGGGCGGCCACGCGCTGGCGCTGCCTTTTGTCCAGGGCTATTCCACCACCGCGCTGGTAAAAAAAATCCGCGCTTAACGTTTTTAACGCGCCTGCGCGATCCAGCGCCGCGCGCCTTGCCAACTGCGCCACAGCGACCAGACGCGCCCCAGTGCGCGCAGTGAGTTGCGGGGCTTGAAGGCCACCAGCAGCAGCAACCCACCGGCCAGGTACATCGGATGGCGCCGCAGCCACATGGCCGCGCCCAGCACCCGGTCGCCCAGGTGAAAAGCGGGTTGGAGTTGCTGCAGCTGGGCACGGGCTTGGGCGCGCAAACCGGCGCTGCGCAGCAGCAAGCGGTTTTGGCGGGCTTGTAAGTCAGCGCTGCGCATGGATGTCAGTGCGGTGGCGGCACACCGGCTTCGCGGTCACGGCGCAGCTCGGCAACACTGTCACGGAATACGCCCCCCGGCTGGTGCAGGCGGCGGCGCGCCTGGGCCAGCAACACCGCTCCGCTGCCTAGGAGCAGCACGGTCAGGCCCGCGGCGGCGGCCAAGCGGTAGCCGTCCCACAGCAGGAGTAGCAAAGTACCGCACAACACGACCAGCCCCAGCGCCAGAAAAACCAGGGCCAGTGCGGCCAGCCACAAGGTGTCGAACCAGCGGCGTTTTTCCAACTCCAGCTCGGTATTGATCAGTTCCAGCCGGACCTGGGCAATTTCCAGCAGCGTCCCTAGCAACTGGCGCAGCGAGTTCAGCAATCCGCCGGATTGAGCGGGTTCCATTGGCTTGGGTGCGCTCAGGGTTTAGCGGCGGCTGATCAGCACGCCAAGCAACAAGCCTGCGCCAGCCGCGATCGCCACGGATTTCCAGGGGTTCTCGTGCACGAAATGGTCGGTGGCGTGGGCTGCGGCTTTGGCGCTTTGAAAGGCGTTGTCTTGCAGGGCTTGCAGTTCTTCCTTGGCTTTGCCGAGGCGTGCGCTCACGCGTTCGCGCACCGCCTGCGCTTCTTCGCCGACCTGGTCGGCGGTCATGCGCAGCAGGACCTGGGCGTCTTCGATGACCACATGCAGGTCGTGCATCAGCTTGGCTTTTTGTTCGGCGTCTATGGCAATCATGGGATCCTCCTTGAATAGAAGTCCCACTGTAGCCATAAATGGTGAAAGCCGGCTTGATATGGGTCAACCGGGGTGCTACCCCCTCGCGCGCTCAGCTATGCGCCGCGAAATCCTGGGCGGTCACCTCAATCGGCTGGCCGTGCGGGGTGCGGGCGGCGGCAGCTTCCCAAGCGTGCTCAAAGCGGTGAATTTGCTGCGCCGTGCCCAAGCCCTGGGCCAGCACGATCTGCTCCAGCGCGTCGACCCAGTGCTGGTAGTAGGTGCTGCCGTCGTCTGCAGTGCCCGCCGCCCGGGCTTGTGCGATGGTCTGGCTCAGGGCATGGGCCCATTGGGGCCAGGTAAACGCGCCCCGCGCGTGCAACTGCACCGTCATGGCAAAGGCCTGCGCCTGCCAGGGTTCGCCAAATACCGGGGCACCGTTCTCGCCCGGTGGCAGGGGCAGGCCGTGACGGCATTGGGCCGCGATCTCGGCCAGCGTGGCGCGTGGGTCGCTCATGAACTGGCCTCGAGGTAGGGTTCCCAGGCGTCCACACTCACCTGCAGGCCATTCGAAGCCGCGCTTCCCCACAAGTCCTGCCCGTTAAAGACCACGGTGTACAGCCAGTGCGCATCGTCCACAAACGGCGGCAGCGGCCGGCTCACCCGGGTATCGGGGAACACGTGCGCGCCGTGGATGCGCTCAATCGTGCCGGTGTGGCCGCGCACGTAGCGTGGCAACCGGGTGTGGCCGGTGGGGTGTATTTGCCGTGCCCGCACCCGCTGCCCGACGGCAAAACGCGCGGGGCCGGGTGCGTCGCGGCTGCTCGCGGTACCGCGCGCCAGGGCGGCGGCGGTTTGCGCGCCGTCGAGCCGGCGCACGCCCGTACACGGTGCGGTCTCGCTGCATCCGGTTTGCAGTTCCGCCGCACCGACCATGCCGCGTGACAGCATCAGCTGCTCCAGGCCCGCCAACCAGATGGCGTAGTAGCTGCTGCCCAGGTATTGCGCGGGCGGCAGCGATTCGCGGGCGCTACGGGACAGATCGATATTCCATTGGCCGCACGCACCCATGGCCACGGTAATGGCCAAGGCCTTGCGCTCCCATGCCGCATGGAACAGGGGCTCATCGACTTCCGGGCGCACCGGACCAAAGCCCTGCATGCCGCCCATGTCGTGTACGCCGTTCATGCTGGCGCTCCAACAGGCGCAGTGGGTGACAGCGCCAAGCCGGTGCCGATCATGCTGTCGCGGGTGACCAGTGTGGCGAGTTGCTCCTGCGTCCAGCCCTCGGTCCCGCTGGGGCGCATGGGAATCACCAGGTAGCGGACTTCGGCGGTCGAATCCCAGACGCGAAAGCCGACCTCCTCGGCCAGGCGCACCCCGAAATCGGCCAGCACGCCGCGCGGGTCCATCACCGCTTTGCTGCGGTAGGGCGCACTTTTGTACCAAACCGGCGGCAAACCGAGCACCGGCCAGGGGTAGCAGCTGCACAGTGTGCAGACCACCATGTGGTGGGTCTGCGGTGTATTGGCCACGGCCACCATGTGTTCGCCCTGGCGTCCCGTGTAGCCCATGGAGGCGATGGCCGCCGTGGCGTCGCGCAGCAGCCAGTCGAAAAAGTCCGGCTCGCTCCAGGCCCGCGCGACCACCCGTGCGCCGTTGTGCGGCCCCACCTGGTGTTCATAGGTTTCGATGATCACGTCCAGCGCCGCCGGGTCGAGGTAGCCTTTCTCCACCAGCAGGCTTTGCAGCGCCCGCACGCGGATGTCCATGTCGCCTAGGTGCGAGTGCGCGTGGGAATGGTCGTGGTCGTGGGTGTGCGGGTCCTGGCTCATGGGCGCATGATAGTGAGCCCTGGCGCATACTCGCCGCCCATGTCCCGTACCTACTCGCTCAGCGACTTTGATTTCGCCTTGCCCGAGCAACTCATCGCCCAGCAGCCCGCGCCCCAGCGCAGTGGCGCGCGCCTGTTGGACGCCAGCGGTGTCCACGCGGTGGACCGCATCTTTCACGAATTCCCCAGCCTGCTGCGCGCGGGCGACCTGCTGGTGTTCAACGACACCAAGGTGCTCAACGCCCGCCTCTTCGGCGAAAAAGCCACCGGCGGCAAGTTGGAGCTGCTAATCGAGCGCGTGCTGGGCGGCAACCAGGTGGCCGCGCATTTGCGCGTGAGCAAAAAGCCTGCCGTAGGCGAAACCGTGTCGCTGCACAGCGCGCCCGGCCACGCCGACGGCTTGCGCGCCACGCTTTTGGGGCGCTGGCCTGACGCGCAAGGCCCGCTGTTTCGCTTTGTGCTGTCCAACGACGCGGGCGACGACCCCTACACCTTGATGGCGCTTCACGGCCATATGCCGCTGCCCCCCTATATCGCGCGCCAGCAAGACGGCGCGGACCCGGACGCCGCGCAAGACGCGCAGCGCTACCAAACCGTGTTCGCCAAAAACCCCGGTGCGGTGGCCGCGCCCACGGCTGCGCTGCACTTTGACGCCGCCTTGCTGGCGCAGCTAGACGCCATGGGCGTGCAGCGCGCGCATGTGACGCTGCATGTAGGCGCAGGCACCTTCCAGCCCGTCAAAACCGAAAACCTGGCCGAGCACCGCATGCACAGCGAGTGGTACGAGGTGCCCCAAGCGACGCAAGAGGCAATAGCCGCCTGCAAGGCGCGCGGCGGCCGCGTGGTGGCTGTGGGCACCACCACCGTGCGCACGCTGGAAAGCTGGGCCGCTACGGGTGTGGCCAGCGGTGACACCACGATCTTCATCACGCCGGGTTTTGAATTCAAGCTGATCGACCTGCTGGTGACCAATTTCCACTTGCCTAAATCCAGCCTGATGATGCTGGTGAGCGCTTTTGCGGGATACGCGCGCATTCGCGCGCTGTACCAGCATGCGATTGCCAGTGAATATCGGTTTTTTAGCTATGGCGACGCGATGCTGCTGGCGCGCGCGGACACGGTGGCCGCTGCGTCTTAAGTCTTGGCGCAGTAGCGCACGCCGTCCAGCCCCTGGTAGTCCACGTCTTGCGTCCAGAACGTGGCGTCAAATTCGCGCGCCATGGCGTACATCGCTGCATCTGCCATGGCCAGTTTGTGGCGCGCGGCGATCTGGGCGGCGGCCACGGCGCGCGCGTCGGTCAGGTCCAGCACGCGGCCCAGGCGCATCACGTCCAGGCAGCGCTTCACCAGGCTGGCGTCCAGGCTGCGGCTGAGCACCCGGTGGACTTCGAAGAGGGCGATGGTGGGTACCAGCAGGTGATGGCGGTCTTCAATCACGGGCTTGAAGACGGGCCCGTTGGCACCGGCCCGGAAGAACTCAATCCAGCCTGAGGAATCGACAACGTTCATTTAAAACTCCCGGTCCGGCTCTTTTTCGGGCTCAATATCACCCAAGTCGTAACCTTTAAGCATGCCGTAATAGGCGCTCATGGGCAGCTCTGGCTTGATCACCAGCTCGTTGCCACGCAGCTCAAAATGGATGTGCGAGCCCGCCGTGATGCCGAGTTTGGCGCGCATGGCCGCAGGCAGCGTGACCTGGCCTTTGCTGGACACAATGGCTTCAACTTCTGCAATGCCTGACATGGGAAACCTCCTTCATTCGAGATAAGTAAAGAAAAGTATAAAGTAAAGCGCATGAATAAGTAAGACGCCCATGAAAAGTAAAATCTTGCCATGCTGAAATTTGATCTCCTGCAATCCGACCCCGCATCCGCCGACGGCAGCTACCTGGGCAGCCACGCCCGCCGGGGCCGCCTGACGCTCAACCACGGGGTGGTGGAGACGCCGATTTTTATGCCGGTGGGCACCTACGGCACGGTCAAGGGCGTGATGCCGCGCAGCCTGCACGACATGGGCGCGCAAATCATTTTGGGCAACACCTTTCACCTGTGGATGCGCCCGGGCCTGGATGTGATTGAAAAGTTTGGCGGCCTGCACGCGTTCGAGAAATGGGACAAGCCCATCCTGACCGACTCGGGCGGCTTTCAGGTCTGGAGCCTGGGCGCCATGCGCAAGATTAGCGAGGAGGGCGTCAAGTTTTCCTCGCCCGTCAATGGCGACAAGCTGTTTTTGACGCCCGAAGTCAGCATGCAAATCCAGACCACGCTGAACTCCGACATCGTGATGCAGTTTGACGAATGCACGCCGTATTTGTCAGTCGAACCCAAAACCAAGGGCCAAATCACCACCGAGCACGAGGCGCGCGCCTCCGTGGAGCTGAGCCTGCGCTGGGCCGCGCGCTGCAAAACCGAGTTTGCGCGGCTGGAGAACCCCAATGCGCTGTTTGGCATCGTGCAAGGCGGCATGTTTGAGCACCTGCGTGACGAGTCGCTCGCAGGTCTGGAGGCCATGGATTTTCCGGGCATCGCTGTGGGCGGTCTGAGCGTGGGCGAGCCCAAGGAGCACATGCTGCGTCTGCTCAAGCATATTGGCCCCAAGTTGCCGACCCACAAACCGCACTACCTCATGGGCGTGGGCACGCCCGACGACCTGATCGCCGGGGTGCAAAACGGCATCGACATGTTTGACTGCGTGATGCCCACGCGCAATGCGCGCAACGGCACGCTGTTCAGCCGCTTTGGCGATCTGAAAATCCGCAACGCCCGCCACAAAAGCGACCCGCAGCCGCTGGACACCACCTGCACTTGCTACGCCTGTGCGGGAAATAGCGGTGTGTCCTGGGACGACGGCGGGCGCGAAGGCTTTAGCCGCGCCTATTTGCACCACCTGGACCGCTGCGGCGAGATGCTCGGCCCCATGCTGGCGAGCATCCACAACCTGCATTACTACGTCAACCTGATGCGCGAAGTCCGTTCCGCGCTCGACGCCGGAACCTTTGGCGGGCTGGTTGCCCGGTTTCACGCGGACCGCGCGCGCGGGGTCTAGCCGTTTTGCTTTGCTACACTGAAGCCCATGTTTATCCACCGCATCAGCATCACAGGTTGTAGTGACCGGGGAGCCTGGCCCTGGCGGACCTGCCCTTGTGTGCCCGCGCAGTGAGACGCCGTTGCTGGCAATGATGGCCCCCTAGGCCGCTTGCCAGTCCGGTTTCGGTAGCGCCCCAAGCGGCACGCCCGGCGGCGGATGCGATCCGCCAAATCCCCCTTCCCTTGTCCCCTTCTGGCGCATAGCTGCCGTTTGGGCGACGCTGAATTTGCAAAGGCCTGGCCACCGTGACCACCGAGACCGAATTTCAAACCCTGGCAGCCCAGGGCTACAACCGCATACCGCTGCTGGCGCAAGCTTTTGCGGACCTGGAAACCCCACTGTCGCTGTACCTCAAGCTCACCGATAACGCGCCATTCACCTTTTTGCTGGAGTCGGTGGTCGGCGGCGAGCGTTTCGGCCGCTACAGCTTTATCGGCTTGCCGGCCCGGACCTTTTTGCGCAGCAGCGGCTTTGGCGCGCAGTCGCGCACCGAGGTGGTGACCGATGGTGCGGTGGTAGAAACCTCGGACCGCAATCCCCTGGACTTCATTGCCGATTACCAAACCCGGTTCAAAGTCGCGCTGCAGCCGGGCTTGCCGCGTTTTTGCGGTGGCTTGGCGGGCTATTTTGGCTACGACGTGGTGCGTTACATCGAGAAAAAGCTGGAGGCCAGCTGCCCGCCTGATGAATTGCATTGCCCGGATATTCTGCTGTTGCAATGCGAAGAACTGGCGGTGATCGACAACCTATCGGGCAAGCTGCATTTGATGGTGTACGTGGACCCGGCAGCGCCGGATGCCTACGCCCGCGGGACCGCGCGGCTGGCCGCGCTCAAAGCGCAACTCAGCCAGGCGGTGCGGGTGCCGCAGGTGGTGCCCGGCCCGGCGCAGCCCGCCCAGCGCGACTTTGCCAAGGCCGATTACCTGGCCGCCGTCTTGCGCGCCAAAGACCTGATTGCCGGGGGCGACTTCATGCAGGTGCAAGTGGGGCAGCGCATCAAAAAGCCCTACACCGCTGCGCCCCTGAGTCTGTACCGCGCGCTGCGTTCGCTCAATCCCAGCCCCTATATGTATTACTACAACTTCAGCGGTGCCAGCGCCGACGCCAGCGCGGACTTCCACGTGGTCGGTGCCAGCCCCGAGATTCTGGTGCGCCAGGAGTCGGTGAGCGCGGTGGATGGTCCGGCCACCAAAGTCACCATTCGCCCATTGGCCGGAACCCGCCCACGCGGCGCGACGCCGGAGTTGGACCTGGCCGCCGAAGCAGAGCTGGTGGGTGACCCTAAAGAGCGCGCCGAACACGTGATGCTGATTGACTTGGCGCGCAACGACATCGGACGCATCGCCCAAACCG
>Ga0209400_1002515_pt1 | contig 13836 bp, 10 predicted proteins | sample M_130807_EF_Meta_FD_187313 | JGI IMG/M metagenome (GOLD analysis project Ga0209400, IMG submission 187313) | Freshwater microbial communities from Lake Montjoie, Canada to study carbon cycling - M_130807_EF_MetaG (SPAdes) (version 2) | ecosystem: Environmental > Aquatic > Freshwater > Lake... | reverse complement strand
CGCTGATAGAGTTATATCTGATATCGCATGGTGCCTAACCTTAACTGTATAATTCAAAAGAGCTCTAGTACTAAAAATTTTATGAGTTTTAGATGTTATTTCATTTATTATTTGTACTCGATATAAACATAGATGTTTTAAGATCATCTAAAATTTAAAAACACGCTCGGTTATTGCTCGATAAACCCTTAATCACCTATTATTTTATCAATAAATTCAACAATTCTTGATTCATAATCTAATTCGAATTTCGGAAATATGTTTTGAAAACTATTTCCAATCTTGTAGGAGCTACTCGGTATACCTTTTTCAAGAAAACCAAGCAAACTTTCTAAATTTTTCGAAGTAGTTAAATACTTCAGAGTGTTCAAATTTTGAAAGTGGTGCCAATTAAATAAGTCGCAAGGGTGCGCTCTATATCGCTTATCATCTGGAATAAAAAAAATTGTAGGCACTCTAGCAACAATTACTTCCAAAATCATGCTAGTTGGTAAGCAAATTATCCCATCGTAATCCGTTATATCTAAGTCTTTGGAAGTATTCACTATGATACCCTTCTTCTCTAATTCGAAAATTTTAATTTTCTTGGAGCTAGAACTGGAGAGAGGGTGGGGTCTATAAGTAATTGAACTGTAATATGTGTTTTTTGTCTCCAGGAAATTATTAATTTCTAAAAGTATCTCTGCTTCTGCAAATTTGTTGAACATACCAATAAATAATAATTTTCGATTACTACTTATACTATCTGAGTAACTTGAGTTGTACTTTGAATAAGAGTTATCAGCAAGTTTGGAACCCAAAACGAACATTTTATCCCGTTTGAAATTAGATATTTCATAAATTTCATCAATTTGATCTCGGTTCCATGCCCCCACAAAATCAAATAAATTAGGGATAAATAATTTTGTTGAAGCATTATCCCAACTATAAACCACAAAAACATATTTAGTATTTTTCCTCTTTTTCATAATATTTAATAAAAAGAAAATAGCGTTGTTACCGTTATCTAACAAAAACAATATGTCGGGCTTAATAAATTCAAGTAAATTCTCAAAAATCTTAACTTCTTTAACACGAATTCCAAGAATGTAAAGAAAGAAAGTTCTAGAAAAATGTAGACTTCCTAAAATAAATACTACTAAGTGCAATAAAGTTTTAAATCTCAGCATATGCCTTATAACTAACTTGAAAGTTCGAAAATCTACAGTTTTGTATTGGCTAAAAAGTATCATTCTAATTCTAGTTTTAAATGAGTAAGACTTACGGTAGTTTTTACCTGTCATAAATGTTACTAAAATTTGTGCCCGAAAATTGAGCTTTGCGTTACTCAATAACGTATCTAGAACAACATTAAATGGGACATCACGTTTATCAAAACACTCTGAGATTAAATGTGCACATTCAATTTTAAAAATTCGTTTATTCAATTGATCAAATTTAAGTGCCTTTATTTTTTCTGCCATAGGTGGGTGACCGCCCATAATAAGTACTTTTTTCATGACGCTATTATATTAATAAATTAGTGGCGGGGTGAATATTCTTGAGAAATTAGCTACTTATTTTTTCCCAGGCGTTAAAATCAAATGGCTTTCCAAAATATTCTAAAAGCTGTAATTGTTTTTTTGATTCATTCTCATATTCCGTTTTGAAAGACAAATTCAGCAAAGCTTCTGTCAAATGTTTTGTACTATTGCAACTATCAAAGTCAATCACATGAAAGTATTTTTCTAAATCCCGAGAGTATGAAAAATCATAACTTCTTTTTGTATCTATAAATCTTCTAGATTTTTTTGAACAGACAAATAACACTGGGTTTAGATGAAAAGCTGCCTCTAGGCCAGCGGTGGTTGATTCAGATATCACTAAATCTACATTAGTTAAATCAGACATAAGAGTAGTCCCTTCAGAAATTTTAAAGGTGACTCGAAATTGTCTTGTATCAATGTCCAGTTTAGTACTCTCAATCCCATCCAGTGTTTGTTTTTTAAGCGGATATTTTCTATATACTATTTCTACAAAAGATAAATTAAATCCCTTAATTAGAGGCATGACATCAAGTATTGTATTCAGAATATAATTAACATCTTCTAAGAAATAGCCTTCTAAATATACAATTTTAAACTTTGTTTTCAATTCAGGTTGGATAATGGCGGTAGTACTTGTAATTTCTCTTTTACTCACAGCATTCGTAATTCTATAGCTCCCGATGATTTTCGTCTTTGTTACTAATTCTGGGTAGAATTCAGTTACTTCTTTGAAATGCTGATTCGACCAAACAAGTAATTCTGTCAAATTGGTTGGTATTGATATTGATGTTGAAATATTATCCCAGCTTTCAGGAAGCACGTAAGTAGAGATATCAAGTGCATCACATGCATCAATTAGATCATAAATAGTTAAGTCTGAAAATGTAGTGAATATAAAGACTTTATCAATTTCAAGAGATTTTAAAATTTCAAAAAAAGAATTCGTATTATTAGATTTTATTATCTGATCGCGCCGTAATATTTTTAATATTTGTACGGAATCTTTGTTGTAAATTTTGAAAAGCACAAGTAAATTTATTGAAATTAATTTACGTATTGCATTTTTAAATGCAAGAATAAAAGACTTTATATTATATATTTTGCTTGGGCCTAAGAAATTAACTCTTAAATATTTATTCAAAGATTTATTCCTTTGAGTAATGAGGTTACACAATAACAAGTAATCAAAAAAAATGGTCTGATCATCATTAGTAGTTGATTTTCTATAAAGTTTCTTTTTTTTAATCGATTCAAACTTTTCCGATAAATTATCTGGCAAAAGGAGTATAAATTTGTCGTTGACGATTTTTTCAAACAAACCATATGAGATTAAATTAATCAAAGGTTTTTCTTGACCAAAATATATCAAACATTTACTCATTAAAAAATCTTACTACAAATTAGAAGGTAAGAGCTTATTTTAGGATAACAACTTACTAAAATCTTTTTTATCAATCTATTTTTGGTAGGATACGGTATAATAATAAAGTAACCCATACAGCAAGAAGGTTCCCAAGTAAAACATAAATAATTCTTTCACTTTTGTAAGGTGTATAATTTTAACTCATGATGAAAATAGGTTTTATAGCTTCTGCTAACGGGCTTGGACATGTGCGTAGATTAATTAGTATTGCGTTAAAGTTTCAAGAATTGAAAGCAACATGCATTTTTCTCCTGCCATGTCAATTGCCAATAGATTCTGCAATACCCAAAATACTTTCAGATTTCCATCTAAATTCTAAGGTAATTTGCTCAATGGACTATATAGACGGTCCTTTTACAAAATTTCGGGGACATGAAAATTGTGAATCATTTTTTAAGTCAAATAAACTTAATTATTTTGATGCTTTGATAAGTGACACAGTGTTGATTGATTCTGGAGAAAGTTCAATTAAAAAAATCTTAATTGCACAGTTTTTATGGGAAGAAAATTCTCGAACTACTTTATTATTAGAATCATACCGAAAAATTTTTGGTTTTAATTTCTTTACTCAAGACTACATGTTAAAATTTTCAAATTTTAGTTCAGTTCCTCTACTCGACTATTGGAATTTATTGGCTTACTCAAAAAAGTCATCTTCTCATCAAATTTGTATAGCAAATAGTGGGGCAGTTGATGTCTTGAATTACTTGCCTTCTGAAATTTTATCTCAGCATTATCCAATTATTTATGGACTAGATAAATATTTAAAGATTAATACCAAACCTTTGGCTGTTATTTGCAGACCCGGGTTAGGCGCAATACTTGAGTGTTTAAGTTCTGGAATTACTCCAATCTTAATTGAAAGTACTGATTTTGAATTGAATAATAACTTACAAATATGTGTCAACAATAATTGGGCGGTAGCTCTTAAAGATTTTTTAAACATACCTTTTTCTCATCGGCTAGAGTATTTGATAAATTTTGAACAAAGAAGTAACCCCCCCGTATTTATCCAAAGCGGCACTTACGTTCAAGACTACCTTCTACCTGCGCTAGGCTATTAACATGAATTACGTAAAGCTAGATTCTTCAGTAAAAGATGTTATTCATGCGATGAAGTATGATCCTATTTCAAAACTACCTAGTGGATTTGCGATAGTCGTAGATGAGAATGAGAAAGTACTAGGAGTTATATCTGACTCTGATATTAGAAAGCAAATCGTTTTACCAGGGAAAAATCCCTTAGACCTAAATGCTAAATCTCTAATGCGTTCTGATTTTTTCTTTCTTTATGATTTCGAACTAGAAAATAAGAATTTTTCAAGGTTAACTTCCTTGGCGATGGCTAGAAAAATTGATGTTAAAACTTCAATTCAGTTTATCCCAATTCTTGATAGTGAAATGAAGATTGTGAGAGTTTTGCATATAACAGATTTAATCCAAGTATGGGAGAATTCTGAAGAATCAATAATTATATTTGGTCTTGGATTTGTTGGCTTAACTTTTGCGTTAAGTTTGGCTGAAAAAGGCAAATTAGTAATTGGTGTAGACTCTGATGTAACTAATATAAATGATCTAAATGAATTAAACCCTAGAATTTATGAACCTGAAATTGATGGAATACTGAAAAATACTTTAGGATCAACTTTTAAGATATTTGATACAAATAGCTACTTAGCTAAAGATTTTGGGACTAGTCCAGCAGTTTACATCGTCTGCGTCGGTACACCAATTCACTCGGGAGAAATAGTTACTAGTCAAATAGAGAAATCAATAGATTCAATTATAAAAAAAAAAATTCAATTCCAAACAATATCATATCTTAATTCTCCAAATGAATATTATTTTAGTTTATTTAAAAAACTAAGTAGTAAAAAAGAATTATTAGAAATTGGCGCTGGTACAGGTGAAAATACAAATAAACTTTTACAGATGAATTTTAATGTGCATGCCATTGACATATCTGCTAAGTCAGTGGAGGCTATGAATATAATATTTTCTAAATATAAAAATTTTTCTTCAAAAGTTGCTGATATGGAAAAACTTCCATTTGATAATGAAAGTTTTGATATTATCTGTTCGGCTAATAGTCTTAGTTACGGTAATCATAATTTAGTAATGGATGAGTGTTATCGTGTTCTTAAAAAAAAAGGTTATATGATTATTATGGACTCACTAAATAATAATATTATCTTTAAATTAAATAGATATTTAAAATATCTTGCAGGGCATAGAACTAAAAGCACTATTGATCGCATCCCTGATATAAATTTAATCGATCGATATATAGAAAAATTTGGTTATGGAAAAGTGAGGTATTTTGGATCTATTACTTGGGCTTTTCCATTTTTAAGCAAAATAATGTCTGAAATATTTATAAAAAAATTTTCTAACTGGATTGATAGAAAATTGAATGTAAAAAAATCTGCTTTTAAATTTGTGCTAATATTAAAAAAATAAATAAATGTTAAACAAATTATTTAGTCCAACAGAATTTAACGATCTTATATCAATTAAAGGTCAGGATATTAAAAATATAAAAAAATTTTTACATTTGATGCTTCTTATCAGAAAAACAGAACAGCTGTTGGCTTCCGCGAAAAAAAGTGGGATAATTCGTGGTCCTGTACATCTTGGCGTAGGTCAGGAAGCAATTGCAGTTGGGATATCGCAAAATTTAAAAAAAACCGACAGAGTTTTTGGTGGTCATCGATCTCACGCACATTTATTGACACTAAACGCAGATTTTTATCGATTATTCGCTGAAGTGCTAGGGAAAGAAACAGGTTTTTCTAAAGGCATGGGGGGATCTATGCATTTATTTGATCAATCCAATGGTTTTTACGGCTCAACACCAATAGTGGCTGGTACGATTTCACTTGCAGTCGGCGCAGCTTTAGCAGCAAAATTGCAAAACTCAAAAGATATTGGCGTATCGTATATCGGTGATGGCGCTGTTGAAGAAGGAGTTGTCCATGAATGCTTTAATTTAGCAAAAGTTTTAAAATTGCCAGTATTATTCGTAATTGAAAATAATTTATTTGCAAGTCATATGCATATTTCACTTCGTCAACCAAGCGAAACCACCTCAAGATTTGCAGAAGCTAATTGCATGCCTTATAAATTACTAGATGGAAATGATGTTGTTACAGTTTTTCAAAATTCTAAAGAGTTGATAGATAATTTACGTAACGGTGGCGGACCTGCGATTTTAGAGCTTATAACTTATAGATGGTATGGTCATGTGGATTGGCGTGAAGATATTGATGTAGGTGTTGCTAGGTCCATGGAGGATATTAAAAATTGGAAAGCAAGAGATCCCATTCATCGATTATCACAATCTATGATTCATTCTAAAATTTGGACAAAGGAAGAGGAGAATGAATTAAGTAATAAAATTGATACTGAAATTCAAATTGCTTGGGATAAAGCTATGAATGATCCTTATCCGTCCAAAGATTCAATTTTAAAATTTGTATATTCAAACAATTAATTAAATGAAAACTCAAAAATATAATTACGGAACGGCTATTTTATCAGCTTTTGAATATCTATTAGAAAATTATAAAGAAACATTTGTTATCGGACAAGGTTTGTGGAGCCCTTGGTATGTTGGTAATTCAATGACCGATCTAGATAAAAAATTTGGCAAAGATAGAGTGATTGATACACCTGTCTCTGAATCTGCAACCACCGGAGCTGCAGTAGGAGCTTCATTAGCTGGTATGAAGCCAATCGTTGTTCATCCTCGAATGGATTTTATGTTATATGCAATGGATGCCATTGTTAATCAGGCAGCTAAGTGGTCACATATGTTTGGCGGACAAGCTCATCCAGGGGTGACAATAAGAAGTATAATTAACAGAGGTGGAGAGCAAGGCGCACAACATTCGCAAGCGCTGCATGCTTGGTTTGCGCATGTACCAGGTTTACGAGTAGTGATGCCATCAACTGTTGCAGATGCCAGAGATTTACTTATAGCCTCGGTTCTTTGTAAAGATCCAGTAATTTATATAGATGATAGATGGTTATATGAGCAGGAAGCTTATTTACCTCCAATAGTAGAGCTTGATCTTAAAGATCAAAAACCTCAGATCAGTTTAGAAGGAACGGATGTAACTATTGTAGCCTCTGGTCACTCTTCATATTTAGTAAGAAAAGCTGGTGAAAAATTAAAAACTCTAAATATTTCTCCTGAAATTATAGATGTGAGAATATTAAACCCTTTATATATTTACGATATTATAAAATCAGTAAAAAAAACTAGAAAATTAGTGGTGGTTGATCCTGGGTCGATATCATCCGGATTTTCAGCTGAGTTAATTGCTAAAGTGGTTGAAAATATAGAGGTAAATTGCTTAACAAGTCCTCCAGTAAGAATTGCTTTACCAGACGCACCAGCGCCTTCGGCAAGTACTCTTGAAAAAGAATATTACACTTCAGTTGAAGATATTGTTACAAAAGTTCAAAAATTATTTTAAAATAAATAATAAAAGAATTTAATTATGAAAAAAATCTTTTTTTGAATGCCCTAGAGCATAGAATGATTACAAAAAATATTATATTTCTATAATTGATGAAAAAGTTTTTAAAATTATTATTTTTTTATTAAAAAATTTTAAATTTTATTGTTATACTTTAGCATAACATATACTTTTATAAACTAAAATATAGAATCAATTAAAAAGAAATTACAAACTATACAAAAAATTTACGACTGTTAAAGACAGATTGAATTCTAATTTAAGAACCGAGAAATTTTTAAGACAAAATCTTATTGCGATGATCAACTTAAATGCAAAAACCTATCAAAGAGGTCTTGCCTGGAAAGCTTAGTCTCCAGGAAGAAGTTGCAGTTTTGAATCCCGTCGGGTGTGCCAATAAAATCAATAGGCTTCTTATAAACTAGTATAAATCTGAAAATCGTTAGGAAGAAATTTAGGTGGAATTACTTTACAAAAAGTAGTTTATTGTGTGTCAACTTCGTTCCCTCGTCATAAAGATGAGCCAGAAACTCTTTTAAGCAATACCCTTAATTAGTCCATCTTGTCCTGATGAGTTGCAGTTAGATGGAAAATTAAACACTTATAATTCTTTTTTATGAACCGTATAAAGTCCTAACCAGCCGGTAGGCCTTCCAATCAAACTAAAACTCAATTTAAATAATAAACCGGTAAACATGTTTAATGAAACTTGGAAAATATTTAATCCACCAAGCATATTAGATCTATTGAAGTATAAAAACCTGTAGGGCATACGCCTGAAATGGCAATCAGTCATATCAAGGTAAAACTCTGAAATTCTTTGAACTTGCTGGGACTTTCTGGAAAAAAAATGCCCCAAACCGTTTGGTTGGTAGGGTTTTACATGGTCAAAATCGTCATAAAATATCTCGCTAAACAAAGGAGTAATAATCAAAAGTTGCCCACCTTTCTTTAATTTTTGAAAATAGCCTTCCAAAAACGTTATTAATTCGGAATATTGAAAGTGTTCAATAATATGAGACATAAATAATAAATCAAATTTTTGCTCACCAAAAGATTTGTCAAATTCATCTAAAGAAACAACATTGAGACCGCTGTTTTTCCCAGAACTTGCAATTTCTTTATTTATTTCCACGCCGATAACATTTTCAAAACCAAGTTCATTTAAAAACCGTATCTTTTCCCCAAATCCACAGCCAACATCTAATATTTTTGCTTTTTTATCTACTCCTTTTAATATTTTCTTTAACTTCTGACCTTCATTATCAGCTTCCAGTAAATACTTAGCTAATTTTCTAATCATTACAAATAATAGAATATCAGGCTTTAAAAGTCCACCACACAAGTATTCTTAAAAAGAAAAGAATGTTGCACTTCAGTTGAAGATATTGTTATAAAAGTTCAAAAATTGTTTTAAAATAAACAATAAAAGAATTTAAATATGAAAAAAATCCTTTTTTTTGAATACCCTAGATTATGGACTGATTACAAAAGGGAGTATATTTCAATTATTGATCAAGTATCTTCAACAGGAGGTTTTATATTACAAAAAGCTTTAAGTGATTTTGAGATTGAATTAGCTAAATTTACAGGTGCAAATTATTCTGTGGGCGTTGGTAATGCAACAGATGCCATGGAAATTTTTTTAGAAGCAATCGGTCTAAAAAAGGGGGATGAAATTATTATCTCATCACATACAATGTTAGCAACAGCTTCTGCTATTAGAGTTGCCGGAGGAGTTCCTGTTCCAGTTGATATTGGTGATGATAATTTAATTTGCCCAAAGTCAATAGAGGAAAGCATTACATCAAATACGGTAGGCATAATGCCAACCCAATTAAACGGCAGGGTATGCGATATGGATCCCATTATTAATATTGCAAATAAACATGGCTTATTTATTGTTGAGGATGCAGCACAAGGATTAGGCGCACGATATAAAGGAAAACATGCTGGCACTTTTGGATTAGCATCGTGTATTAGTTTTTTTCCAGCAAAAGTTCTTGGCTGTTTTGGAGATGCTGGAGCAGTATTAGTTAATGATAAGAATTTATATCATAAAATTTACCAATTACATGATCATGGACGGGATATTGATGGTGAAGTCAAAAGATGGGGCAGAAACTCAAGACTTGATAATTTGCAGGCCGCTATTTTGGACCATAAATTAAAAATTTATAATAAAGTTATCGAGAGAAGAAGAGCAGTAGCGCAAATGTATCAAGACCAATTAGGGGGATTGGATGAATTAAAGCTTCCGCCACCTCCAAGCAATACCTCTAATCATTTTGACGTTTATCAAAATTATGAATTAATCGCCGATAATAGAGATGAATTAAAAAAGTATTTGAGTGAAAAAAATATAGGCACCCTTATTCAGTGGGGTGGCAAAGGCATCCATCAATTTGAGCAATTGGGTTTTACTCAGAAGTTATCCAATACAGATAAATTTTTTAAGCAGTGTATAATGTTGCCAATGAATATTTTTATCAGTAATTCAGATATTGAATACATTTGTGAGGCTGTAAAATCTTTTTACCAAAAATGATAAAAAGATTATTGGATATTGTAATATCCTTGATTGGATTAATATGTTTTTCTCCAATTTTATTGTTTGCTTCAATTTTAGTATGGAGTAATGATAAAAAATCACCTTTTTATATTCCACCAAGAGTTGGAAAAAAAGGTAAAATATTTTACATGGTAAAATTAAGATCCATGGTAGTGAATGCTGATAAAACAGGCGTAGACTCAACTAGTAATAATGATCTACGCATTACTTCCGTTGGTCAAAAAATAAGAAAATATAAATTAGATGAATTGACCCAACTATGGAATGTATTCTTAGGCGACATGAGCGTTGTTGGTCCAAGACCTAATGTAAAAGCTGAAGTCGATTTATATACCGATGTTGAAAAAGAGTTGCTTTCGATAAAACCAGGAATTACTGATTTTTCATCCATTGTGTTTTCTGATGAAGGAAAAATTCTTGAAGATAAAAAGGATCCAGATCTTGCATATCATCAATTGATTAGGCCTTGGAAGAGTAGATTAGGTCTAATTTATATAAAACATCGGTCAATTACATTAGATTTTGAAATTATTATATACACTTTAATTGCTTTGATTTCAAAACGTACAGCTCTTAATTGGGTAAGTAAAAAACTTGAAAAGTTTCGCGTCGATAAGGATCTAGTAAATATTTCAAAAAGAGAAATTGAACTTTTTCCATATCCTCCCCCAGGAGCGCATTATGTAATTACTTCAAGAAAATAAGAATAAATGAATTATTTAAAAAAAATAAATATAAATTTTTTAATAGCTTTAATAATTCCTTTTCTAATCTGGGGGCCATTTTTTCCTGATCTTATTTTAAGCTTGTCTTCCTTACTATTTTTAATTTATTTATTTAAAAAAAAAAATTTTAATTATTTTAATAAAAAGCCCATAATTATTTTTTTTGTTTTTTGCATTTATTGTATTTTAATTAGCCTTTTTTCTGCAAATAATACTTTGTTTAGTTTACAAAGCTCCCTATTTTATTTCAGAATTGGTATATTTGCATGTTTAATTTGGTTCTTAATAGAACGAGATAAAAAAATATTAAGTTATTTTTATTATGTATTAATTATTTGTTTTTCTGCATTAATTGTTGATGGTTATATTCAATTTTTTTTTGGAACTAATATTATAGGTTTACCTAAGTCAGGTAGCCGTATTTCATCCTTTTTTGGAGATGAATTAATTATGGGTTCTTATCTTTCAAGGCTGTCTCCTTTTTTATTTGCTTTATTCTTTTTGAAAAAGAAAACAAAATTAGAATTGAACTTTATAAGTATATATTTTTTTTTATTAACTGGCTTAATTTTTATTTCAGGTGAAAGAGCTTCCTTTTTTTTGTACAGTTTGTCATTAATATTTATAATAATTTTTATCGAGAAGCTGAAAAAATTTAAAATTATAATATTAGCTCTTTATTTATTTTTGATTGCAGTCATCTCTCTTAATTTTCATGAAGTTCGTAATCGTATGATACAAAGTACTGTAAACAGTTTTAGTAAATCTATTTTACCCTCAGGTCATGAAAGTTTAATAAAAACGTCTTATAAAATGTTCGTTGATAAACCTATTTTTGGACATGGTCCTAAAATGTTCAGAGTGCTTTGCAAGGAAGAAAAATATATATATAGAATTGATAGTTGTGAAAATCACCCTCATAATTTTTATGTCCAATTATTAGTTGAGACTGGAATTATCGGATTTAGCTTTTTATTTAGTGCTTTTGCTTATGTTTGGTATTGTGCTTATAGACAATTTAAAAGTATTGTCCTGAGACAAAAGAGGTATTTAACGGATTATCAGGTCTGTTTGTTAGCTGGAATATTAATAACCGTTTGGCCATTAACTACCAATGGCAACTTTTTTCACAATTGGTTGATGATAGTTTATAGTTTGCCTGTGGGATTTTATCTTCACTCTATTTATGGTAAAAATAGAAAAAGTATTTCTTTCTAATTTTCTTTATTTTTAAAAACTATAAAGTTAAAATAAATTTATTTTATTATCATTATGTTAGTTAAAATTCGTATAGTTGCAAAAAGTATCTTAAATCTCCCACGTTTTGCAAAGCAGATTGTTGCTATAATTTTCGATTTAAGCTTGTGCGTTTTATGTACCTGGTTTGCATTTTATCTTCGGTTAGATCAGTTAATTTCAATTCGAGGGGCACCCTTAACGGCTGCGATGGTATCTGTGGCTTTGGCACTGCCTGTCTTTTGGTTACTTGGATTATATAAGACTATTTTTAGGTATTCAGGTTTAAGCATAATGTTTTCAGTGTCCATCGCTTTATTAGTTTATGGATTGTTATATTTTTCCGTTTTTGGAATTTATGGGGTTGCAGGTATCCCAAGATCTATCGGCGTCCTTCAGCCTATGTCATTATTTTTTGCAGTTGTAAGTTCAAGATTATTTGCAAAATATTTACTTGGTGATAATTATTTTTTTAAAAACAAATCTCAGTTTTTAAAAAAAACATTAGTCTATGGAGCTGGTAGCGCTGGTCGACAGTTAGTGTCTGCTTTAGCAAATAGCAATGAATTAAAGGTAGTTGGTTTTTTAGATGACGATGACCGAATTCATGGTCAGGTTTTGCAAGGTCAAGAGATCTACTCACCTTTAAAAATTGCTGATTTAATAAATTTAAAAGAAGCACAATTAGTTTTGCTTGCGCTCCCATCTATCTCTAGATCTAGAAGAAATGAGATCTTAAGGAATTTAAGTAATTACTCATTGCAAGTGCAAACTCTGCCAACGTTTGCAGATATTATTCAAGGAAGAGTAAGTTTATCCGATATTAAAGATTTAGATGTGGATGATATTTTAAACCGTGTTCAGGTTTTGCCAAATACTAAATTATTAAGTAAAAATATAACTTCAAAAGTTGTATTAGTAACAGGGGCAGGCGGTTCCATTGGCTCTGAATTGGCTCGTCAAATTATAAAACAAAATCCGCAAAAATTATTGCTTTTAGAACTAAATGAATTTGCTCTTTATAAAATTTATGAAGAGCTAAAGATTGCAAATGAAAACTTTAAAATTATTCCACTCCTTGTTAATATCCAAGATCAAAATAAAATAAATGAAATATTTAAAACTTTTAAAGTAGATACCGTTTATCATGCAGCAGCTTATAAGCATGTACCATTGGTTGAGGAAAATATTTCAGAAAGTATTAAAAATAATGTTTTTGCAACTTTCGCTGTTGCAAAGGCAGCACTATCCCAATCAGTTGAAACTTTTGTACTCATATCAAGTGATAAAGCGGTAAGACCAACAAATATTATGGGAGCATCTAAGCGACTTGCTGAACTTTGTGTTCAGGGACTTTATAAAAATGCTAAAAACAATAAGACTAAAATGTCTATTGTTCGCTTTGGTAATGTTCTAGAATCATCAGGCTCTGTCATTCCAAAATTTAAAAAACAAATAAAAGATGGTGGACTTATTACTTTAACTCATCCTGATGTCACTCGTTATTTTATGACCCTTACTGAGGCTTCCCAACTTGTAATTCAAGCTGGAGCCATGAGTAAGGATTGCGATGTATTTGTTCTTGATATGGGAGAGAGTGTAAAAATAAAAGATTTAATTTATCGAATTGTAAAACTTTCAGGTCTAACCGTAAAAGATGAAAATAATAAAGAAGGAGATATTGAAATTAAAATTATTGGACTTCGACCAGGTGAGAAACTATATGAAGAATTGCTATTAGGGGATAATCCTCAAAAAACTCAACATCCTAAAATTCAAAAAGCACAAGATCCTTTCATTCCTTTTAATCAGTTGGAGGTTGATTTAAATAATTTAAGAACTTTGTTAGACAATAATAAAGTATTAGAGG
>Ga0209400_1002512_pt1 | contig 13844 bp, 15 predicted proteins | sample M_130807_EF_Meta_FD_187313 | JGI IMG/M metagenome (GOLD analysis project Ga0209400, IMG submission 187313) | Freshwater microbial communities from Lake Montjoie, Canada to study carbon cycling - M_130807_EF_MetaG (SPAdes) (version 2) | ecosystem: Environmental > Aquatic > Freshwater > Lake... | reverse complement strand
ACGTAGCCACGCTAATAAGTTCACCAAGACCTTAGAGGCGCATTTAGCAAACGTTTAATTAATCGTTTGTTGCATCAAATAAAAAAGACTGCCTTGGCAGTCTTTTTTATTAATCAAAGTAAGTGAGTAACTCAGCTATTTTTTTACAAGCCCCCGCAATACTTCACGTACCTTCTGTGGAATCGGTGTGGATTGATTACTGAGTCGATCTACATACACATGTACAAAGTAACCTAGTGCACAAGCAACATTCTCATGATTTTTAAAGATAGCGACCTCATATCTAGCACTGCTATTGCCTAAGTGGGTTACCTTTAATCCCACATGAATTAAATCAGGATAAACAATTGGCGCAAAGTATTGGCATTGGGTTTCAACAACTAAGCCTATTTCTTTGCTATTTTGGAGATCTAAAACATGGTGCTCAATCAAATAACGATTGACTGCAGTATCGAAGAATGAGTAATACACCGCATTATTAATATGCCCATACACATCGTTGTCATTCCATCTTGACTGGACTTCTTCAAACGCAACAAAATCTGCGCGAGTTGGTGGTGGTAATTTTTGATGACTCATAAGGCCTCTCTGTAAAGAGCGTTAGCATCAGTTAAAGTAATCTCACGGGGACTATTTTGCAGTAAGCGGGTTTGGAGCATGGCATCGCTTGCCAATTGGTCAATATCATTCGAGGCAATCCCCACTTCTGATAATCGCTTTGGAAGCCCCAAGTCACTGGCGAGACCGCCTAAATAATCTGCTAGCTGAGTTGCTTGCTCTAAAGTAGACCCTTGCAAGCCTGGTTTAATAATTTGTCCAAGCTGAGCATACATGACATGCGCCTGTGCGATGTTAAAGCGCATCACAGGACCTAACATCAAAGCATTGGATAGCCCATGAGATACATGAAATCTGGCGCCAATCGGATATGCCAATGCATGTACGCCGGCTACTGGCGCATTCGTAAATGCCATACCCGCAAGGCAAGCACCTAAGAGCATATTTTCACGAACTACGATGTCATCACCCGCATTGACCGCCGCATGAAGATTGCCAGCCAATAATCTCAGCGCTTCTTTTGCCAAACAATCAGAAACTGGATTTTTCAAACGCTTCGTTGTAAATGCCTCAATGGCATGCACCATTGCATCAATACCGGTTGCTGCTGTGATGTTCGGGGGTAAACCTAAAGTCAGCTCAGCATCTAACAGTGCCACATCGGGCAAGAGTTTAGGAGAGACAACACCTTTTTTTCCACTCTCACTCACTGTGACTATAGAGATAGTGGTGACCTCAGAGCCCGTTCCTGCGGTGGTAGGTACTAAGATCAGAGGCAGTCGTGGCCCTTTAGCCATGCCGATGCCATACACATCCGCTAACTTTTCTTTTCCTGGCGCTAAGAGTGCTACCAATTTAGCAACATCCATTGAACTGCCGCCACCAAATCCGACAATGAAATCTGCCCTGCATTCTTGGGCGAGTTTTACAGCGCTGTCAATCACAGAAACTGGTGGATCAGCCTGAACATCTGAAAACACTTGCAGGGAAAGTTCCAATTCCTTGAATTGCGGTAGCGACTTATTTAACAATCCAGCCGATAAGACACCGGGATCAGTCACAATGAGTACAGATTTACCGCCACGTTCAACAATCCGTTTAGCTAAATGAGCCGATCCACCCCGTTCTACGATGATGGACTGCGTTGAGTGGAAGTCAAATTGCATTTCTGTACCCTATAAAAATCCTGCCCAACTAACTACAGAAATCATAACCCACACAATCGTGAGTTTTAGGCCAATTTATCCTGAAAACCTAGGGCTTGTACTAATTCATTCTCCCTGCATCAGAATAGTTGCCAGTATTGCCACCCCTATAATGGCCTGATAAATTAATGTAAATAATTAAGGGGACTAGGATGAACTATCAAACTCATTTCAAAAGATTTGCAGGCATTTTACTGAGCCTGACTGCCTTGACATCATTAAGCCATGCAGCTGATGTCTTTCCATCCAAACCACTCAAAATTATTGTCACCGCTGCTCCTGGAGGAACTACTGATATTGCATCTAGAGCACTCGCAGATCAGCTCGGAAGAGAATTAGGCCAATCCGTATTGGTTGAAAATAAAGCAGGTGCAGCAGGAATTATTGCTCTGCAAGCATTAATCGCTAGTCCAGCAGATGGCTACACCATGGCGATGGGCAATATTGGTACAAATGCTATTAACTATGCTTTATATAAAAGTCTGCCCTACAAATCAGAAGATATGAGGGCTATTAGCGTTGTTTTAGCGACTCCCAATGTCATGGTAGTCAACTCCTCTTTCCCGGCCAAGACCGTAGCGGAGTTCGTGGCATTGGCTAAAGCAAATCCAGGTAAGTATTCATTTGCATCCTCGGGTAGAGGTCAGTCTATTCACATGTCAGGTGAATTATTTAAAAATATGTCTGGTATTGATATTGTCCACGTACCTTACAAGGGTGCAGGCCCTGCTCTCATTGATTTATTAGCCGGGCAAGTGACCATGATGGTTGATAATTTACCGAGCTCTATGGAACATATTCGTAGCGGCAAGCTACGCGCCTTAGCAGTCACCAGCAAAACCCGTAACCCTGATTTACCAGATGTACCCACAATGCAAGAAGCGGGCTACCCAAACTTTGAAGTGATTGCTTGGTTTGGATTATTTGTGCCTGCTAAAACGCCTCAGCCCGCAGTAGATAAAATTTATGCTGCACTGAAAAAGGTTTTAAATTCGCCTGAAACTAAAGGGAAATGGAAAGATTTAGGTGGCTGGGGAATTGGTGATACCCCTGCCAACACTGATCTATTTGTTGCGGCTGAAAAGAAAAAATGGGAAGACGTTGCCGTTCAGGCAAAGATCCCACGCGAGTAAATCACAGAATCATTTACTGCGCAGGCCTTAAACCCAGCATCGCACGTGCTTCACTCGAAGAGGCTAATTCTCCACCCATGCTTTCGATGAGTGCTTTGGCTTTGAGGACTAGCTCAGCATTGGTTTTGCAAAGCACGCCTTTGCTGAGATAAATATTGTCTTCCATGCCAACGCGCACATGGCCGCCATATAACCAAGCTTGAGCAACGATTGGATACTCTGCACGACTAATGCCAAAGGCAGCCCAATTCGCGCCCTGAGGTAGTTGATCACGCATATATAGCAAAGTAGCTGGATCGGTATTTAAGCCATACTTCACGCCCATCACGAAAGTAAATAGTCCTGGGCCATCAATCGTGCCATCCTGCAATAGATCTTTTGCCAGATTAAGATCGCCGGTATCAAAGATCTCTAATTCAGGCATGACTCCTGAATCACGAATCACCTTAGCCATCTTACGAACATTAGAAGGCGTATTCATGACAACATCGGCTCCTGAGTTCATGGTGTTCAAATCTAAGGAGCAAATATCCGGCTTTAACTGAGCAACGTGCTCTACCCTTTTCAGCGGATGACACAAGGTGGTGCCCGGCGCAAATACCTTAGGATCATCTTCGCTCGGAATATATCTACCGCCAGGGCCCGTAGTTAAGTTAATAATCAGCTCTTTATTTTTCGCTTTGATTAAACGAATTACCTCAGCATAAAGGCCTAAGTCCATTGATGGCTTACCTGTTTCAGGATCGCGCACATGAATATGTACTACTGCAGCCCCAGCATCAGCTGCACCTAAGCAAGATTCTGCAATTTGAGCGGGGGTAATTGGCAAATAAGGCGTCATCTCGGGTTTGGTGAGATTACCTGTCACTGCACAAGTTAAGATTGTTTTATTCATGATTTACCAAAAGAAAATAAACGATAATATATTTTATATTACAGCCATAGTACCTGCTTCCTATGACTCCGAGCATCAATCAAAGTAAGCGCCTGATTGGCTATCGGAATACCTTTACCCTGAGAGCCCCAAGGAGGCTGATGATATGAGCAATCAACTAGATGCAATCGCACCCCTACGTGAGTTTGTCATCGAAATGACTAACTTGGTTTCTCATGAGTCAGCAGAACAGGAGCTTATTGCCAAGGGCTCTGCATTACTCAAAAAACTCATTCAATCAGATTCATGGCTTCCAGAGTTTTGCACTATTTCACACCCTGAGTTTTATCAGCAGTTCTTACTGCACGCAGATCCCTTGGGTAGATTTTCGGTAGTGAGCTTTGTATGGGGCCCAGGTCAAAAAACGCCAATCCATGATCACTGTATCTGGGGTCTAATTGGCATGCTCAGGGGAATGGAACAAGGGCAACACTATAAGAGGCTGCCATCAGGTGATTTAGCAATTGATGGCCCACAAACTATATTACGTCAAGGCGATATCGAAGCCGTGAGCCCTACGATTGGTGATATTCATGTGGTGAGCAATGCTATCCCTGATAAAACATCGATCAGTATTCATGTATATGGTGCCAATATTGGTGCAGTCAAACGGCATACCTATGATCCAGTGTCTGGTATGCCAAAGAGCTTTGTTTCTGGCTATTCCTCTCAGCAAGTTCCCAATCTTTGGGATCGCTCCGCTGAAATGAGAGCAAGTCTTAACTCAGCCAAGTAGTAAATTCTTCTGCGCCGACTCTGGGCGTATGGAAGGTATTCACAATATCCGCTTTGTCGACATAGCCAAGGGCCATGCCACAGACCAACATCTCGTTGTCTTTTGCACCAATGAATGGCAAGATAATTTTGGAGTAATGGTTCCAAGCCGCTTGCGGACAAGTGTCTAGGCCCTCCCCCCTGGCCGCAACCATGAGGTTTTGCAAGAACATGCCATAGTCCATCAGGGAGCCTCTACCCAGCCCTTTATCAATAGTGAAGAATATACAAACGGGCGCTCCAAAAGCTTCAAAGTTCTTGCGGTGCTGCGTATGCATTTTATCTTTATCGCCCTTGGTGATACCAAGAAGGCCATACAAGCTCCAGCCATTTTCGCGACGTCTATCAATATATGGGCTAAACCATTTACTTGGGTAATAGTCGTAGCTTGCCTGATATTCTTTTTCTAACTCTGGATTAGCAGCGATACTGTCATAAGCATCGCATACCCTAGCGCAAAGATCTTCAAGTGCCTTACCTTCTAATACACAAGCCTTCCAAGGCTGGGTATTAGTGCCAGACGGTGCTCTAGCAGAAATATTGAGGAGCTTGGTAATCACCTCTTTTGAAACGGGATCTTTTGTAAAAGCCCGCACTGATTTTCGGGAGGTAATCGCCTCTTCTACGGTTAGAGACTTCATTTTTAAGCTTTTCTATTCATTTGATTTTTTATTCTGCTGCCTAAATACCGCCCATGCAAAGGTATTTCATCTCCAGATAATCTTCAATACCGTGCTGCGATCCTTCGCGACCTAGGCCACTTTCCTTAACACCTCCAAAAGGAGCTGTTTCATTTGAAATGATGCCTTCATTAATACCAACCATGCCGTACTCTAATGCTTCTGCTACGCGCCAGATACGACCGATATTTTGACTATAGAAGTAAGAAGCTAAGCCAAATGGTGTGTCATTAGCCATTGCAATCGCCTCAGCCTCACTGGAGAATTTAAATATCGGCGCAAATGGGCCAAAGGTTTCTTCTCTGAAAGCGAGCATATCTTGTGTGGCGCCAGAAAGCACCGTTGGTTCATAGAAAGAACCGCCAAGAGCATGGCGCTTACCGCCAATGAGTACTTTGCCGCCTTTTTTCACAGCATCATTGACTTGCTCTTCCACCTTAGCAAGGGCTTTATCGTCAATCAATGGACCGATCACCGTGTCCGCCTCAGCACCACTGCCCACTTTCAAACTACCCACTGCTTTGGTAAATTTCTCAAGAAAAATTTCGTACACAGAATCTTGCACCATGATGCGATTAGCACATACACAGGTTTGTCCGGCGTTTCTGTATTTAGAGGTAATTGCACCTTTCACAGCCGCGTCAATATCAGCATCATCAAAGACAATAAATGGCGCATTACCGCCCAATTCCATAGAAACCTTCTTCACCGTTGTTGCGCATTGCGCTAATAACAACTTGCCGATTTCAGTTGATCCGGTAAAGCTGAGTTTTTTAACGATCGGGTTTGAAGAAAGCTCGCCACCAATGGCCGTTGCAGAACCTGTTACACAAGAAAATACACCCGGTGGAATGCCCGCTTCTTCTGCCAATTGGCATAGGGCTAAAGCACTAAACGGCGTCTGACTTGCAGGCTTTAAAACAATCGTGCAACCAGCCGCTAAAGCCGGCCCCGCTTTACGAGTAATCATCGCCGACGGAAAGTTCCAAGGAGTAATCGCAGCACAAACACCAATCGCCTGCTTGATCACAATCAGTCTTTTATCAGCAGCATGGCCAGGAATCGTTTCGCCATATAAGCGCTTTGCTTCCTCACCAAACCATTCAATAAAAGAAGCGCCGTAAGCAATCTCGCCCCTACTCTCCGCCAAGGGCTTTCCTTGCTCGGCCGTCATCAACTGAGCAAGTGCCTCTTGGTTTTTCATAATGAGCTCAAACCAATTGCGCAATATTTTGGCACGCTCTTTAGCAGTTTTAGCCCTCCAGGCAGGTAAAGCCTTTTGTGCGGCTTCGATTGCTCTGCGGGTTTCAGCTACACCCATATTGGGGACCGTACCAAGCAATGCACCTGTAGCGGGATTGTTCACAGAAATAGTGAACTTATTGTCGGCCTCAACCCATTGGCCATTAATGTAGGCTTTTTCAAACTGCAAAGCTAATTTAGTCATATCTTTGTACTCAACTGTGAATTGGATTGCTGGGCTCGTGATTTCGAGGGAATATGTAATCTTAACCCCTTCTAATCACCTCTTCTGACATTGATATTAAAACCCAGAAATGGTGCATCTGATGTCCGAAATTGTGCAGCCCTGTGATTACCACTAATTTCTGTAACTTAATATGGGGCATGCGCATAAAAATTACCAAAAATTTCACATTCCATAATCAAATTCAGGAGGCAGCAACCGTTCCTGAAGCCCTCTTTCCGGAAGGGGAGTATCTTGCCAATCTCACTCCTGAGGGCAAGATTGAGCTGATGAATACGAGCAAGACCAAAGCGCGATTTTCTTTTTCTCAGTTTAGAGAAAAAGTCTCTCTCGGCGAATTTGTGGTCGTAGAAAGTTAAATGGGCTAGTGATCTAAATCTAAACTCTGAATCAAGCTAGCAAGCTTAACAACAGACTCAAAGACGCTAGAACTACTCGCCTCTACATCCAGATTCTCCCAATTAAATTCTAATGAGAAATGGGCTGACTCAATAATCAACTCATAGCTTGATGTGGCTTTGTTACTAGAGTTGGACTGCAGCTCCTCAGTAATAGGTACTTTAACTACCTCAATTGCATTAATCAGCATCGCCACCTCAGGCTCGGTCAGTTCTCTGCTATGCAAAACATCGTCTGTTCTCTTAATAGAAATCTTAGAGTCGCTATCAATGACGACCTCATATTGATTTAAGCCAAGATCAAACCAAACTGTTAATTCAAGGGCAATAGGATAGTATTTCATTGAATCGACCTCGTCGGCTTGTAGTCAATATAGAAGGGTTTCATGCGGAGCCTCCAGGGCACTTACGACTGATCAAATCATCTTACACCTCAATAGTCTGAACTGACTACCTAAGGAGGTCTTTTTGAGGAACCCTATTAAAATGACTCATCACGAACTCCCATGCTAACTGGATGCCCTATGGAACTACTACCTTTTATTGAGCTGGAAACTACTCCAAACCCAACGGCTGCAGTCATTTGGCTGCATGGTCTTGGTGCTGACGGCAACGACTTCGTTCCCATCATTCCTGAACTTAATCTTGCTGGTTGCCAAGGGATCCGCTTTGTCTTTCCGAGTGCGCCAAGTATGCCAGTCACTTTAAATGGTGGTTATGTTATGCCTGCTTGGTATGACATTATTGGGCGCAGTTTGATGGATCAAGAAGATGCTGCTGGTATTGAAAAATCAGCCGCGTCTATTGTTCAATTAATCGAGCATGAGGCAAGTCGAGGCATCGCTTATGAAAATATCGTCCTAGCTGGTTTCTCACAAGGCTGCGCGATGGTCTTACAAACTGGCTTACGCTTTCCACATAAGCTTGCTGGTATCATCGCGCTCTCAGGATATTTGCCGTTGGCAGCAAGTCTCCCAATTGAAAAACACTTAGCGAACCAAAACACGCCTATCTTTATGGCTCATGGAGAATATGATCCAGTGGTTGCGCTAGACCGTGCTCAAGAATCACTTGCTTTGCTTGAAAACATGGGCTATTTAGTCGACTGGAATGAGTATCCAATGGAGCACTCTGTTAATCGCGAAGAGCTTGTTGATATCTCGCGCTTCTTACAGCAGGTTCTTTGCTCTCACTAATTTCTTAAATCAGGCCATCAGCAATTAACTTAACACTGGCTACTAATAGGAAAAACTGTACGATACGGTAATACCATTTCATTGAAATTTTTTCGGCCAGATAAAAGCCGAAATAAACGCCAATTGGTACGCAAGGCAGAAGAATCACTGAGGTCGCCAGTTGCTTGAAGTTCAGTAAATCCAAATAGGCGTACGGTCCCAGCTTGCCGAAGTTAATAAAGGCGAAGAATATTCCCAAGGTAGAGGTGTACACCATTGGCAATAACTTTTCCCGCAACATAAAGATCGTGATCGGTGGGCCACCATTGTGCGCCACGAAAGAAGTGAACCCAGAAATGAGTGCCATGAGACGGCCCAACCAAGGATAAGGTTTGGCCTCTCTCAAATCGAAATGAGACGTCACCAGCATCTGAATTAAAAACAGCATGATAAAGATGCCCACAAAAAGCGTTAAAGCTTTGGGTGTGATAACAGTAAAAAAAATCATCCCAAGGAACATCCCTACAAATGCGGCTGGGAGAATCAGTTTTAGAATTCGCCAGTTGGCATTCTTCAAGAAACGCCGTATTCCTACCAAATCAATCGCAATCAATAACGGCAGCAATATCGCCAAAGCTTCATTCAGAGTCGACTGACTGGCCATGAGTGGTAGCGAAAGAACCCCTAAGCCAGCACCAAATCCATTTTTTGAAATCCCCACAACGACCACACTCGCAATTGCGCAGATGAAAAATGCTAGCGAATGGGCATGAATAGATTCAATAACTGGGTTGATCAGATTTTCTGGCATGACGCAATACTAACAAGAGATGCTGGTGATCTAAGCAATAAATAAATACATTGCTGCCAGACCCATAAAACCGGTTGCACCCCAGCCAAACATTTTCATACTCCAACTTGCGGTATGCGAACCCATCACCGAGCTCCTAGAAGATAAAATCAAGATCGCCACCATTAATGGAACAGCAACAATGCCATTAATCACAGCGCTCCAAAATAAGGCCTTCATTGGGCTGATAGGTGAATACTGAATGGCTAAGGCCAGCAACACACTCAACGCAATAATCGAATAAAACTTTCCAGCTTGAGCTGCGGAATCCTCAAGACTTGAGCGCCAACCAAAGACTTCTGAAAGTGCATAGGCTGCTGAGGCAGCGAGAACTGGCACCCCCATCAACCCGACCCCCAAAATACCCAAAGCAAATAAAAGAAATGCAAATTCACCGGCTAGCGGTCTCAGGGCTGATGCTGCTTCTGCTGCTGTATTAATATCGCGCACCCCAGTAGCATGCAAAGTCACTGCCGTTGCCAAAATAATGCAGTAGGCAGCTACATTGGAATAGAGCATGCCACTCCATGTATCCCACTGAATTCTGCGCAATTCTGTTTTTGCCTCTAACTCACTACTTTGATTCAGTAGATTACTTTGATGCCTTAAGTTCATATCCTCTACTTCCTGGGAGGATTGCCAAAAGAATAAGTAAGGGCTGATGGTGGTTCCAAAGATACCCACGATCACTGCGGCTGAATCTGCATTCCAAATAAAAGAAGGGAAGAAAGTGCTCCAGATGACTTCACCCCAAGGGATATGAACTGTAAATAAAACTGCGCCATAGGCTAGTAAAGATAAGGAGAGCCATTTCAGAAAAAAAACATAATGACGATAAGGGATCAATATTTGCAAGAACAGTGTTAAAAAAACAAATGTGCCAGTCATGATGTGCCAATTAATTCTGGTAACCAGTTGCGCTACCTCACCCATTGCTGCAATATCAGCAGCGATATTGAGCACATTAGCAATTAAAAGCATCAGCACTAATAAAAATAATACGGGAGGAGAAAAAGCATCCTTCATATTGGCTGCAAGACCACGACCAGTAACTCTTCCAATCCGAGCGCATAACACTTGAATACTGGCCATTAAGGGATATGCCAAAGGCATTGTCCATAACATGTTGAGGCCAAATTGTGCGCCTGCCTGAGAGTAAGTAACAATTCCACTGGGATCATCATCCGCTACGCCAGTGACTAAGCCAGGGCCCACTCTTGATAAAGGGTGATGCTTAATACGTTGCCAAACGGCAGAAAGATTCATTACTTCAGTGTAGTACCTATTGGATTAGGTTAGGCAAAGAAAAAAGGGCTCATAGGAGCCCTTTATTTACAAGTAATCAGCTCTTAAAGCTTTTTATTAAAGCTATATTGCGCAAAAGCTTGCTCTGCTACATTAAACCATTGTGCTTCCATGTTTCTAAATACTCGATAGTCATCAAAAATCTTTTTGAACTGAGGATTCTTAGCAGACTCTTCTGCATACGTCTCTTGACTAGCCTTGAAACAGGCGTCCATCACTGAGGTGTTGAACTTGCGTAAGACTGCACCACTCTCCAGTAAGCGCTGCAATGCTGGCGGGTTTAAAGCGTCGTACTTAGCGCACATGTCCACATGGGTCTCAAAGCAGGCAGCCTCCCAGGCAGCTTGATATGAAGGCGGCAAAGAATCCCACTGCTTCTTATTGACCAAGAAAGAAAGACCTGCAGCGCCCTCCCAAAATGCAGGGTAGTAATAGTTCTTAGCCACTTTTGCTAAGCCTAATTTTTCATCATCGTAAGGCCCGACAAATTCAGCAGCATCAATCGTGCCCTTTTCAAGGGCTGAATAAATTTCGCCCGCAGGTAATTGCTGAGGAACTACTCCCAACTTTGCCAGCACCTGACCTGCAAAGCCAGCAATCCGGAACTTCAACCCTTTGAGATCTTCAGGAGATTTAATTTCTTTACGGAACCAACCACCCATCTGAGTGCCTGTTTGTCCACCCAGGAAATTGACAATGTTGTAACTGGCATAGAGCTCACGCATCAGTTTCATACCATTGCCGTGTAGCATCCATGCTGATTGCTGACGGGCGGTCATACCAAACGGCGCCGCTGTATCAAATATAAATGCGCTATTCTTACCTAGGTAGTAATAACTCGCCGTATGACCGCACTCAACAGTACCATTCTGAACTGCATCTAATACTTGTAATGCAGGAACAACTTCACCAGCTGCAAATACTTTGACGTTAAATTTTCCGTCGGTAGCCTTGCGTAAGGAATTGGCAAATACCTCGGGTGCACCGAATAAAGTATCTAAGGATTTAGGAAAGCTTGATACCAGGCGCCAATTGAGGGTTGGCAAGCTTTGCGCAATCGCTGGTGCGCCGATGGCTGCGACTCCAGCACCAATAGTCGCTTTCTTTAAAAATGAACGTCTTTGCATTTCCATCCCCTTTCAGTATTTATTTTCCACCAACCGTCATCGAACCTATCAAAATTGAGCCAGTTTCTTTAGTTCCCCGAATCAAAGTATCGCTTCCAATCATAGCAATATCCAAAAGCATATCGCGCAAATTTCCTGCGATTGTTACCTCCTCGACTGGATACTGGATTTCACCATTTTCAACCCAGTAGCCAAAGGCACCACGTGAATAATCACCAGTGACATAGTTCACGCCCTGCCCCATTAATTCAGTTACAAGGAGGCCTGTTCCCATTTCTTTTAACAAAGCAGGTAATCCGCCTTTGGGGGTTTTCTTGCTCTGCAGTTTTAAATGATGTGCACCGCCAGCATTACCTGTAGTCTTCATCCCCAATTTACGCGCTGAATACGTGGATAAAAAATATCCCTCCAAGATCCCCTTATCCACAACGGTACGTGGGGATGTCTTTACACCCTCCTCATCGAAAGGTACGCTACCCGTCATCGACTTCAGATGGGGGTTTTCAAAGAGGCTGATATGTTTTGGAAGGACTTGCTTACCCAGACTATCTAGTAAAAAGCTTGAGCGTCGATAGAGCGCGCCACCAGATACAGCTTGAACTAATCCACCCAAGAGCCCAGCAGCTAATGGAGCCTCAAAAATGACGGGGCAACGGCGCGTCGTCAATGATCGCGCCTTCAAACGGGATAGCGCACGCTGTGCCGCATATTGACCAATCAATGCAGGGTCGGCTAACTCTTCTGGTATGCGCGAACTCGAATACCAGTCATCACGTTGCATATTTGACTGTTTACCACCTTCACTTGCAATCGGTGCGCAAGAAATGTAGTGACGAGAAAATGGGTAGCCCCCCATAAAGCCGTGACTTGTACCCATCATGAAATGTGCATGGTGTGCAGATACAGATGCACCATCGCTATTCTGAATTTGCTGACTTACCGCAAATGCCGCTCCTTCTGCAATGCGGGCAATTTCTACTGCATGTGCCGCATCAATATTCCAAGGATGAAATAAATCTAGATCACGTGGATTTTTTTCTAAGAGCTCACGCTCAGCCGGTCCAGCACAAGTATCTTTGGCGGTGTGCTGAGCAATGTGATAAGCAGCATCTACTGTTGCCTTCAAAGATGCTTTAGAAAAATCACTCGTACTAGCATTGCCGCGGTGATGCCCTAAAAATACAGTGACTCCGACTTGCTTATCCAGGCTTTGCTCAATCGTTTCGACCTCGCCTTTACGAACTGTTACGGAGAGGCCTTGCCCCTCAGAGACCTCAGCAACCGCATCCGAAGCCCCCCTTCTTTTGGCTTCTTTAAGCAAGAAATCGACGATTTCTTGAAACTGACTAGATGTATATGTAAACATACCCTAATAATAGCTAGAATAGAAACATGAAGCATACCGAAGCCCAAAAGCGTAGCTCCCCAAATGAAGTCAAAATTGGCCTGATTTCGATCTCTGATCGAGCCAGCAATGGGGTGTATCAAGATGAGGGCATCCCTGCCCTACAGGCTTGGCTCATGAAAGCCATTAGTAACCCCTGCGTCTTTCATGAGCGTCTCATTGCAGACGAATCTGAAATCATCACAGAAACCATTGTCGAATTAGTAGACGATATGGGGTGCGATTTGGTCCTCACCACGGGAGGTACAGGTCCGTCTCGCAGGGATGTTACCCCTGAGGCCACCCTTGAAGCTGGAACCCGTGAAATGCCCGGCTTTGGCGAACAAATGCGTCAAATTAGCCTGAAGTTTGTTCCAACGGCAATTTTGTCTAGGCAAGTGGCTGTTTTGAGAGAAATAGAGGGGCATGCTGGGCTTGTCATTAATTTACCTGGTCAACCCAAGGCGATTGCTGAAACGCTAGAAGGCCTTAAAGATGAGAATGGGAAAGCAATTGTTCCCGGTATCTTTGCCGCAGTTCCTTACTGCATTGATTTAATCGGTGGGCCTTATATCGAGACCTATGAAGAGGTTATCAAAGTCTTTAGACCAAAGAGCGCTCTCAAGAAATAAATTCATTCCTTCCCCCGATGAGACTCATTGGGGGCACTTTCTATGAGCGACAAAATAAACATCACAGAAATTGAAAATCAACAGACAGAGTCTTTAGAGCAGCCAGGCTTGCGCATTGAAGATTGGATCACTGTCACAGTAATGGGTTTTTTAGCGTTAATTACTTTTGGTAATGTAATTGCTCGTTACTTCACCAATCAATC
>Ga0209400_1002510_pt1 | contig 13856 bp, 10 predicted proteins | sample M_130807_EF_Meta_FD_187313 | JGI IMG/M metagenome (GOLD analysis project Ga0209400, IMG submission 187313) | Freshwater microbial communities from Lake Montjoie, Canada to study carbon cycling - M_130807_EF_MetaG (SPAdes) (version 2) | ecosystem: Environmental > Aquatic > Freshwater > Lake... | reverse complement strand
ACCTGAAGGTTCTTATTCAACCAACGCAGCTGACCCTAAGACTCGTATCCGCGAACTAAAGACAGCCATCATGGCGATTCACAAGGCTGGTCTTCGTGTGAACATGGACGTGGTTTACAACCACGTTATGGATAGTTCTGGATTCTCATTCGAGAAGCTTGTGCCTGGCTACTGGTACCGCAGAGACACCACCGGTTTGAAAACTAGCGCTTCAGGTTGTGGTAACGACACTGCAACTGAGAACCCGATGGTTTCTAAGTTTATTCAGGATTCAGTACAGTACTGGGCTAAAGAATACAAAATGGATGGTTTCCGTTTCGACCTTATGGGTCTCATGGATATCACCACGATGAATGCCATTAGAACTCAGATGAATGAAATTGATCCAACCATCATCATGATTGGTGAAGGCTGGGACATGCCTGGTCTGCCAGGGGATAAGAAGGCGAGCACTGCTAACAGCGCTAAGATGCCTGGCATTGGAACTTTCAACGCAACCATTCGCGATGGAATGAAGGGCGCCATCATGAACGATGGTGACATCGGTTGGATTTCTGGTGGTTTTGCCAACTATGCCGGAGTCAAGACTGGTCTCTCTGGAAACGTTATCGACTTCAGTACTTCACCTGTTACAGGTATTCAACCCGGTCAAACAGTGAACTACATTGAGTCACACGACAACGGGACATTCCTTGATCGTTTGAGATTGAGCATGGGCACAGACATTCCTATGAAGACCATTGCTCAAACTAACAAAATCGGTAACGCCATGTTGTTTGTAGCTCAAGGAGTTCCATTCATCCAGGCCGGCCAAGAGTTCCTAAGAACCAAGAACTTCAAGACCAACTCATACAACCTGTCTGACGAGATCAATTCGCTCAAGTGGGGCAACCGCATCACATATGCGGACAATGTAACTTACTTGAAGAACCTGATCAAGATTCGTAAAGCGCATAAGGCATTCAGGATGGCAACATCAACTGCTATCTCACAGAACTTCAAGTTCTTGACTGCAAAGCCTTACCAGCAGATCGGTTTCAGCATCAACGGTAAGGCTGTTGGTGACAAGTGGGGTTCAATTGTTGTGCTTGCCAATTCCGACCCTTACAGCACTGCTAAAGTCACAGTTCCTAAGGGAACTTACAACGTTGTTGCTGATGGTAAGACTGTCGGTGAAACAAACAGCAAGGGAGTTACCAAGGTTCTAAGGACTCTCAAGTCGACCGGAACAGTAGTGGTTCCTCCGCTATCAATTCTGGTGATGTATAAGTAACTCAGTTCCATCTTTATAGACAGCTAAGACCTCGAGGGATAACAAACCTTCGAGGTCTTGCTGCATTAGGTCAGCACTGAGCAACACTGCGTTGAAGCTAGATCCATTGTTTAGATTGGCAGGCTCGCTGCCAAGCATGCTCGTTACTCCAGTTGTATATGCGGCAAATGCTTCTTGAATTGTGATGGCTTCAGATTCGTTATGTGGCAATTGGTCCGAACTGAGTCTTCTAAAGACCGCTGTTGCCATTCCCTCAAGTGGTTTGAAACTGGATACCGGCCAGTCACTTGAAAAAACAATTGGTATTCCAGCCTGGAGAAATGATTTGAAGGAGTAGAGGGAATCCAGTCGTTCTTGCCCCAGGTGTTGCACACAGGTTAGCAACAGGTCATTACGTTGAGCCCAATAGGGCTGTAAGCAGAGAGTTACATCCAAAGATTTGGCTCGCTCGATAATCAGGTCATCGGTTAGTTCAGCGTGCGCGATAACTGCGCTCTTGGTGTCAGTTGACTCAATTGCATCTAAAGCAAAGTTGATAGCCGCATCTCCGATAGCGTGCAGATGAGATTGCAATTGATTGGCTTTGGCGAAGTTGAGAGCATTAGCTAAGGTGTGTGTTTCCCAATCTAGTTGGCCTTTAGCCTTGGTTGAAAGATAAGGCTCTGATACAGCTGCCGTTGCTGATCCAAAGACTCCATCAACAAAAATCTTGACTGCTTTTGGTCTGATTCTTGGTCCTTGGAGTGATTCCAATGCAGACTCTATGAAACTAAAGTCAGCTTCGAGGGTTTGAGCGTTGAGAGAAAATGCCAGGTGATAAGAGAGCTTCAAAGATGCCTCTGCCTTCTTATAAACTGCGAGAACCCCTTCATCTACCCAGGCGTCCTGAACTTCAGTTATGCCAGCTGAAATAAGCAATTCTTCAGCTTTCAGAAGCGCCTTACATTCGCTCTCAACGCTTCTCTTGGGAGCGTGCTTTAGAACAAGTTCCTTAGCGGAAGATTCCCTTAGCATTCCAGTCGGTTGTCCAAGTTCATCAACGTCAATTCCAGATATTCCAAGATTAGGTATTGATTCTTGAGTAATCCCCGCTACAGCGAGGGCTTTGCTGTTGACCCAGATAGTGTGATGATCATCAGCGTGTAAGACAACCGGTATCTCTGCAACATAATCATCAAGTGATGACTTGTTATGAAGTCCCTGTATTCCTCGATTGTATGTGCCGGCATCAAGCCAAGTTAGACCTGGATTATGATCTAGATTTTCTCGCAGTAATCGACCGAGTTCGGAAGTTGTTTTGGCCTTTGACACATCTAGACCTAGTGCCTCTCGACCTCCTAAGAGCGGGTGGAGATGTCCGTCCCTGAATGATGGCAGCAAACACTTCCCGTCTAGGTCGATTAGTTCTTTGTTATCGCTCTGCTTGAAATCAAGACTTGAGCAAACTTTTCCATCATCAGAGACGTAAAGCTCTGCGGTCTTGCTGTAAGCGTCTGTGTAAATCGAACCATTGAAGAAATGTTTAGCCATCAGCCACGTTCGTTTAGGTAGCAAACACCACAGAGAGATTCATAGGTAACCTCGACACCATCAATGGCGACTTGGTCTCCGTGGAAAATAAAATCTCCATCGAATTTACGAGCGTTGAACATAGCCTTTCGCCCACAGCGACAGATTGTTTTGAGCTCTTCCAAAGTGTGGGAAACCTCCATCAGACGAAGCGCTCCTGGGAAACCCACTGTGAGAAAGTCGGTTCTAATTCCGTATGCCAAGACCGGAACACCATCCAGCACAGCCAGTTCGAATGCCTGGTCTACTTGCTTAGGGGTAAGAAATTGAGCCTCATCAATTAGAAGACAGGCGAGGTTCTTGATGCCGGGGATGATCATGTCGTTGTTTGAATGTTCGTGCACAAGAGCTCTTAGATCTGCATCTGGGGTAATCAGGAAATCGACACGTCTATCCACACCTAACCTAGAGACAATAGTCGCCTCGCCTCTAGTGTCAACGGCCGGCTTAGCGATGAGCACCTGCTGGCTACGTTCTTCATAGTTATGAGCAACCTGCAGCAATGCCGTGCTCTTACCGGAATTCATTGCTCCGTAGCGAAAATACAACTTAGCCATGTAGTGCCTTCCTTGCCTTGCTTAGCCCTTGTTCAATGGTAGCCAGAGGGCTTGCTGGAATTGCGCATTTGGGCAGTTAGTCGTAATCTAAAGTTCTCTGAATTGCACAGGACGTTGGGGAAGACGCACCTAGTTGAGATTCGGAGGTTTCATCATGAGTAGAGGTCAGTTTGCCGCGACCTTACACATTCACGCCTGTCCCGATTCTTTGCTGGCTGAAATCGACCAAGTCTTACTTCAATATGGGTTGAGGCCTGTTTGGAACTCACAAGTCTTGGTTACGCAAAGCAGCCGGACAGAGGTCAACCTAAAAATCTCTCAAGCTAAGGCGGAAGATCTCGTCGCCGAGCTAAATGCCTTGGGGTCGATTCACTTTGAACTCACTCAAAGCTTTGGGGTTTATGGTTGCCTGTTTATGTCAGTGCCTGGTTTAGGTATTTACCGTGGTGAAATGAACTCTGCCGGTTCTCTGGTTCTAGCTGAAGATCAGATCAATTCACTCGCTGCTAAATCAGTTGGAAATCAAAGAGAGTTTATGCGTTTACTTCGAATAGCCCTAGGGCAATCCTGGGATGACATCCTAGAACCTATGCGAGCGACAAAGTATGGCGATAATGTGCTCTTACTCAATAGAGCAGGTTGATTAGCTCTTGTAACTGCGGAAAGCAACCACTGCGTTGTGACCACCAAAACCAAACGAGTTTGAAATGGCGAGAATGTTATCGCCTAGTTCCCGTGGTGATGTTACAACATCTAATTCAATCGCTGGATCTAGCTCATCTAGATTGAGGGTTGGGGGAGCAACTCTCTGATGTATTGCTAACACTGTGAAGATAGCTTCAATAGCTCCAGCTCCACCAAGGAGGTGGCCAGTTGAGGATTTTGTGGCTGAAACTGGGATGTTCTTTAGATGCTCGCCGAAGACTCTCTTCAATGCGCTGTATTCAGCGATGTCTCCAACAGGCGTGCTGGTCGCGTGAGCGTTGATATGGTTTACATCAGACACTTCCGCGTTAGCCATCTTTAGAGCACCAATCACGGCTCTGGCTGCAGCTGCTCCTTCTGGATCTGGTGCAGTGATGTGATGGGCATCACTTGTCACATAGCCACCAGCAAGTTCTGCGTAGATCTTTGCTCCTCGAGCTAGAGCATGTTCTTCAGTCTCAAGAACCAGAGCACCCGCTCCTTCACCCATTACGAATCCATCGCGGTTCACATCATATGGACGGCTAGCTCTTTGCGGTTCGTCATTTCTTCTAGACAGTGCATGCATTGATGCAAAAGCAGCAATAGGCAGTGGATGCATCGCAGCTTCGCAACCACCAGCAACCACGATATCTATCTCTCCTGATCGAAGTCTAGTTATCGCATTAGCGATAGCTTCAGTGCCAGATGCGCAAGCAGAAACGGAGGTTCTTACTCCACCGCGAGCGGAGATGTCCATACCGATGGCTGCAGCCGGTCCGTTAGGCATGAGCATCGGGACTGTCATTGGCAGTACTCGACGAGGACCTTTTTGCTGCAAAGTTTCAAAAGCGTCAAGTAGAGTCCAAACACCACCGATACCGGTAGCAAATTCAACCGAAAGGCGCTCTGGATCAAAGTTAGTTATTCCAGCGTCAGCCCAAGCTTCTCTTGCTGCTATCAGCGCAAATTGACTGGATGGGTCTAATCTTTTTGTTTCTTGCAGGGTGAGCACTTCAGCTGCCTGCACCTTAGCTTGACCTGCGAATGTGACAGGAATCTCGTAGCGTGCAATCCATTCTTGGTCCATGGTGCTTATGCCGGATTCACCGGCTAAAAGAGCCTTCCAAGTGGATTGGGCGTCGCCACCGAGAGGCGTGGTTGCGCCTAACCCGGTGACAACGATTTTGCTACTCAAGATTATTAGCCCTGTGCTGCGGTAATGAAGTTAACTGCGTCACCAACGGTAAGTAGGTTCTTCACTTCTTCGTCTGGAATCTTTACGCTGAATTTCTCTTCTGCGTTTACGACGATGGTCATCATCGAGATTGAGTCGATGTCTAGGTCGTTTGTGAAGGACTTTTCCATCTTTACTGATTCAGTGTCGATGCCGGTTTCTTCATTTACGATTTCTGCCAAGCCTGAAAGAACTTCGTTCTGCGAAAGTGCCATTAATTGCTCCTTGATTGTTTGATTTACTTAGTAAAGTTTAGGGCAGAACTACGACTTGAGCCGCGAAGGCAAGGCCTGCACCAAAGCCGATTTGCAGTGCTAGGCCGCCTGATTTGACTGTGCCATCCTTCAGAAGCTGATCCATAGCCAAAGGAATGCTAGCCGCAGAGGTATTTCCGGTGTTTATTATGTCCCTAGAGACAGCAACATTTTCCGGCAATTGAAGCTGTTTGACTAGCTCGTCAATAATTCGGATATTGGCCTGGTGAGTTACCAAAGCGGCGAGATCTTCGGCTTTGATGCCGGCAACTTCAAGGGCCTGCTTGGCAACTTTTACCATTTCCCAGACTGCCCACTTAAAAACAGTCAGTCCGTCTTGTCTAAGCGTGGGCCAAGAAGCTTCGCCGTCTCTAAATTCAAGTAGCGAGGCGGTCATGCTTACGGAGTCCCAATGAGAACCATCTGAGCCCCAAACGGTAGGGGAGATACCAGGCTCATCGGAAGGACCGACGATGCAAGCTCCAGCTCCGTCAGCCAACAAGAACGAAATAGACCGGTCGGTTGGGTCGATGAAGTCACTGAGCTTTTCGCCACCAACAACCAAAACGTACTTGGCAACACCTGATCTAACCAGCGCATCCGCTTGAGCTATACCGTAGCAATAGCCAGCACAGGCGGCTGAGATGTCAAAAGCTGGAGCAGGGTTGGCACCAATCTTGTCAGCGAGTAGTGCCGCTGCTGAGGGAGTTTGGTAGGGGTGAGAGATGGTGCTAAAGATAACTGCACCAATTTCTTTTGGATCGATGCCTGCTCTTTCAATGGCTTCATTAGAAGCCTTGACTGCCATATCCATTAGCGACTGGTCTTTACCAGCGCGTCTTCTAGTAATGATTCCGGTGCGCTGACGAATCCATTCATCGCTTGAATCAATCGGGCCAGCAATATCATCGTTGGTTACAACCAGGTCGCCTCGGGCAGCTCCTAGCGAGTAAATCCGGCTGAACTGGACTGTCTGGTATTGATTCAGTTGTGGGTGACTCATTAGACCTTCTTTGTCGAACGATTGATTAGATCTTGGGCAGCTTCTAAATCTTTTGGTTCTTTCAATGCAACTATCTCAACTCCTGGCATACCGCGTTTAGCAAGACCAGCTAGAGTGCCGGCAGGGGAGAGCTCAATTACAGCAGTAACACCCGAGGCGACCATGGCATCCATGCATAGATCCCAGCGAACTGAATTAGCAATTTGTCCAACCAAGAGATTTAGAAAATCTTTACCACTGGAGACTAGTTGACCGTTTTGATTTGACCACAATGATATTTGTGGATCTGAGATAGTAAGGCTTGAGACAAACTGTTCGAGTTCACCAACTGCTGGTTGCATGTGACTGGTGTGAAAAGCACCAGCAACGCTCAGAGGAATCACTTTGCTTCCCTCAAGCCCATCGGCTGCTAGTTTCTCAATGCCAGCTTTTGAACCTGCCGCAACAATTTGACCTGCACCGTTGTAGTTTGCCGCCGATAATCCAAGTTCACTTAGTCTTGCGATAACAGTTGCAGTTTCTCCTCCGAGAATTGCAGCCATGCTGGTATCTTCACCTGATGTGGCAGCTCTGGCCATTGCCTTAGCTCTTGTGTCAACTAGTTTCAATGCATCAGTTTCTGATAACACTCCAGCTATTGAAGCGGCCGCAACTTCACCAACCGAGTGTCCGGCAACTCCAGATACGTTAGCGCTCTCGAGTAATGCTGCTGTTGCCAGGCTTGCTGCAACTATTAGTGGTTGAGCAATGGCTGTGTCTCTAATAGTTTCTTCATCGCTTAGAGTTCCATGCTTGATCAGATCAAGTGAAATCGTTTCAGAGAATTCTTCTAGCTTTGTTTTGTATGCCGGTAGCTCAAGCCAGCTGGTCATGAAGCCAGGTTTTTGAGAGCCTTGACCTGGACACAGAAAAACCAACATCGCTATGCGTCTCCACCAGCGTTGCCAGAAGTGCCTGCGGTTACATCGAGCAGAGAGTACTTATCGATTGCAAGCTGAGGAATGTGAGTTGCAACATCACCTCTTGATGCAAGTTGTTCAAGAACTCGAACGACAATAGAAGGACCATCGATCTTGAACGCTCTTCTTGCTGCTGCTCTAGTGTCTGAGAAACCGAAACCATCAGCGCCTAGAGTTGCATACTCACCTGGAATCCACTTGCGAACCTGGTCAGGAACTTGGTGCATGAAATCGCTCACACCGATGAAAGGTCCTGGAGCGCCCGCTAGTTTGTTTGTGATGTAAGGAAGCGGACTTACCTCGTTCGGGTAAAGGAACTTCTTCTCATCACAAGCCAAAGCATCACGACGAAGTTCGGACCAAGAGGTTACTGACCAAATATCTGCCGAGATGTTCCAGTCATCCTGCAATAATCTTTGTGCTTCATAAGCCCACGGAACAGCAACACCGGAGGCAAGTATCTGTGCTTTCTTGCCTGCACCCGAGCCAACACTGATGAGGTGAATACCTTTGATGATTCCTTCAGCATCGACATTCTCAGGCTCTGCTGGGTGAATAACCGGCTCGTTGTATACGGTGATGTAAAAGATAACGTTCGGATCAGAGTGAGTTCCACCATACATGCGCTCGATACCAGCTTTGATGATGTGGCCGATTTCGTAACCATAGGCAGGGTCGAATGTGATTACACCTGTGTTTGTGGCAGCGATGATTGGCGAGTGACCGTCAGCGTGCTGAAGACCTTCACCGGTAAGAGTGGTCCTACCAGCGGTAGCACCAATCATGAAACCTCTAGAGAGTTGGTCGGTAGCTGCCCAGATAGCATCTGCTGTTCTTTGGAATCCAAACATTGAGTAGAAAACATAAAACGGAATTAGCGGCTGACCCTGGGTTGCATAAGCTGTTGCAATGGCGGTGAAGGCAGCCATCGAGCCCGCTTCATTGATACCTGTGTGCAGAATCTGTCCTGCATCGCTTTCCTTATATGACAGCAGAAGTTCGCGATCAACAGAAATGTAATGCTGACCCTTCGGGTTATAGATCTTTGCAGTTGGGAAGAATGCGTCCATACCAAATGTTCTAGCCTCATCAGGAATAATAGGGACAATTCTCGGGCCAAGCTCTGGAGTCTTCAGAAGATCTTTCAGTAGACGAACAAATGCCATAGTTGTTGCAATTTCCTGTGTGCCGGAGCCAGCTTTAGAGATTGCATAAGCTTTGTCATCTGGAATTTCGAAGGAAACATATTTACTTCTACGTTCAGGTAGATATCCGCCTAGTGCTCTACGACGTTCGTGCATGTAGTCGATTTCTGGAGTACCAGGAGCTGGACGGTAGTAAGGAGGTTGATACGGATCTGCCTCTAGTTGAGCATCAGTAATTGGGATACCCATGTCATCTCTGAATGACTTCAGATTATCCAGAGTAAGTTTCTTCATCTGGTGAGTAGCGTTTCTGCCTTCGAATGCCTTACCAAGACCATAGCCCTTGATGGTCTTTGCAAGAATGACAGTTGGCTGGCCCTTGTGAGCTAGAGCCTGAGCATAAGCTGCATAGATCTTGCGGTAGTCGTGTCCTCCACGCTTCAATCCCCAAATCTGCTGATCGGTCATTGATTCAACAAGTTTCGCTGTGCGAGGGTCTCTTCCGAAGAAGTTCTCTCGAATGAATCCACCATCCATGGTTTTGTATGTTTGGAAATCTCCATCAGGAGTGGTGTTCATGAGATTGACCAATGCACCATCAGTGTCTGCTTGAAGTAGTGAATCCCATTCACGACCCCAAACAACCTTGATAACGTTCCAGCCAGCACCGCGGAAGAATGACTCAAGTTCTTGAACAATCTTTCCGTTACCACGAACAGGTCCATCAAGTCGCTGTAGGTTACAGTTAACAACGAAAGTTAGGTTGTCCAAACCATCGTTTGCAGCAAGCTGTAAGGCACCACGTGACTCGACTTCATCCATTTCACCATCGCCAAGGAAAGCCCACACGTGTTGCTCTGATGTGTCTTTGAAATTGCGACCCTGAAGATATCTGTTTGCCTGCGCTTGATAGATAGCATTGATCGGACCAATACCCATCGAGACGGTAGGGAACTGCCAGAATTCTGGCATCAATCTAGGATGCGGATAGGAAGACAATCCACCACCGGCATGAGATTTCTCTTGACGGAAACCGTTGAGTTGTTCTTCGCTTAGGCGTCCCTCCAGGAAGGCTCTTGCGTAAGGACCAGGGCTCGCGTGACCTTGAATGAAAATTTGGTCACCACCTGATACATGGTCTTGGCCTTTGAAGAAGTGATTGAAACCAACTTCGTATAGCGATGCTGAGGAAGCATAAGTTGAGATATGTCCACCGACTGAAACTCCAGGGCGCTGTGCTCGGTGAACTAGAACTGCAGCGTTCCAACGCATCCATGCTCGGTAAGTTCTTTCAATGGCTTCATCACCTGGGAAAGTTGGCTCGTCTGTGGTGGCAATGGTGTTTATGTAGTCGGTAGTTTGCACCATTGGAACATTCAGTTGAAGCTCGTGAGAGCGTCTCAACAGGTTCAACATAATTTCGCGTGCACGCTTAGGGCCGTGAACTCTGGCAACTGCGTCGAGGGACTCTAGCCACTCGCGGGTTTCTTCTGGATCTTGATCTGGAGTGTTGCTGTAAAAAGCGTCCTGATTGTTGATGGACAAAGAATCCTCGTTTCGGCTCTAGATAACTGTCAGCAATTGTGGTGCCTAAGTCAAAAATAGTTAGGAGACCTTTTTGGTCTGCTATAAGTTTAGGGTTTGTTCGTAATGCTTTATAGGATTAGAGCCAAGTCCACACGAAGGAGTTCCTAAATGTCTTTACTAATCGGCGATCTAGCCCCAGATTTCACACTTGCCAACCAATTCGGTGAGAACGTTACACTCTCTGATTTCCGCGGTAAGAAGCCAGTTGTTTTGGTCTTCTACCCATTGTCATTTTCTGGAGTCTGCACTGGGGAACTTTGCGAAATTCGCGACAACTTCGGCAATTTTGAGTCCAATGATGTTGAATTGCTTGCTATTTCGGTAGACAGCAAGTTTGTTCAGAAAGTTTTTGCCGATCAAGAAGGCTATAAGTTCTCTGTTTTGGCTGATTTCTGGCCTCATGGTCAGGTAGCTAAGGACTATGGAGTGTTCCTTGAAGAGCACGGGATTGCTAATCGAGGCACCTTCGTCATCGATAAAGACGGCATTTTGGTAGCTAAATTCGTTACCGCACCTGGTCAAGCTAGATCTCTGGACGAATATACTCGCGCATTGGCATCTTTGACCGCTTAGTTTGTTGTATAGTTTTACAAGCGTCACATGGCGCTGCAGTCAAGAGTCGGGCCTTTAGCTCAGTTGGTAGAGCGCCACGCTTACACCGTGGATGTCATCGGTTCGAGCCCGGTAGGGCCCACTTTTCGACTACCTCCACCTAGAGGCATGAGTTAAGACTCAACGGTAAGATTTGCCTATGGATTCCAGCAACTTTCAGCCGCCCGTTCGTCGTTCATTATCTAACGAAGAACTTGAAGCGCGCGTCAATCAAGCAATGTCCGCGCACTCCGGCTTAGAGGCCGTCATGGAGCTACTTGTTGCTGAGGAAGCTTTGCGCTCCCAAGAGGCAGCCGAGCTCTCTGCCTGGCGTGCTCAGATGCAACAAATCGGCACTCCTGAGGCATTGAAAGCTCTCGCGGACAGTGAGAACCCTGGAAGTGCTTCCACCTCGACAGAACTTCCTGAAGCTATCGAACCTCAAGTTCAGTCCGTCACACCTCAGAGCATTCAAGCCGACAAACACCAAGATTCCAAGCCTGAAGAAGTCTCCTCCTGGTTCTCAGCTCCAGCAGCCGATCCAGTTGTTGAATCAGCTATTGAAGACCCAATTCAACAGCCTGCACCTATTGCGCAAGAAGAAGTTGTCACACCGGTTGAACCTTTCTCATGGTTTACCCAATCCAATGACGATGCTGTTCAAGAAAAAGACGAATCGACTTTTTCTGAAGAGATCATTACCTTAGAGATCTCGACAGAAGAGAAGCAAATAGAGTCATTACCTTCTCCGGCCGGCAGCGAATCTAAGAGCGATTTCGAGGCCCTGCTAGCAGCAGCCGCAGCTGAAGAAGAGTTGACAGCATTGGAAGAGAAGACACCGGAAGAAGCTGTTCTAGGCGAGAATACTGAACTTCTACCTTCGAAGCGTTCTCGAGCTAATCGAAACTTTGGTAAGCCGATTCTATTTTTGCTTGGACTCATCGCCATCGTCGCTCCAATTGGATTAGTTTGGGCTCTCATAAGTTATGGGATTACTTCCACTGGCATTGCCATCACTATTGGGTCGGGAGTTTTGATTGCAATTTCACTAATTGCTTTTGCTGTTATCGTTGCGAAACGAAATGACAGACTGCCAGAAACCAAAAACGAAATTACAACACCTTCGGCTAACCAAAGCGAGCAAACTCTTTCAGCTTTCTTGAACAGTGCAAACCAAGAACGCGAGACCGACAAAAAAGTTCTGGAACGGTCTTCTGAAGTTAACGCAGTTGAGAGCAATGTTTTGATTCCCTCGGATGAAAATCGAAACCGAGGCTTTAGTTCTCAAATACTAATTTGGCTAGGTGTTTCAGCAACGATCGCACCAATACTTTTGGTCTGGGCTCTAGTGCACCTTGGCCTAAGCGCACCTGCCATCGCTATTGTTCTAAGCGTCGGTTACCTAATCTCTGGAACCCTAATCGGAGTTGCAGCAATTGCAGGTAAGCGAAGCGGCCAGCCAACCGGCGTTATCTCTAGAGCTATTTATGGAGTATGGGGCAATGCTGTTCCTAACTCGTTCATGTTTATAGCCAGAGTAGTTGTGACTGCACTGTTGATTGGTTTATTCGCTTTCCTAATGAACGGAATTGAAGTGCGTATTCCTGAGTTCAAGACGGTGCTTACAAGTCTGGGCGGAGTGAATTTAACTACTGGTCTGCTTGTTCAAACATCAGTTCTTATCGCAGCTACCGCGCTTGCCCTAGTCCGAGGAAATTCAGCCAGAGTAATTCAGGTGCTGTTCAGCCTTCTCGCTTTTATGTTGGTACTAGAAAGTTTCTTCTCCTTCGCCGGCACGGCACTAACATTCCAGACCAGCGGAACCGTTGGTTTATTCTCGATTACTGCGCTTTCAGGAGTAGGCCTAATTGTGTTGGTTAACTTGACAGCATGGTTTAGCATTGCCCCAAATCTTGCTAAGGCTATTCCTGGCAATGTCAGAGGATACAAAGTTTTCATGGCTGCCTTCGTATCCAACTTTGTGGCACCAGTTCTTGTCGGGCTAGTTTCACTACTTTGGTTGGGTCAGGTCAGCATGGCAGCTCCTGCTGGCTTCAGCATTCAAGAAGCAGTGTTGATGATGCCTAAGTGGGCGCAAGGATCATTGGCCAGCGGTGTTGCTATTGCTCTCGTGTATGCGGTTACACTCTCAATTCGCTCTGCGGCCTTGGATCTGGTTGCGATCTTCAGGTTGAAAGGTCGAGTGCCTGCAGTTGTGATCACGGTTGCAGTTGTATTTGGTTTGATGGTGCTATTTGTCCAACAGCCTTCAAGCCAAGAGATTGAATATCTATCTAATGTCTTGCTAGTTGTAGCAGCAGTTTCCGCTGGCTGGGTGGGTATTTTTGTTGCGGATGTTTTGGTTAGAAAACTTGCCTATCACGAGCTGTCTTTAGCGAGAGCTTATGGAGTTTATAAGAAAGTAAACATTCTTTCGCTTTGTATTTGGTTAGTGACTTTAGTCGCCGCTGTTGCATTGATGCCGGTAAATCTTTACGGTATGAGCTTCATGGGATTCGCAATCTCATCCCTAGGCCTTGATCTAACACTTGCTACCTCAGCTCTTGGGTTCGTCGCAACTGTTTTGCTGGGATTCTTGCTCACTGTGATCATCAGGATTCCGCAAGTAAGAAAGCAGGAAGCAGAGTTAGCCGAGCTTGAAGCTCGACGCGAACAGTTGAATGATATCTTCGTAAGTGCTGACTAGATGAGTGCACCGTTATCTCGGGTTATATCTGAGTTTGAAAAACTTTGGCCAACCGGATTAGCTGAATCATGGGACGAAGTTGGCCTTGTAACTGGATCTCTAAATCAAAGCGTTTCCAAAGTGTTGCTAACTGTGGATGTAACTCACGAAGTGATCCAACACGCTAAGGATTCTAAAGCTGATTTGATTCTTGCCCATCACCCGTTACTACTTAGAGGTGTTACCGCTTTACCGCAAAACAGTTCTAAAGGGTCTGCTATTGCGCAACTAATAGGTGCCGACATCGCTCT